>VTLG01012488.1_pt1 | contig 14668 bp, 19 predicted proteins | sample 4694571 | NCBI WGS metagenome assembly VTLG01 (sample SAMN12604809, study PRJNA352737) | marine metagenome | biome: ENVO:00000447; feature: ENVO:00000209|ENVO:00000569|ENVO:01000036; material: ENVO:00002151; isolation source: viral sequences binned using virsorter ...
CTAACTGGTGCGCTTGCCAGTTTTGGTTTGGAAGGTGCTAAGAAAAGAGGTGATGGAACATATAAACCAGAAGACAAACCACTAAATAAAAAAGAAGTAGAAGCGTTATTAGCTACACAGACAGGAACATATCAAACAATTAGAATAGAAACACCCATCAAAATACTTGGTGCGGAAGTAATAGACAAAAAACAAAAATCATGAAAAAATTTCTTCCTATATTACTCATTGCATCAAGTGTTCCTTGCTACGCAGATGTAACTTCGAGCATGATGACAAGCGTTCAAATACAGGTAAATGCCGCAGGCTCGCAAGTTGAAAGATTGGGGGGATCATATTCAGCATCAGGAACAAACGTAGGAACTTCAAATACAGGGGATCAGTTAGGGGGTTTTACTGTTAACTCAACAACTAACGCTGTTACTTTTGATGCGGGGCAATATTCTATAAATACAGATGCTACAAATTGGTCAATAACAGAATCATTATTACAACCAGATACTATGCAAAGTGGTGATTTAGCTGTAGGCGAAGTTAATAATTTTGGAAGTGTTATATCAACTGAAGCGGGATCAGGAACAGGATTTGATGTCACTATTGGTTCAGATCATACAATTACAGATTTAGATTCTGGCGGTGCGGGTTCTATTACGACAGGTTCTTTTGTTACTTCGGTCACATCTAACTGATGAATGAAAAAACTTCTACTACTACTGTTTTTTTATGTCATACCAGTTGATGCGCAACCAATTACGCCTGCCTTCACTACGGGGACTGTCTCAAGCACTACAAATACCACCACTTCTATATCAGAAACAATTACCAGCTTTGACTATGCAACAGGATATGAATATACAGTTACAGGTGTTGGGGTTTCTATGGATGGTGACAATATTACTCCACCTCCCACAACTATTAATGAAACAGTAAATGGAACTGTATATACATGGACAGGATTAGATCTTTCATCAAAACCAAATTGGGAAGTTACAGGCGATGCCTTTCAATTTACAGAAACATATCATGGGGCAGGCCTTCAAAACATGACGATCATTCAAAGAAATATAGAAAGCGAATCGGTTATTACGTCTACCTCTGTCTTTTCCCAATAGCTCTAACGCCCCTAGAAGCGCTTGCAAATGCTGTAAGTCAATCAAACAACGGAAGCGTCACGAATATGGCAATCCAAAGCTTAACAGGCAATATGACTACGAATCAGTTTGGAAATAACATTGTATGCCAAGGTTCTACTCTTACATTCTCGCCATTTATCACATTCGGCGCAAATTACCGCAAACCTTTTGAACATTTCTATGAAACGCCATTTTATGACCCAACAGATGCAAACGATGATGGTGTTCCAGATAATCCGGGCGATATTTTATTTTTTCAGGAAAATTATTCAGGAACAAATAAAGATAGTTTTGCAATTAATACAGGATTTAGCTTAAATTTTACAATTCCTCTTGATAGATCACTTCAAACAACCTGTGAAGAAGCCGCAACCACTCAAGTCAAATTACAACAGCAAATATTAGAAAACAAGAGATTGGATTGGCAAATAGCGCGTATTCGCGAATGTGGGAATTTATTAGCGAATGGAGTACGAGTGCATGAAGATAGTCCTTTTTATGGATTATGTGCTGATATATATCTAGAGCCGAAACCTAATCAAGTAATTCCACATACTCACGAATTAAAATAAGTAAAAGATCATCTTCGGTCAGAGGTTGAACTAACGCCAACTTGCCTACAGCTTCTTTTACTTAATATTTATTATAACTTATTTTTCTTCTTTAACAAATTTTTTTCCTAATTTTTTTATAGCTGTTTTTGCTAATCCTTGAATTATAGGAACAAGAACCGCAGAGCCACCAGCGACCAAACCAATAATAACAGTATTAATAATGAGACTAACTGGCGGTATATATTGTTCTTGAAAAGGTACTGGCTCATAAATGGCTTGGCAGACCCCCGCGCTATCTCTTTCAAAACTGACAATCCTCTCTAGCTTCTTATCATTAGCATAATCTCCAATTCTTCTATTGGAATTAGGGTCAGGGCAATCTGTTAATAAAACAATATCATTTTCATTGTTAGGCGGAATCTCTGGATTTTCTCTAGGTGGTGGCGGGGGTGTATTGATTGTCGGTTTAGTTTCTTCTTGTTGATAATCTAATTTTTTAGGGTCATAGTTTATTGGTATATAAGATGGAATTGTATGCCCTGAAGGACAGCTATAATAAGCGCCGTTTGGATCATCAAAAACAATCTGTGTATTCTTAACAGAAATATCTCTGTGCGTCTTTGTACAGCCAGCCATATCAATTCTAGGCAGAGCTATATTAAGGCTTTGATTTGTTGTAGGAATGTGAATAACTGGTATTTCAGGAATAACAATTTCTGGTATTTCCAATTATTTATTTTCTTTTAGTAATAAAATAGATTCTCCTGTTCTTTCAGGAATTGCATTTTCTAATATATTGGGCATTAATTTTTGTACATTTTCCAAAACTTCGTTCATCATTTTTGTTTTAAATTGTGGAGAAGTTACATATTTATATGTAAAATATCCTCCACCACATATTCCCAAAACAAGGATTGTGGATAAAATAGTTAAAGCATCAAGAATTTTTCTCATGTTCAAAGAAGCTGTTGCGAAAGCATTAGTGCCTGTTACTATTATAACTTTTTGTGGAATCTGTGCATTAGCGCCGTTATATTTAACGCTTGGAATTATGACAAAACAAATGAGCGAAAAAGTTAATTAGTTTTTTCTTTTGATTCAACAAGTAACATTTCTATTTCTTTTAATCTTTCCTGACAGGAAAAAGCCTTTGCCTTAAACATATTTGCGGCTTGTATTGCTTTTTCATATTCTTGAATCGCTTCTTGATTTTCTTTTAAAAGCTGTTCTTTTCTTTGTTTTAAAATGTCCATTAGCTATAAGGTGAAGTTCCTAAAATATCAGTCTTCCATTGCGCTTTAAGTGCATCTGAGTCACTTGCAGAAGTAATACCAGAATCAGCGGGGGCATCCCTCAATGCTTGTTTCTTTGCAACAATGTCTGAAGTGCTTGCACCTGTTTCAAGTGCTTTTTGAAATTCAACATCAAGTTCTGCGAGTTTTGGTTCTCTTGCAGTTCTTATGTTTGTTTTGTGAATTTCTCTGGCTTTCGCCATGTCAATACCAAATCCCATAATTTACTCCGAATAAGTCCAAGCGTTTCTAAAACTCCTGTCTGTAGGAATTGCAGATTTATCTACAGTATAAACTGTTCTATCTTTTGGACAATCTTTATCTTTTATTTGTTCCAAAGTTAAATCTGTGTTATCTGCGGGAATAACGATAGAGATACCTCCATCATCTCTTGTGTAAATAAATCTTGAATCAGAGTTTGCCATAGTTTTTTCTTAAATTATACAAAATTTAATGCTAACTTCCAATAAAAGCAACACCAAGAGCATCTACTTCACTTGCATTAACGTGTTCTTCAATATGACGTATTCTAATTGGCGCTGTTCCTGCCGTTTTATCAGTTCCGTCTGAAGTTATACAAGAATGGTAACCACCATTGCCACCTACTGTACTGCCAAAAACAACATAATCGGCATTAGAAAAGGGTGTTGAAAAATTAATGTCATATTCACTTGTACCCTCATCAGAAATACTTGAAATATTAAAGCTTTCTCTTATTGCATCAGTACTACCATTAAATTCGACCCAAGCTCTTATCCTTCCAGACGCAATTTGTGAGGCAGTTGTACTATTGTTACCGCTTGCATCTTGTAATGTGTTGACTTTAAGTGTTGACATAATTAGTTACCGATAAACATAACGTGTCCGAAATCTATATCGTAATCACTTTCTCTTCTTGCTTGAAAACGACATTCTGATACTGTTTTAGATGTTGGCGCTGAACTTTGACCGCCATTGTCATGTTTAAGACCCCAACCATAAGTTGCGCCTTGATCGTTTATAACTGGTAATGCACAAGCAACAGAATAGTTTATGTTTGAAAAATCTGTTGTGAAATGAACTGTATAATCTCCCGAACCATTATCAGTAAGACTAGAGCAACCAAAACTATCTCTATATGAAACTGTGCTAGTGCCATCTATACAGCACCAAGCATTGACAAGCATACCTATTTCAACGCCAGAACTATTTTCAAAGTCAGGCGCGGCGGCTCCTGATTGTGCTTTTAATGTGTTGACAACTAATGTACTCATGGTTTTGGATATTTAGCTTTTACAGCAGAGATGTGAGTATGCCAAGTTGCAAATTTTGTTTTTAAATCAGAGTCAGCATCTATAGCATGAAACAACATGTCCAATTGATTACCCAAACTTTCATATATAGTGTCTGTCGTACCCGCTTCGCCTGTTCTTTGTTTTTGATAAAGAATCGCCGCCGCTTCATTGTTTAAAGTAACTCTTGCCGCATCAATATCAGATTGCGTTAAAGAGATTGATTTACCATCAGCATCAAAAGCACCTGTATCATCATCAATAGTTACAGCATCAGGGTAGGCTTTTCTTATTGCTTCGTGATCTAAACTCATGCTGACACCTCCATTGCTGTAATTGTTGACGCACTCCTATAGCCATAATCTGAATTATCAGCATCTGAACCTGATCTGTTTATGGTAAAGCTATTTGTTTGTGACGCTCCTCTACAGTCATAAGTTATTTGAGAAGTAGTAGAAGGAGAATCTAAAAATTGAAATGCTATATGTTCCCCTGTATTATTATCTCCGTGGTTAGCACATTGCCAACCTCTAACTCTGTTGCTAACATTAGAGCCTAAATAATTTGAGCCGTCTTTAAAAACAGCAATTCTACATGAAGTAGCCCCAGTAGCGGAATTGCTTGCATCAACGCTAAAATATACCAATATTTTGCTTGACGTTGATGTTGGTGTAATATTTACTGAAAGACCTGTTATTTCGACAAACGAAGTAGATGAAGATGAAAATGTATCAGTTTTTGTTGTAGATACAACTTGTATGATTCCACCACCTATTGCATCGCCTCCTGATGATGCTACACCTCCTACTGGAATTATACTGTTAACTTTTAATTGGCTCATAATTTTATTTTACTAAACAACAGTAAAGGCGCAACCTGAAGCAACAGTTATTGTTACGCCGCTGTCAATTGTGAGAGGGCCGGCGGCCATCGCGTTATGACCTGTAATTGTATAGTCTGCAGTTGCGTTTTTATCACTTAAATAAAATATTTCATCATTACTGCCCCCCTGCGCTCCTGACCCGCCAGAAATTCCTGTTAAGGCAGAACCATCACCCGCAAAAGCTGTTGCTGTGCAAGTTCCTGTTATAGTAGCCCCGCCCGAAACTGTTTGAAGTTTTGTATTGCCATTATGCTTAAGATCAACTCCAGCATTATTTTGTCCATGAAAATACTCTGTACCATCAACATCTGCAAGTATTAAATCACTTGCTTGTATTTTTAAATTACCACTACCACTTTCAGTTATAAAACTGTTTTCAGGTGAATGAAAAATTTGTAAGTCAGAACCTGTTCCAAGTATCAATTTTGCATTATCTTTAAAAATCAAGTGATCTTCAGACCTGTCAAAAACAATATCTCTGCCAGCAGTTGCTCCATCAAAAGTAACATCACCTTCTATAGTCAACCCTGTAAGAGTTCCAAGGGAAGTTATATTTGTTTGAGCCGCAGTTGATAATGTTCCAGCAAATAATGTTGCTGTTACTGTTCCTGTGCTTGGGTTGTATGTAAAATCTCCATCTGATTCAAGGCCAACATTACCAGTAGCAGAAGCATCTTCAATAAATGGAATCAGGTTTTCTTCATTAGTAGATTCATTATCTGCAACAGAGACATGATTTGCATTTGTGGCTGTCGTTACTGTAGTTCCCGCGATTACAGTTGCCAAGGCCACACCCGCAACAGTAATTGCATCAGCTTCTAAAGTTCCGTCAAAGTCTCCGTCAACAGCATCTACATTTCCGACAAAAGTTGTTGCTGTAACATTTCCTGTAACAGTTAATCCTGAAGAAGAAAAGCTTCCCCTTGTTGTTCCGCCGCAAGTAACATCGACAGTATCAGCCGCACTTGAAAAAATACCAGTATTTAAATCATCCCTAAAACCTAAAGCGGGCGCACTTGCAGAACCATCTTCAAGCGTTAAAGTTCCGTCAAGTTGTAATAAAGTAACCCACCCATCGTTTGAACTATTTCTTATTTTTAAAACGCCGTCATTTGTATCTGCCCACCATTGATAAGCGTATTTTGTTGAAGGTTCAGATGATGATGAATTATTACTTACAATCGCGGCCAAGGCATTATTCAGGTCTGAACGAAAATTCGCACCTGTTGCATTATCTAGTACATAATCATGCGTAGCCATTTTCTAACTATTTTTACTTAAGATTATCATAATTTTAAGAACCGCGCCCAAATCCAACAGCAGTATATCTGAAATTCCTATCAACAAAACTTGATCCATTCTTGACGTCTACATCGAAGCCGCTTCCTGTGATGTTATGAAGGCTGAAGAAATCCCCGCTTTGCATATTTTCAAGAATAATTCCTATTGTTGGTAAATATGCCGAAGTTGACCCGCCAAGTTCAGAAGTACCTGTGAAAAAGGTATTTATGAAGGAGACAGACTTTCGAGAAGTGCCTGAAGCAATAACGGCTGTCGGTGATTCTGTTCTTCTTTCTAAATTTGCAGAATATCCAAGTTGTTTAATTAAAATACTTTGCGCAGGGTCATCGCTTGTCAATTCTGCCCTAAATTTAAAACCGCGAGCAATAAAAGTTCCATTCGCCATCGGTTCAAAAGGCGTAAAATTAGCTCCATAAGTACAATTTCCGCTCGTTGTCTGGCTTGTAGTTCCTGTTAACACAAAATCATTTACGCTTCCTGTGCTTTGTATTACATATTCACCATCAATACCTGTTCCGCTTGTAAAATCAACGACAATAACATTTCCCGCAACATAGCCGTGATTTGATTTTGTTACAGTAATTGTAGTTCCTGATTGTGCATAAGTGGCCGAAACCGATAAGTCAGGGTCTAAGTCAGTTTGAGCTACTAACAAACGCGCATTTGTATCAAAAGCCGTTTGAGCATCAATATCTGTCCAAACATCAATCAAAGCTGTTCTTGAATCAATTAAATCATTAGGATAAAAAGATTCCGAAACCATATGACGAGTAAGATTCACAGGTTGTTTGCCGCCAAAATCAATAGTGCTAACAAAATCGTATTTGCCAGAAGAAGCAATATCGCCAAGAAAATCAATCGAAGATAACGAATCAATAAGCCCGACAGAATCAATTTCTGTTGTTGATCCAAGTACTAAGCCACTTAAAGTAGAATCATAAAATGTGTTAGTTTTTGCTCCATTAAAAGGTGTTGCGTCTGTATCTTCTCGATCTGTTAATACTGCTAATTTTGGAACCGCATCAGGAACAGTAACAATTACTGAAGTTTCGCCAGAACTAAGGCGTCCGCCATCATCGCGGAATTTTAAAATATATTCCCCTGCAATCGCGGGAACAAGCGTTTCTGATACGTTACCCGGCAGGGCGGGAATAATATCAACAGAGTTTGTAAAAGTGCCTGTTCCATCCGTGACATTACTGTGCCTGACTACAATATTTCCTCCGTGGGTCACGTCAACGTCTGTTGCTTTGTCAAAACGTAATCTCACAAACTGACTTGAAACAGGTTCAACAGTTACATTTGAAACATCTTGCGGAAGCGCAGTTTTTCCAACAGCTTCAAAGGTAAGATCATTTGAAGTTGCTGAAAGTTGGCCGTTTACGTTATAACTGAACACTTGAAATTCATAAGTTCCAAGCTGACTATTCATTATTTGAAAGTCAGGCCTTGAAACTCTTTCTGTGAAATAGTTACCATTTTCAAAACGATAATTAACTTGATATTCAATAACACCGACTATTGGTTGCCAACTTAAAAATATTTTAGAAACAGCTTGATTATTAATTGGAACTATTGTTTCAACGGCTGAAAGGTTAGAAGGCGGCGGCTGAAGTTCATTTAATATTGAAACTGTTCTAGTTGGTAAACTTGCGCCATCTTCAATAAATGCGTATTTTTCATTTATATAAGATAAAGCCGTAATTGTGTAATTTATTTCGTCTTGTTCTTCAACTGTTATTACTCTAAATTTTTGCGCCTGAACAGTTGTATTTTGTATTAAATAAATTGTGTTTACATTTGGGGTTTGTGAAAATGCGGCGCTTACAGTAACAACGCCGTTTGTTATATCTGAAATATCTTTTGTTTCGACAGAGCCGTCTGGCAAAATTAAAGATAAAGTCGGGCTGTTTGTTGTTGGTAAATCTGTGTTCTCTGTGTCATCTACAGTTACAACTGTTGTTGATGTAACGCTTTTTAACCTTCCTGAACGTCTTACGCCCGCCCTAACTGGATCATTTATATCTATGACAGCGCCCGGCCTAACCATTAACCCGCCTTCCATTGAAGTCGTAAACGTGCAAATTTCACTTTCATTAGCTTCCGAGTAAGCAATTGCCTTTGCCAATCTTTGCGCTTGCCCGCGTGATGTACACGCAAAACCTTTCACCTGTTTAACAACAGTTCCAATCTTTGCTGATAATGTAGTATTTTCAAAAACTTCATAATCTATATCTTGCGAATCCATGTTGTAATAACTGACAGAAATTACTGAATGTCTTTGCTTTAAACTTGAGCCAGAATAATTAAATCCATCGCTTGAAATATTGGCAAGTGAGAATAGGAACGAGGAATCTTTCGGGGAATCTTGAGCAAGTAAAATACTGCCGGTTGACCAAATCGGCATACAACGCATAACGCCCGCAAGTTCATTTATCAAATCAAAGGCAGAACTAGAAGATTGAATATTTACGTTGCAAGAAAATCTGGCTTCCTGTCCGCCGAAGCCATCATCAACAAGAGTGTTTGCAAATTTTGATGCGGTTACAAAAGAAAATAAATCAAGGTTTGCATCTGCAATATGTGTTCCAAATCCATATCTTTCTGTTGTTAAAAGATCAAGCAAAATCATCGCAGGGCATGAACACCAAACCGCAGAACCCATAACCCCATTAAAAATATATCCTGTTGGGTACACAATCCGACCTGTTGCTGAATCAACAGTTGGCGTTCCTGAACTGGATGCACCCGCGCCCGGAATCCTTACTTTGATACCACGAATACGAAACTTTCTGCGGGGAATAGAACTGAACTGTTGAGAATCAAGTCTTATTGCGTTATAAGCTGAGTTTGCATAAGTGCTTGCATCGTCAATTATTTCTGCAAAACTGGCAAATTGAAAAGAATCTATCAAAGAAGTATCTGTTGAATCCGCTGTAATTCTTGAAACTCTTATATCGACAGGAAAAGAGCCTGTAATCTTTACAGAATAATCTTTTTGATATGCGTCCGCAGTTCGTCCAGTAATCGTGTCTGTAATGACGTCCGTATAACCGCCGCTGTTATATTGAACAGAAATTTTTAATTGAACAGTTGAACCAAGAAGATCACCTTCATTTGTTGCTTTTTGTATTTGTGGAAAGCTGACAGTTACTTTTATTCGATCAACGTCTGTGTTTGTGATTTGTCTTGTAACTGGCGCTGACGTTGTAACAGTAACCCCGACAGGTGTTACTGAAGAAGAACTTTCAATACCATCAATTTTTGTTTGATTAGCAGTACCAAAACGCGGTGTAAAAGTTACATTTTGAAAATTAAAATCTGTATCTGTAGGATTTGATGAACTTGCAGATGATTTTAAAACAGGAGTATCGTTAAGAAAGACGTCTTTCAAATACGCATTGACATAAGCGGTCGAAGTGCGATCTGTTATACCTTCTTTTGAAGCGCTTGCAGAGCCTTCAATCTCTCCTTCTGATATAAGGTCAAGGAAAGTCGCGAATTGTTTACTGTGAAGCGTATCAGGCGTTCTTGTCGGTTGTCTTGGGGGCGGCGGTGAACCTCCACCACCTGAACCGCGAATAATTTTTCTTTTATCGGTCATGCCTGTACTTGCTCCGTATCAATACCGCCAGAAATAACAACTGAACCTGTAAAAATTTCGCCATAAACAATAGGTACTGGCGTTCCCGCCCGACTTGTTTGTTGCGTACCTGAAAAACTAAAAGACAAACGCGGGTCTTGTTCACTAGAAAATTCAGGCATTTTTGGCGTAGGGAACAGCATCCCACTTACACCACTTAAAACCATACTTGCACCGATAAGACCAAGAGCCGCCGAACCATAAGCCCCTGCCGCATATAAACCTGTTGCACCTATTAATCCACCGCCACCCGCCAAGCCTGCACCTGAACCGCCTGCAAAAAGACCCGCACCCATCGGTGTAAATGACAATCCAATCAAGGCCACTCCAAGAAGCACTTTTCCGACATTACCGCCCGCACCTGAAATAACAGGCACAAAAGAAATATCTGATTTACCAATAGGATCGTGAAGCTCGTCCGCACCGATTTCTTCTTTGTTAGTAATAACTTTATAATATCTAGTCGCCATATGTTTTTCTAGTTCAGGAAAATTATTTATTAAAAAACTTACAGCTTCCGCTACATTTGCAACATTTATATCTTCAAATTCTTTATGACCGACTTGTTTTGCCAGTTCTCCGTATAACTTAATTTTGCGAAGCATAACGTAACCTCATTCCTGTGCATTTTAACAACCAAGGGCTGTAAGGTTCTTTACAAGATAGTCTATCTCTTAAATGATGAATTACATCGCCATCTACAAAAATCGCCACATGATTCAACCCGACAGCCCCAATTGACATAAATAATAAATCGTTATTTTTTAATTTTTCCTCATTTTTTAATTCAATAAATCCTGTATCTTTTGCGCATCTTTCAAACATGGGGTCGTCTTGAAATTGTTCTGGGGTCAATGGCCTTTCCCAATCTCTTAGTTCAATATTTAATTTTTCTTTGTAGTATCTGCGAACAAGTGACCAACAATCAGAAACACCCCAAACCCAAGGCAAACCAATCATATCTGGCTTATATCCTGACGGCGCATATTCGCCCCATTGCTCGGTTTTAGGGTTGACAATATACCAAGGCAAATTGGATTGCTCACAGCTTATTTTATCGGCTTCTGAAGCAACAGGCGGCGTTGTCGGGTGTGAATGAACTATTCCAATAATTTCTCCAAGAGAGTCTCCCGCAACAAAATCTTCTGGATTCATTATGAAACATTGATGGGAAGTTATTGCCAAATTTTGACAGGGAAAATATTTTTCTTTTCCGCGAATATTCAATAAAAGACCGCAAGATTCTTTCGGGTCTTGTTCTTTGGCGTGTGCAAGTGCCTGATCTTTCCAAATCATCCTGTAATTAATCCAATACTAGGAAATTCAGAACGTGTGCATTGACGTTTAGGCGCTCTGACGCCTGCCATATCAAAAACAGCGGCAAGTTCAAATTGCACAACAGTTCGATTTTCTGATGATTTTCTATCAATTAAATAAATTTCTTGCGGATATTCCGCTGTGTTGTCTGGGGTTCCATAAGGATTTACATTGCTTGGAAAATTTGCGGCATCAAGAAACTTTGCTTTTGTTCTAATTCTTTTTACTGTTGCACCTGTTAAATCATTTCCTGTTGTAATTGCATTAACAGTAAGAAGTATTGCTGAAATTGTTCCAACAGCATTTGAAAAAGTAAGGGTTGGACGTGGCAACTGCCCTTTGCCATATTTAAAACCTGATGCTTCGACAGGGTATCTTGTGTAAGAATTACCCGCCCAAATTATTTCGCCGTTATCTTTCAAACTTGTTCCCGCATGAAAACGATAAGTTGTTGTTGCTCCGTGTAATGAATTATCAAGAGTTAAAGTAAAAAGTTCAATGACCGCAGATGGATTGACTTTCTGTAACTCACTTACAATTTTATCTGTACTCATGGTTCAAAAACTTGTCTGAATGTAGCGCTAATTGAAGCCCTGTTGTTATATGGAATATTTTTGTTCCAACCTTCGCAAACAAATAATTTTGCACCTGAAAGAGTAATTGAAACATTTCCGCTATTTGTTCCACTCGAAGCCGCTGTAACTGTAAAAGTGTTAGCATCTGCCGCTGTTGCAACTGTAAAAGAACCATCGGTTGCTGATCCTGAAGTGTAGTCAATAGTCAAAACATCACCTATTGCAACGCCGTGATTTGAAATCGTAATTGTTACTGTTGTTCCTGATTGTGAATAAGTTCCTGTTTTTGTAAACCCTTCACCGGGCGGTGTAAACGTAAAACTTTCTTGATCGTTTGCACGGCTCCGAAGAAAAGCTGATACAACATCGCCATCTTCTTCGCTAAGTTCAAAATTAAGATTATAAATTTCTGGGTTTTGATTGCTTGCTAGTCCAAAAAATATTCTCTGTTCAAATCCATCTGCAAACCTTACTGTGCGAACAGCGGGCGCAGACTTTTTTGAAAAGCCTTGATATGTCGGTGTAACGCTTGGAAAGGTTGCCATTTTAAGTTGTTAATAGACCGCCCGGCCTTTTTTGTTTTATTAATTCTGATTGTATCGCTGAAGCCAAAGCAACGCCAAGTTCTTTTCCGCGATTCTCGTTTGCGTCTGCCTGCATACCTTCGGCTGAAACATTTACATTTATATTATTAACAATGCCACCGCCGCCAATCTGATTGTTTGGGATAACTGTGCCGCTTGATTTAGGTGTGAAAATCTCCGGCCCTCGCTCCCCGACTAAATAACTACGCCCTGCGGATGCTGTACCACCATTTGCAAGTTTTCCCGATAATCCTGAGAAAATACCTCCAAATGCACCACTTAGGAAAGTATTTATTCCAAGCCTTAACAAAGAAGATGCTAAGTCATTAATGATTGCCCTTGCCGCTTCTCCGAGACTTCTTGTTCCTTCAATTGCATCAACCAAAGCATCAGAAATACCTGTTGCAATATCATCGCCTATTTGCTTGAAAGCATCATTTAATTTCTTTGCTTCCTCAGTATTTCGTTTGATTTGTAATTCTTCTAATTTAAGTTCTAAGTTCCTTTCCTGTAAAGTCTTAAGGGATTCTAATTCTTCTCCCGCGAATTGTTCTTCAAGTTCTTTTATGGCTTCTGTATAATCTGCTCTTATTCGTGCTTCTTCTGTAAGTTCCTTATTAATTATATTAGTTCTTGCTAAAGCGTCATTTGAATCGGTTAAATTTTTCTTTATCATTTCAAATTCTCTCGTTAATTCTCTTGCTTCTGCATTTTCAAGCGCAACTCTTAATTCTTCTACTTTTGCTTCTGCTTCTGCAATATCACCTTTCAACCCCGATCTTGTTGTCCTACCTTCATGTCCACCCATTCTCCGAGCATCCTCTAAAGCTTGTTCTAATTCATCAATTTGAGTTCTAGTTGCTTTAATTTGCGCATCAATATCGGCAGAGCTTCCTTCTTTTAAAAGCTCATTAAATTGTTGATTTTCATTTCGTGCCTTTAAAAAAGCCGCCGCTAAAAATCCTAATCCGATTATTAACAAACCAATACCAGTTTTAGCCAAAGCCACTTTAAAAGCGTGTGCGGCTATAGTTGCGCTTCCAATACCTGCGGAAGCCGCATAACCCGCAGATGCAACTCCAATAATTCCTTTTGATGCTAAAGCTGAACTTACAGCCGCACCTAAAAATTGTGCTTTTAATAACGCTAATTGACTTGACACTATGGGAAGTACAACGACAAGTCCTTTAACAGCTAAACCGATTCCAGTAAACATCAAAGTTACCTGTCCAATTTCACTATCAGTAAACGCAATTAACGCATCTACTAATGCCGTTGCTCCTTTTGTAACTGCCAAAACAACAGGCAATAATCTTGAACCCAACGTAATTTGCAGTTCAAGAACAGCATTGCTGAAGGATTTAAAGACCTGTTCAGGAGAAGCGCCAATGATTGCGTCAATCTTATCTGCCCCCTCATCAAGTGATCTATTTAAAGCCCTTAGAACTATGTCAGATTTAAGTAATCCTTTTGATGCAAATTCTTTTAATTTACCTTCTGCAATTCCTGTTTCTTTGGATATAGCGACCAAAAGGCCGGGAACTTGTTCTGCAATACTTCTAAATTCATCCCCTTGTAAGGTTCCAGAACCTAAACCCTGCGCTAATTGAGTAAATGCCGCGCTTGCTTCTGTTGCATTTAATCCCGCTTCAACAGCGATTGTATTGAAACCTAGAAACACAGTTTCGATTTCTTTCATTGTTATTCCTAACGGCCTTAATCTTGCAAAAATATCTGTTACGCCCTTTGTCGCTTCAACAATTGACATATTAAATTTATCTTGAGCCTTTGCAACTAATTCTTGAGCCGCCGCAAAATCACCAAATTCAGATGTAAGAACTTTCATCCTTAACTGTAAAGCCTGAAAACTTGAAGCCGTGCTGATTGATTGTTTTGCAAGCAATCCAACTCCTATGCTTGCAATAGCAGTTCTTAAACCACCGAAAGCTGTTTGAAGACTATTAGTTTGCGCCTGAACACCCCTTAACGCCCTTTGTGCTTGTGTAGCATCAACTGTAAGTTTTACATTAGCCTGTGCCACAAATCAATGAAACCTTTTCTTATATATTACCTTCTATTTGCTCTTTGGCGATTTAATTCTCTTTTTTCCCTTT
>VTLG01001283.1_pt1 | contig 14665 bp, 13 predicted proteins | sample 4694571 | NCBI WGS metagenome assembly VTLG01 (sample SAMN12604809, study PRJNA352737) | marine metagenome | biome: ENVO:00000447; feature: ENVO:00000209|ENVO:00000569|ENVO:01000036; material: ENVO:00002151; isolation source: viral sequences binned using virsorter ...
GGTATGATTCAAGAGTAGAAACAACTGAAGATTACTTGAAACCTAGCACACGAATTAAGTTTTTGTATGGATATATTTTAGAGGAACTGCTGCTGTTGTGTGCGTCTATATCTGGACATAAAGTTACAGATCAGCAGAAAGAACTTACTATTGAAGGTGTTAAGGGCCATCAGGATTCACTGATTGATGGTGTGCTTATTGATTGTAAGAGTGCATCAGGTAGAAGCTTTGATAAGTTTAGGCGTAACGATTTAGTAAACGATGATCCCTTTGGTTACATTGCACAAATCTCTGCGTATGCACAGGCCAATGGACTAGATGAGGCTGGCTTTCTTGTGATAGATAAATCAACAGGAGAGATTTGTTTGTCTAGAGTACACTCAATGGAGATGATAAATGCCAAAGAAAGAATTAAGAAACTCAAGCAAATGGTTGCGAAGGAAGCCGCAATCCCTGATAGGTGCTATCCTGCTGTTCCTGATGGTAAGTCTGGTAACATGCGTCTTCATATTGGTTGTGTGTATTGTCGCCATAATAGAGAGTGTTGGAGTGATGCAAATGAGGGCAGAGGCTTACGTACATTTAAATATGCGTCGGGTAAAAGACATCTGGTTAAGGTGGCGAAGACGCCAGACGTAGAGGAAGTCCATTACTAAATGCACTGGGACTACGATAGGAAGCTAGACATACAAAAGTATTTTGGTTTTGTATACTGCATCACCAACACAAAAACTAAGAAGGCTTACATAGGGTGCAAGCAGTACTGGACTTATCGCAAAGGTAAAAAGAAAAAAGAATCTAACTGGAAAGTCTATGCTGGTTCTAGCAAACATCTTAAAGAAGACATAGATAAATTTGGTAAGGATACTTTTAAATTTAAAATCTTAGGACAGTTTAAAAACAAACGAAGCTTAAAGTATTATGAGTGTTACCACCAAGTTATACGACATGTCCTTACTGCAAAACTAGAAGGAACGGACGAGCCAGCCTACTATAACAACTGGATAGGCGGTAAGTTCTATAGACCAGTACAGGACTTTAATGAAGATGAATGAAGAGCTTATTGAATCTTTATACGATCAAGTAAATAAGAACCCACACAAAGTTTTATATATATCTGTTATCTTACAGGCGTTGCTAGACTTGCTCAAGATTGAACGAGAAGAAGAGGCAAGCAGTATCACCTTGGAAAGGGATCAAGCACGGGCTTGGTTCTTTGCTTCTATTGGTGTTACAGCCGACGACTTTGATACTGTCTGTACCTATGCAGGACTTGAGCCACGCAAGGTACGAAGCTTTGCTTTAAAAGTTATAGACACAGGAGATCAAGAAAATGTCAGAAGAAGAATCAGCTTACTCCTCTAACGAAGGGCCAGACGATTACTATCTAAGACAGTTTAGAAAACAAAGAAAAAGTAAAGAAGAAACCAATACCCTAACCAAGCAGGTTGGGGGAAATCATTACAAAGATTGTGGCATCCAGCCAGTAGAATATATTCATGCCAATAGCCTTGACTACTTTGAGGGTAACGTGGTAAAGTATATCACTCGCCACCGTGCTAAAGGAGAGGGAGAGAAAGACATCAGAAAAGCTATACACTATGCGGAGTTAATCTTAGAATTATATTATAACAAGTAGAAGTAAAAGGGGAAGTGTATGTCTATGTTTAAATCAAATCGAAACCCACAGTTCAGGTCTAAGTTCAGCGAGGACATTTTTAATACTAAGTACTCACACACAGGAGCGGAGACTATGCACGAACTGGCATGTACTCTGGTTGAGGATGTGTGTCAGAGCTATCTTACTCGTGATGAGAAGGACGAACTGATAGACCATATGTCTAATCTTCGCTTTCTTCCAGGTGGTAGATATCTATATTATGCTGGCAGAGAGAAAAAGTTTTTTAATAACTGCTATCTGCTACGTGCTGAAGAAGATACCAGAGAGGATTGGGCTGACTTGTCATGGAAGTCTGAGTCCTGCCTGATGACAGGTGGTGGCATTGGCATTGATTATTCTGTGTATCGTGGCGAGGGTGCGTCACTAAAAGGTACAGGCGGTACGGCCAGTGGACCTATACCCAAGATGCAAATGATTAACGAGATTGGTCGCAGGGTTATGCAGGGTGGTAGCAGACGTAGTGCTATCTACGCATCTCTTAATCATCAGCACTCTGATATCATGCCTTTTCTTAATGCAAAGCACTGGGCAGACATGCCTGTTGGTAAGACAGGACAAACTTACTTTGATGTCAAGCAAGACGACTTTGACTTTCCCTGTCCTCTTGATATGACAAACATCAGTGTCAATTATGATACTGATTGGTTACTTAACTATTGGGAGACAGGAGATATAGGAGATGTCTTTAGGTATAATATACGTCAGGCTCTTAGAACTGCGGAACCAGGGTTTAGCTTCAACTTCTTCGAGAAAGAAAACGAGACGTTGCGTAATGCGTGTACGGAAGTTACGTCCGAAGATGATAGTGATGTTTGTAATCTTGGCAGTCTTAACTTTGCTAGGATTGATGACCTCGGCCAACTCAAAGATGTTGTCCAACTCGCAACCAAGTTTCTCTTGTGCGGAACCTTACGCGCACAACTACCTTATGATAAGATTAATCTTGTTAGAGAAAAGAACAGGCGGCTTGGGCTTGGACTCATGGGGCTTCACGAATGGCTTATACAGAGAGGACACAGATACGAAACTACTCCAGAAATGCACCGCTGGCTTAAAGTTTATGAGGCAGAATCCGACAAGGTTGCAAGAGACTTTTCAAAGGTACTATCAGTTTCACGACCAGCAGCAGTTAGAGCAATCGCACCTACTGGAACAATCGGTATTCTGGCTGGAACTTCCACAGGTGTTGAGCCTATATTTGCAGTCTCATACAAACGACGCTACCTCAAGTCTAAGAAGTGGCACTACCAGTATGTAGTAGACAGCGCAGCACAGGAGATGATCGACTTGTACGGAGCCAAGCCAGACAAGATTGAGTCTGCTATTGATCTTGCTACTGACTATGAACGGCGTCTAAGCTTTCAGGCTAACGTGCAGGAGTATGTAGACATGTCTATCTCTAGTACTATTAACCTTCCTGCATGGGGTACAGAGGGCAACAACGAAGACGGTGTAGAGGACTTTGCACAGACGTTAGCTAAGTATGCTCACAGACTACGTGGCTTCACTTGCTTCCCCGATGGATGCCGTGGTGGTCAACCTCTTACTGTTGTTCCCTATGCTGAAGCAGTAGAAAAACTAGGCGAAGAGTTTGAGGACAACGTACAGACACATGACATCTGCGACATCAGTGGTAGTGGTGGAGTGTGTGGGGTATAAAAAAAAGACTTGCATATTGTAAAAAAATAATATATAATATATATGAAGCTGCCATTATGGGGCTTCGACAACTCGCTAAATAAGGAGAACTATTATGCAAATACAGTCAGCACTTTTAGATAATTATACAATTGGATTTGAGTCATTGTTTAATGATCTCGAAACAATTAGGTTACAGTTTGCTGGTAACTATCCCCCTCATAACATAACAAAAATAGATAGTAGTACTTTTAAATTAAGTCTTGCTGTTGCAGGATTTGCAAAGGAAGAACTTAGCATCACCGAAACTGATGGTTTACTTTCCATTAAGGGTGCTAAGAAAGGAGACAAAAATAGTAAATTTTTATATCATGGAATTGCTGAAAGAGATTTTCATAAGCAGTTTAAACTAGGTGAGTACATGGAAGTTTCTGATTCTGATCTCACCAATGGTATCCTAACTCTTAGTTTAAAAAAGGAGCTACCAGAAAGTAAGCAACCTAAAACTATTAACATTAAATAATGAGAGGATGTGGAGAGGGGGCATTAGCTTCCTCTCTGCAACTATTTTATGGCAACAAAAAAACTACCCTTTACTGTTTACATAGGCTTTGATCCTAGAGAAGAAACTGCATATGATGTCTGTAAGTTTTCTATAGAGCGAACAGCATCAGAGCCTATCAGAATCCTACCTATCAAGAGACCTACAATGGAACGCATGGGTCTATACTATAGGCAGTTTGATATTGTAGACGATCAGTTTATTGACAGCAAGGATGGGCGACCATTCTCTACAGACTTTAGCTTCACTCGGTTCTTGGTTCCAGCACTTAACATGTACGAAGGATGGGCTTTGTATATGGACAGTGATATGTATATGAGAACAGATATTATCGAACTGTTCGAGGACTATACAACACAAGAGTATTCAGACTTCTACCCTCTCTTCTGTGTGCAGCATGACTATGCGCCTAAAGATACACACAAGATGGATGGTAAGCTACAAGAAAATTACTTTAGAAAAAACTGGTCAAGCTTTGTGCTATGGAACTGCGGACATCCTGCACATCAGAAGCTAACAGTAGACGAAATTAATTCTAACTCAGGCTCATGGCTACATAAGTTTGGCTGGCTATCGGACAAGGCATCCGACATTGGTAAGATTACTGAGGATTGGAACTGGCTAGACAACCACTCTTCTGAAGACCTTGAGGCACGTAACGTACACTTCACTACTGGTGGTCCTTGGTTTAAAGATTGGCAATGCCGTCGAGCCATAGATGGTCAGTACGCTGCCGAGTGGAATATGGATTACTCTTACTTACTCTTACATGGACTTACTAATGAAATATAAAATTGTAACTTGTTTTAATGAAGAAATTCTAAATCAAACAGGCAATACAGTACTAAATCAGTTTAAAGAAATTTGGGAACCAAGCTTTGAGTTTCATTGCTATTACTATCAGATAGATATTAGTAAGTACTCCCTGCCACAAGCACCAAACATTTTCTATCATAATCTAGAAACTCTAGAAGATTATTCAAAATTCTTAGAAGAGTATAAAGAACATGATGGCACTGAAGGTGGACAGATTCCTTATCAGGATATCCTAAACCCACATAAGTTCTTGCCTCGCGTTCTTGCCCTGACTGAGTGTGCGTTTAATAATGCAGACGCATGGATGGTTTGGATTGATCCTGATGTTATAGCTAAGAAAAAAATTACTGCCAAGGAACTAGACAAGCTGTTCCCAGACGAAAGAGACAAGGTTGATATGCTTTGTCTTAGAAATACAGAATATCTAATGGCCTTTAATTTATCTAGGCAGACATCAGTAGACTTGTTAGGAGATTTTAGAGGCGCGTTTATCTCAGGTGAGTTCCTAAACTACAGAGAGTGGCACGATACATTTGTTCTTAATAGACTACGTACTATTTATGTTGCACATGGTATGCGATCCGAAGAACTCTCTAATGAAAAGTCTTACATCAATGCTTTGTTTGCTTGTCTTAGAGATAAAAAAAGTGCTTCTCTTAGAGACAAGGATGGTAATAGAATACTTCAGCTATCTGATACCGAGACATCTCCAGACATTCTTCCCAACAGGTACCGCCAACTTGCAGATTTGATTAGGTTCTATAAGCCTTCTACTCTTCTTGAAACAGGTACTTGGAATGGTGGTCGTGCTATTGAGATGGCGCTTGCAGCGTTTGAGAATACAGACAGTGTGCATTATGTTGGCTTTGATTTGTTTGAAGATGCTACGTCTGAAACAGATGAGGTAGAGTTCAATGCCAAGCCACATAATAAAATGTCGGCAGTTGAGAATAGGCTCAATGAGTTTAGAGAGCATATGCAGAAGAACGAAGGCAAAGACTTTTCGTTTGATTTAGTTAAAGGTAATGTACGAGATACCCTATCTGTGTACTTTGGAACTGCGTCAACTGATAGAGAAAAAATTGACCTTGCGCTGATTGGCAGCGGCAACAGCAAAGAAACAGTAGAGATTGAGTATCAGTATCTAAAAGATGTTCCAGTAGTTGTTATGGATCATTACTTTACAAAGGACGACGATGACAAAATACCAGATGAAAAAGCGCAGGGCGTTAAGAAGATTTTTGATGGCGTGGCTACTAAGAAGATGGAGGAAACTCCTGAGATTGAAGGCGGTTGGACCACATTCGATGATCGGAGTGTAGTTAGAAAGTATGTGCTTCCTTCTGGCGACAGAGTAGCTGACGGTGGGCATACACATCTAGCTGTTATTCTTGATGACGAAAATCTAGGAGATGTGCCAGACACGCTTAAACGTGTGCCTATCATTGTAAATCCACGGGACTCTGTACCACGAGAATACATTACTAATAATATCCAGACTAACATGAAGCTTATTGGAGACAACCAGTGGGTCAGTAAGCACCCTGCCCATAAAGAAATGGGAGTGATTGTCTCGGCTGGTCCCTACATAGACTATGCTGCGCTTAAAAAGTTTTTGAAAAAGAATCCAGAGGCCAAGGTTCTAACAGTTAAACATGCCTACCCGCATCTGCTGGCTAATGGCATTAAGCCGTGGGGCTGTGTAGTGCTGGACCCTAGACCTATTACAGGTAAGAGTACACACAACATTATTCGACAGACCTTGTTTGAAAATCTTGATACTAGCACAAAGTTTTTTGTAGCTTCTATGACTGATCCATCTGTAACTGAGTTTCTTCTAGAAAAGAAAGCTTCTATATATGGATGGCATGCCTATACTGACTCACTCAGGCAGCAACATGAGCAGGGTAAAGAGATTATCAACCAGCAAGTTAAGGTAGAGGATAACCTTGGTATACCACAAGGCGCTACACTAATTACTGGTGGTACTTGTGCAGCCATGCGCGCCATTGGAGTGTTTCACACAATGGGCTTTAGGAATATACACCTCTGGGGCTTTGACTGTTGCAGAGATAAGCCAACAGCCGAAGAGCAAACCGAGACAACAGGTGATGTAGAAGGCGGCGAAGTACCCAAGCCTAAGTACATTGAAGTTAATGTCGAAGAAAAAACATACTGGACTACAGGAGAACTACTAGCTATGGCACAAGACTGTGAGAAAGTTTTCTCAGATCAAGGTATGGATGGTGTGCTAGAGTTTCATGGAGAGAACACAATGGTAGGCGATCTCTGGAAGATAAATCAGAAACGGGATGACCGTCCTAAATTTAAGGATTACTATAATGACTGATCTAATGACTGATGATGATTGGGTAGACACAAAGATTTCTCAGTGGGGCCATGTTCCCGACCGAGAGATAGAGTATACTACTGAGTATAATAGACATAACGCATCAGAAAAATATCAAGAACTCTTGTCTGAGTATAAAACTATGCACGAGTCTGCTGAAGGAATGTTTAATGGTAAAAGCCTTCTCAAGTATGTAGATATTATTGGAAGTTACCTAGAAAAAAATGACTGCATCAATTTGCTAGATTATGGTGCAGGAAAAGGTATACTATACACAGATAAATACACGAAGCTAACAAATGAAATTGACAGGCCGCTAGGAGAGCTTTGGAATCTAGATTGTTTTCACCTTTACGATCCAGGTTACAAGCCTTATTCGGTTCTTCCTGACGAGTGGCAGAAGGGAACCTTTGATGCTGTGATATGCACTGATGTTATGGAGCATGTGCCAGAGACCGACTTATTCTGGGTGTTAGAAGAGGTTCTTTCTTATGCAGGTAAGATGGCGTTCTTTAACATTGCCTGTGTACCCGCACTAAAGAAGTTTGCAGATGGTACGAATGTTCACATCTCTGTCTTTAAACCAAGGGCATGGCTAAACTTTTTTGCTGATATGTCACGTAAGTATCCTGATATAAAAATATATCTTTTCTTTGACACACCTGACGAAGAAGATAATCTTATTGTTGAAGGATACAGAGTTGAAATGTACCCTCAAGTAACAAGTCTTAAAAAGAAGGATGGAACAATAGCATGATTGGAATTGTAGATTCAGTTGTCGGAGTAGCTGGCAAGGTTCTTGATAAGTTTGTTGAAGACAAAGACCTACGTGTTAAGCTAGAGTCCGAACTTAAAAGTCAGATTATTGCGTTAGACATGGCGCAAGCACAGGCTAACATTGAACAAGCTAAACACCCCTCTGTGTTTGTAAGCGGAGCTAGGCCAGCTATCATGTGGGTATGTTGCTTTGCACTGGCATGGCAGTTTATCTTTGCACCCATTGCAAGTTGGGGGTTGGCTATCTGGTATCCAGTAGTTACTCTTCCCACACTAGACACACAAGCCTTGATGACACTCTTGCTCTCGCTGCTTGGCCTTGGCGGTATGCGTACAGCAGAGAAGTGGAAGGGCGTTGCTCGTAACAACATGAAGAAGTAACAATGCCACTAAATGAAAAACAAGAAAAGTTTGCACAGGCATATGTGCTGCACCGCAATGCTACCGAAGCTGCAAAGGCAGCAGGGTACTCAGATAAGTCAGCATATAACCAAGGCTATAGATTACTACAGATAGACGAAGTAGTAGAACGAGTTCACACATTAGAGAACGAACTAGAAACTAATGTAAATGTTATTGAAGAGATTGAAAAACAATATAGCTATGCTGCCACCAATGGACATACTAACAGTGCCATTAAAGCACTTGAATTATTGGGGCGTGTTAGGGGAGCTAATGCGGATACTGGTGTACCGAAAGATCAGGAGTCACTAGAGACTGCGATTGTAGGATGCCTTAATACATTAGGCCAAGAAAAAGTCATTGACCTACTGTCTAAGACAGATTATGCAGATTTGTTCTTTGAAACGGAAGAAAACGCTGCCGAGGATGCGTCAGGAGAGCCGTTGGAGGCTGTTGGGTAGGCAACCCTACCGAAATAAGCTACATGCTCTGTACGGCGCTCTCTACCCCCATAGCGTAGATTTAACTTTATTTGTAACTCCAGACCCACGGCCTTGGGTGTTCCCCGTTAGGCATGTCGTCTAAATGTATAAATCTCTTTTCAATCGCCCCTCTTTGGGATACTCCTATCCCTGTCATACCCAACTCCATAGCAATACGTATCAGTCGGAAAGCATCCTTACCGTATATGGATACATCTACAGCACGACCATACACATGGGGTGAGTTAGGTGCGCCATTGATAGCTGAGTTGTGAGCGGGGTGTCTGTATCCAGAGGTGATAATCATGGGAGTGTTAAACTTCTTACGAACTGCTATAAGTTTTTCCATAAAGACATCACTCATGTCGGATAGATCGGTGCCTTTACAGGCTAGTTCTTTAGCACTAAAAAATGGATTGTCTAGCATTATTTAACCTTTAGTAAAAAAGAATCCAGCTTGGCCTCAAGCCTATCAAACCTACTCATAATTTTATTTAGGTCTTGATCTACTTCTTTCTTAGTAGCGTAGGTCTTAGCTGCTTCTTCTCGTGTGTCAGCGATACGTCGCTTGGTATCTTGTACCTGTTGGCTAATGCCACGCACCCACCATATAAATGAGCCACATGCAATACTTAATATCGCGTTCCAAATCATAGTGGGATCGTTAGGCATTTTAATTACTCCTCAGTTTGTTTTTCTGCTTGTGGTCTTAAAGACAGACCAGCGTATTCTCTTTGTATGTCACCTAGATCGTTTAGTAATTCTTTAGGAAAAGCTTTATCTCTAGCAACACTTTTAAAAACCTGTGACAAAACATTATCAGGCATAAACAGACCCTCTCTAGACAAAACACCTTTACCAAGGTCTACAGGATCACCAGCAAAACCAGCATAAACAACATCACCTTGGAAAGCTTTTGGATACCATCCGCCGCCAGTTATAATTTTTACTAACCTTTGTTCATCAATATTTACAAGCTCGTCTTGACCTTTAGGTTTATATCTTATTTGCTTAACTCTATCTATTTTACCAGCCAAGTCCTGCATACCCTTGTACTTTAAATCTTGATAATATCTATACCTATCTAAAATTTCTTGGCGACGTTCTGGAGTATACGTTTCTCTTGGTAGGTTTCTTAAATAATTTATAAACTCAGAGCCAGTAGCTTTGATTGCTCGGACATCGTTAGCCACATTAAAACCAATAGACTTATCAATATTCATTGTTTGTGGTTTAATACCTGTTCCAGCATGCCATAAAATATCTTTTGTTTCTAAAGGAAAACCTTTGTTAGTTTCGGCAGCTTCTTGTCTTTCTTTAGCCCATTCTTCTGCATTAAGAGAAGTAATATACTGTCTAATAATTTGAGAAGTTCCAGGTTCTAGTGCGCTTAAAAGTTCTTCCATAGCTGCTTTTGCATTTGCTTCAGATAGCCCACGCTCACCAACCGCAGTAGAATAAATACCACCTTCGTCTCTTGTATTTGTATTTGCAATACTAAGAAGGGCTTGTGTTAAAAACTTTGGATTAGTGTAAGGGCCAACAGCAGAACCAATAAGACCAGTAAAAGCATCGTCAATTTCTTTTTCTGTTACATCACGACCACTTAGAATATTTCCAAGTACAAACCTAATAGGCTGCTTGGCAAAATCATAAGCATCATATTGAGCCGAGTTTCTAAAATTAGTTATAATCTCGCCCTGCTCATTTTCTTCTAGACCTGTGTTGTGTTGACGAACAGTATTTTTGTACCAAGGAGCCATAACTAATTCAAGCGCATTAGCAGTCTGTTGGTCAACACCTTTTTCTTCATTGTTAGAGTTAATTAAAGCTTCAGTTCCAGCAGTTACCGCACCAAAGGCAGTAAGACGATTTAATCCTGCTCTAATTTGTGCAGGGTTTTTATTTTTAATACCATCTCTAACATCTGATGCACCAATCTTAACAATGTTTTTAGTTGTACGCACAATCTCAGACGGGAACAAAGCATATGTACCAATAGGCAATCGAGACAACTGCCGTGCAATGGGAACCGCTGCGTTGTACGTTGGCATTGTTGCTCTTACTCTATCAATAGCTAACTTTTCTAGCTCTCCTTCTGCTAAATCAGGAAACATTTTTCTTACAGAGTTTAGTTCTGATTCAAACGCCAAGAACTTAGAAAAAGTATCGGGTTGACCGTAAGCTTTACCAGCAGTTTCATAAACTTTTTTGTATCCTTTTGTAAAGATATTTTTAGGATTAGTTAGCGATTGATTTATATTTCGTATAACTAGTTCTTGCGTCAAGTCAGAGTCAATAACACCTGTTCTTTTAAGAAGTTCTATTTTTGCTATTGCTTTTTCATCATTTAGTTTTAGCTGTTGAACTGTATCTTTTATTGCGCGTGTTGCTGCTTTGTAAGCAAACTGATTTAACACATGACCATTTGCAGTAGCCATAGTTACAGCACCTACAGCATTAAGAGCATATGCTGGTATATCAAAAATAGTTTGACTTGCCTGACCAATAGCAGCTAGATTTTGCAGACCACCCATAACCCTACCTGTGGGTTGTGTTGTATCAAATAAATTAACACCATTTTTAATGTAGGATGCCATAGCAGGAGACATATACATGCTTTGTAAAACAGCCGCATTGTCTGCTCGTGAACCTAAGTTCTGACGAACAAACTCATCTAAAAACTCTTGTCTTTTTTCCGATGCAGGTTTCTGTGATATTTTTTCTATGCGCGTAGGAAGCTTTGGAAACAAGCCACCCATAACAACAAGGCCATCTTTTTCTAAAGCTTGTGTAAGAAAATTATCAACGTCTCTTAGATACTCTGCCTGACCTAAAACTCTTGCTTGCGTATTAATAGTTTTTTGAATTTTTTTAAGTGGATCATCAACCTCACCTAAAAACTGCCTAACTCTTGGATCAAGGTCTTTTCTTTCTCTTAAATTTTTAACAGTAGATGAAGTACCTTTAGCCGAATCTTTAAGAATATTAAGCAATGCAACATCACTAAACAAGTCACCATCGCTTTTGGAAAGACTGCGTAGCATAGCTTCCATTTGTTCATTCTGAATATTTGTATCTGTAATACCTATTTTTTCTAGGTATGTACGCATGTCCTCAATTTTTTTAGCTATTACAGGGTCAGCTTCTTTGCCCCATGCAAAACCTTTGTCTTGTATAGCATTTCTTATTTTTCTTAAATAAGCAGGATTATTTTCTGCTTCATAAAATCTAGTAAAATAAGCCTCGCCGTCTTTATGTTGAACACCTAAACGAGCATTACCCTTAAAGCCAGCAGCCTGATTAATTAATTTTTCATTACGTTTAGTAAAGGTTGTAAAATTATCAGCAGCAACTTTCATATTATCAGGTAAAGTCCCATCGTCAACACCTGTATCTAAATATTTATTTACAGCTTGTTTTTGCTGATCGTTTAATTTGTTATAGTCTTTTTTAAACACTTTAAAAAGTGCTTTACCTTCAGTTTCTAAAGCCTGAATATTTTGTCTCTTAACCCCTGCATCAGCAAGTTCTTTTGGCAAAGCTCCTGCACTGGTAAGGAGTCTGCCAAGAAAGGTATTTGCATTACCAACAGTTTCTACTAACCTACCTCGGCTATCTAATAATGATCTATTAGGATCAAATGCTTTATACACTGCTTCATCTTCAGCTTCTGCTATTCTTGCAAGCTTATTTCCTTCTGCCCTACTTAAACCTTTTTCAGCTTCTGTCTGTCTTGCAAGTAGCTGTGCAGTTTCTGTTTCGCGTCCACGTAAACCTCTGATGCCTTTACCAGCTAGTTTTCCTACGCCAACCAAACCAAGACCAGTAACACCACCAATACCTGTAGCTACTCCAAACTGAGTAAAATCAAAGTCATTAATTTTATCTATATTTTTTTGAAATTGCTGTTCAGAAGCATCAAATGCACCTGTATATGCAGCACTAGCACCACCAGCTTTAGCAGCTTGTTTAGTAGCAGTTTTTAAAGCAGCAGATTTAATGTGCTTTGTAAGAACCTCGGCAGGAATCTCACGAGATGCACCTTTTTTAACAGCGGCATTAACAGCGGCAGCTTTATATCCAGCTTTTTTAAGACTTCTAGTTAATTCTTTTTTAGCTAAAGCAAGTGCTGCTACATTAAGTCCTCTTACAATACCTACTTTTGCAATACCACCAAGACCCAAACCAAATATAAGAGAAGCATATGTAGTGGGATCAGCAAAGACTTGACCTGTTGCCCTCAAAGCTGATCCGAAATCGCTTTCTGTATCTTCATACATATTAAGAGAATTAACCCAAGCTTTCTTTGCATCGTCAGTCATATCAAAAGTAGTTAGTGCCGTCTCTGCAATACCTTTGCCAGCAACATTAGCAAGACTCCAGCCAATTTCAGAGTGCCGTTCTTTTAACCACTGAGCAAGCAAAGCAGGATCGCGCTGCATTTCAATAGGTATCGGACCCTTTTCACTTTGATAAATAGCTTTAGCAGAGTTAATCCATTCTTGATTAGTATCAAGATCGTCCATAGTATAAATGGGCTTGACAGATTTTGGGCCTTCTAAAATAGCATTAGTTGTAGCTTGTGCTACATCTTCTGTAGTCTTTGCCATTTCTTCTTTTGGAGATGGTGTCTGAGGTATAGACATGTCTGTAGGCTCAGAAGAGATACCCATTTTTTCGTAATATTCATCGGGTTTTATATCTGAATAGTATTTTTTTCTAAATCCTTCTGCTAGTTCTCTATCAGAAAGATCATTATATTGTGGATATTTTTCTCTAAGTTGAGAAATACCAGACATACGTTTTTCCTTTTATCTTTATCTTATGCCAGCAGGATCAGCGGCATTAGCAGGAAAAGTCGCAGCATAAGATTGAGCAGCAGCTACATCTGTACCACCAAGTCTAAGCCATTCTTTTAATAGTTTTTCATTTGATACTCTAATTTTGGCTTCAATTTCTGCGGCTACTTGAGAAGTTAATGGTCGATTGTTTAAAAGTGCTATTCCATCTTCATTAAAAATAACACCCTGTTCTTTATAAATTCTTTGTTCTGCCATTTTATAATAGGTATCTAGCTTACCAGTTTTAGTATTCATGTCGCTTGTAATATCATCTACAATTCCAGCAAGCTTGGCTGCATCATCTAGAACTGCACTTCGCACTTCTGCTGGCAGCATAATTAATTCTTTTTCTTCTTGAAGATCAAGATTAAGAAGATTAAAGTCTTGCTTATTATTTTCTTTAAGAACTGCCAGTTGATTTGCTAACTGTGCATCAATAATTGCTGTTTCTTTGTCAAACTCTTCTTGCTGAAGTTCACTTAACTGATCTCTTTGTAGCAGACGTTCAGCAACCATTGTTTCATTCATGCCACCAAGACCAGCAGAAATCTGTTCGACAAGGCTTTTATTAGGATCAGTAAATGATTGTGCTGCAACACCGAAAGCTTTTGATAAGGTCATGTTCCAATCTCGACCTTCAATTTCCTGCCTACGTAGTGCATACTGATCTGCAAGTCTTTTCTTTTGTGTATCAGTAATTTGATCGAATCTAGTTTGTTCAGCGGTTCTTTGCTTGGCAAGCATGTCTCTACGCTCGTCTTTAGCCCTTGCAGCCAGTAAAGTTCTATCAAGAACAGTGTCCTCTCTACCTAGTTCTCCAAGTGTCTGTCTTAACTCTTGTCTTACTAAACTACCCGAATCCATAGGTCTTTCTAAACTACGTGCTTCTTGTTGAGTATATCCACGCATATCAGTATCACCAATAGATGCAAGCCCTGTTGTTGCAGGAGCAGGAGGAGTAGCAGGACGAGCAGCAGGAGGAGTAGCGGAACTAGGCTGCGTTGGTGCTGCTGGTACAGATGGGGGTGTACGGTCTTCAGTAGGCATGCCTACACCACTTAAACCTAAAGCTAAATCTTTAGCCCTTCGACCGCTTCTAGTTGTAGGAGTATC
>VTLG01001969.1_pt1 | contig 14665 bp, 30 predicted proteins | sample 4694571 | NCBI WGS metagenome assembly VTLG01 (sample SAMN12604809, study PRJNA352737) | marine metagenome | biome: ENVO:00000447; feature: ENVO:00000209|ENVO:00000569|ENVO:01000036; material: ENVO:00002151; isolation source: viral sequences binned using virsorter ...
ATATATCTCCTACAGATGTAGTGAATACTTGCTCATGAAATTCGCCAATTCTTAATAGAGTATTTATTACGTTATTATATGTCTTATTAATTACTGTCATGTAGTTTTACTTTTTTTTGTGCATTTAAATCTGTTTCATAACTTAACCATGTCAAGCACTCTAACAGTCCTATATTTGTTATACTTTCCAACTTACTTATATCTTGATTACAAAGCCTGTGCATTACTCCAAACCAACCCCACTTTTCTGCAAAACTTTCTCCTGCAATCGCATTTTCATTTCCTTCATTCTTTTTGTCAAAGATGATGGCAAAGCTATCAATAGTTCTTTCACGAAAGTCCAAAAAAAAACTAGAGCTGATTGTACTTGCTCTGCTGACATATTTTTCATTATCTCTGCCCTTATATCAATATCTCCATTATACTTTTCAATAGTATATACTTTATTTTTCTTTTCAACTATTGGTCTATATAGTATAGCCATAATCTCAGGCAAATGTCTTTCAATTCCTAATTTTATAAACATTTCTAAATCAGCATATTCTCCTAATGTTATTCTATCTAAACTTGGGTGGAATCCATATTCAACATCTTCTATTTTTATTATCTTTTTTAAAGAACTATTTTGTTTGTTTTGTAAATCAGATATTCTGCTCATTATTGCTGCAACATCTGTTATACTTAACTCTTTAATTAGTTTTTTAGGTATGTTAGATAATTCTGCAACAGTATTTAATGCTTCTTCTGAATTACTGCCTTCATGGAAGCTAACTAATTTAAGCCATTTTTCTAAAGTAACATCTGACCAATTTTCTATTACTTTGTATTTTGTAGTCTTTTTGCCCTTTTTTATTTTGACCTTCATAATATATAATGTAAAAAGTTAATATTTAGTTTAAAGTTTGTATATTCGCCGTTCATTTCTTAGTTTAGTTTCCATTCTCTTGAAGGGGTAGTCGTAATAGGCTGCCCTTTTTTAATGTAAAAAATACCTACCTGCATTAGGATTATCTAAGTGGTATATAACATTATACCTAATGCCATCTATACTATGATTATAAGCATCTACATATAACTTAGAGCCTTTGTCTGCGTATATATAGTTATTTAATTCTTTAGCTATGTTAGTAGATTCAGGAGATATTACTAATTCAAAATCTTGCATTCTTGTTATTCCACTTTCTATAGTTCCTTTTTTTACAGGTCTAATATTAACTCCTAAATGCTTTAAATCTGCAATTAATCTAGGCTCTGCACTATCTGCAATAATAAGCATATTACCAACTTTATCTAATACTATCTTTGCTAGTTCATGCGACTTTAAACCATTCTGATATATATGTTCTTTAAGATATATCTTATTATGCTTCTTATCAATAGCTACTTCTGTAAGGCTGTCAGGGTCTACTGAGAATCCAAAGTCCATACCACAGCTAGTTTGTAATCCATCAGGATTAAATTCTCCTATACTCCAATTAGTAAATACAACCCCCTCAGCTTTGTCTAGCCAACCACCTAATATCTTATGACTGTATTTCTTAAAGTTGTTATGCTTTATAGTCTTAATACGCTCTAGGAAGCTGTTAGAAAGATTTTCTTTATTGTCTTGATAGGTACTATGTATGTAGCATACATTGCCCTTAGAGCCATTAAAACCAGCCTCTACTCCTTTGCTCTCAAAAAATCTTCTGTATATCCAATGTTCTTTAGTAACTGGATTTAAAATTAGTATTATTCTATTCTGTACATCTTTTTCTCTAATACTTAGATCAATTGTATCAAATATATCTTCATCTATTAGTTCTTCTGCTTCGTCTAATACCCAACAGCTTATTCCTTGTAATGACTTTAGACTAGCAGTCTGATTACCTGCTGATGTTTTTATACCTCTAAAAAGTATATCACTTTTATTACCTAAGTTTACAACCTCAGACTTATTTATACTAAATATCTTTTCAAATCCTAGTAAACTAATCTTCTCTAAAAATTCAGGTATTATAGACAAATGAGCAGATACCATAGTGTATCTTGTAAATAAAATTCTAATATTTTTAGACATTGTAAGTAATGTCAGAAATACTGTAACTGCAAATGATTTTCCAGAGCCACGTCCTCCTGTTATTATAAAGTAACGTGCATCACTATTAAATAGTGCTTGATATTTATTATTCAGTTTCAGTTTCTACAAAGTTTATTAGAGGCATATTTATACTTTCATCATTAGTAGTTACATCTACTCTTTGCTGTGGTTTACCATAAAAATACTCAAAGAATAATTTAACTGCCCATTGTTCTTTTTTGTCTAATCCTTGTTCTAAGGACTTTAATGCCTTACTATTCATAGGAGTTAAGTGTTCTATTAACTTTTGCTCCTCTGCTTTGCCTTTGCGTCCTGCGCCTTCTCTTTTACCTCCGTGTGTATTCATCTTGAAAAAACTTGATTATTCAACTTGTTTATTATATAATGTAAATTATTCATATTTATTTAAAATATACTTAGTTGCTGTTTATGTCTTTCTATTCTTTTCATAGCTGCATCAAAATATTCCTTGTCTAACTCACACGCTGTTAATTCATAACCTAAGTTATGACAGGCAATAGCAATACTTCCACTTCCTAAGTGAGTATCTAAAATTTTATCTCCTTCTTTTGCATAGTTCATTAAAAGCCATTCATAAAGTTTAATAGGTTTCTCAGTTGGGTGTATTGTGTTTTGACTTATTAAAACAGCTCTATTTTTTATATATACTCTTGTTGGTTTTTGAAAACTGCTATAAGCTAATTCACAATCTGACATTGTCAAACCGTATTGAGCTTTATCCCATACCACCCACCCCTTAGTTCCTTTGTTTAAATGCTCTACAAAATAATTAGCACCCCAAATAATTTGATTTTTACTTACTCTAAATAACTGTTTAAAATAGTCTTTAGTCGGTATTGCATTATCCCAACCTTTTTCTTTATGATATTTTCTATCTGACTTCTTTCTGTTCTTTTGTTCTTTTTGTCCACTTATCCCTATACCATAAGGGGGGTCTACTATTGCTAAGTCAAAATGATTATCTTCATATCTTGACATTAACTCCATATTATCTTCGTTAGTTATATTCATTTGGTAGCATTAGTCTTATATTCAATTCACTCAAAGCCCATATTCTAATCTGCTCTGCATATATCTCAAATGCTTTAGTATCCATTGTAGCTGTACTATTAATTACTTGCAGACCTACTTTATTGTTATTTACTTCTATACTTTGCCACTCACTTGCAAACTTTACTTTAAGTATATCGTGCATTTCATTTGGGTAGTAGCCTAATTCATCTGACAATGTTTGTACTATACATTTCCAATAATAATTATTCTGCATCATAGACCTATTATTACGTTGTTTCTTTACATCTACTATATAATCATTACCTAATTCTTTTAAATAGTTTATCAGGCTTTGTTTATCTTTATTGTCCTTTATTACAAACTTCATTAATCAAATGATTCATTTATACCTCTTTCTCCTAATAGCTTTTCTTTTGCTCCTGCCCATAGCTTATCTCTATTTTTACTTAGTGATGGCTCTGTACGTCTTAAAGTAGGCATACCCTCTACAGGTACACTATTCATATATTTACCACAACTACATTTAGCTTCTTTTGCTACCCATTTACCTTCTCTATAAACAATAGTAGCTTTACTTATTTCTTTAGACTCTTTACAACATTCGCAAGTATATAATGTCATTTTGCTATTGCCCCTGTTTTAATTTCAACTTCTTTATGTAATTTATCTAATTCAAATTGCAAAACATTAATAGCTTTTAGTATATCTTGCTCAGAAGTATTACCTTCTTTTTTACCTGCTCGTAATATATACTGTACAGCCTGTGCAGTCCATGGACTTAAATTAAAATCATCAACAATATTTTTTGCACTATAACCATGTGTAGTACCTATATAATAATGTGGCTCAGGAGTTTTTTTATAATCTGTATTGGTCATCTTTATATTTGTTTAAATTTTCTTTAAATTTTTTTCTTTCGTATTTTTTAAATGTTGCATCTAGCATAAGTGCTGCAAATAAAAATATTAAGGCAATAATTGCCATACATATAAGTGCGTATTTCATCATTTTGTGTATTTATTATATAGTTTTTTTATACCATCAAAACAAGTAGAAATGCAAGAGCCACAGTTAGTATGTGTGCTGTAGTTTGTACTGTGTATTATGTTATATGTTTCAATCATCTTAGCTTTTGCATTTACATCTTTTGCCCTTCCTGTTTTTAAGTCTTGCCATAATAATATAATATCATCTATTATGTCTTGCGGTAATTCTTTAGGTGTTTTTATTTCTGTTGTTTTATTCCAGTATTTTTTAGGACAAGCTAAGGGTGCTAATCTTGCTTTTATTTTCATGAAACATTTACAAACTTTACAGCTTCCTGTTGGCTTAAAATAAAAATCGCAAGACTTACATATAGCTAATCTGTCTTGATATATATTTTCAGCAACAAAGAATTTCATTTATTGTTATTTACTTTTAAATTTAAATGTATGCCAATTAGTTCTAGGACATTCAAAACCAAACATCATAACCCAAGTATTATTCTTTATAGGGTCGTATAACTTAACTTTCTTCATTTAATTTGTCTTTTAATATTGTTCTTACTTTGTCTATAGTATTAAATAAACTATTTCTACTTATTTTAGTTTTTTTTGCTAATGTATCTAAAGTATTGCTTTCATAATAATATAATTGAAATATTTTAGAATCGTACCAATTAAAGTCTTTTTCTAAAGTGTGGTCTATTTGTTCTAATTTTTTCCATTGGCTATTTTCTTTTTTATTTGGAATGTTTTGTAAATGCTTATTATCATAACTATCAAATGAAAGACAATCATTGTCAGCAGTACGAGAGTTAATGTAAATAGAACTGTCAATATGCGTATAATATTTTCTAAATTTATAATAGTACGCATTATTCTTACAAGTTAAAGCCCTTCTGATATATACTGCTCCATATCTAATAATTCCTTTTTTACCATCTGATAGCCATATTTTTTCTAATGTTTTAACATTCATACTTAAAAAATACAACATTAATTCTTGTACTACTTCGTCTACTACATTTTTATCTCCTGTTAATCCATAAGTCATTTTTCTAAACTTATCAGATAGTTTTGATATTTCGTTATAAATATCAGTCATTTACGGGCTCTAAATTTTCAATCTTACTTATTAACTGGTCTAACATTTCTGCTAATACTACTTTGTATGCTTTAATTTTAGCAGCATTTCTTTTATTTTCAATACCTGCAAAATATCCTTGAGTCATTACTGATACATTTATAGGTATAATCATTAGCCAATCCCAATAGTTATTTTCTTTTGCACCTTTACCATAGTTGTTATGATATTCTAATATAATTTGTAAAACATCGTTAAAATTGTCGTATTTTGTTGGGCTGCTTAAATCTTGTATAAAATCATCACACATTGTAAGATACGTTTCTACTGCGTTCTTATGTTCTTCGTTTGCGTATATCGGAACTATCATACGTCAAATTTAATAAAAAAGTTACTCAATTCCTTTTTCTTTTTTTAATTTATTAACAATCTTTTTATAATAACTTATTTTTTCTTCATAGTCTGCTCTAGACATTTTAAGTATTGACCTAGATTTAAACTGCATTTCTTCTGCTGTACCTTCTCCATATTTAGAATCTAAATGTAGTCCAAAGCGATACTGTTCGCCCTGTCCAAAAAGATTATCAGCAGGTGACTGTGGCTGTACGTTAATATCACAATAACGAGTAGCCATATGTTTTCTTGACATAAAATGTCCTGCATGGATTTTTTTATAGTGATATACTCTGCCTGATGTAAAGCATTGTACCATTCCATACTCATTACAATCTCTTAATCTTATGTAAAGACTAAAATATTTATCTAATTCTTTTTTAAGTTTGCTAATTGTTTTAGGCATTTAATAATTACTTATTTTTTGCACTCTTTCTAATCTGTCTTTAAATGCTTTTGTAATTATCCTTCTAACATAAGGCTCAGATACGTTAAATTTTTTTGTCATTATATCGTAGCTATTACCATTAGGATTTTCAAAATAATATAAAATCATTTTTTTAGCTATTTTATCGTATTGTTTTTTTGACCTTTTAATATTCGTCATAACTGCCTATAGTATAAGGTTTGTTGCTTTTCAAAGACTGACAACTTTTAAATAAGGACATTTCTTTCATTGGTAGTTCATAAGTATATTTAGCTATTGTTACTGTTCTACCAAATCTAGTTTTTTTTGTTACTGGTATACTGTTAATAGTATATCCATTTTGTCTATGTTTAAATATTATTGATGACAGTCTAGTTGCTCCATATTCTTTTATAGCTTCGTAACTAGTTATATTGCCATGTGTTTTTAGATGCCATAATACAGCATCTGATTGAGTTTTTACTTGATTTGCGTTTATTAGTATTTTTTTCATTTCTATAAATTTTAATTAGTATTTAAGTTTTCTTATTATATACATTATAATTCCTGTTAATATTACCCATCCTATCATTTTATTTTCTTTTTAAGTTTATAAATTATATATCCTGCAAAAGGAGTTCCTAGTAATAAAGTAATTAGACTAGGATGTGGCTCGCCACATACTCCTGTTATATGTTTTAATACTTCTATCACGTTAGTAATTTTGGCTCAGGTCTATAATGTGGCACTTGTTTTGGATTTTCTCCTTTGTCTACTCTTGCTCTTGCATCCCATATTATATCTCTATATTTTCGCAGCCATCTCATATATGTAGGTACTGTTAAATGTATAAAGTCAGTCGTAATAGGACTACGTACTCCTAAATTAAAAGCATTTTCAGCATCTTCAAAATAAAAATTTTTGTACATTTTAGATAAATCTTTTGCTAAACTTTTTGACATTACTAAAATAGTTTCTTCTTCTATATTGTTTTGTCCTAATTCTATGTAAGTTTTACTTACTAAATCAACAGCAGACAATAACAAATCCTCTTTGCTCATTAGTTTAATTTCTCTCATTCTTAAATTCTTGTTTTAATTTTTCTTTGACATTAATATTCTTTTGTAAATGCTGATGTATTTTACTCATACCTTTATTATTTTGTCTTTTTTCCCAAGTTCTAACACAAGCCTTCCAGTCTTTCATTTTATTTTTTCCTATCTTCCAATCTTTAGAATCATAAAAATCAATAAAAGTTTCAGCATCTATATTATTATTTCTTTCTAAACAATAATTTTTAACTTCAATAACTTTAGGTTTTTTAAAACGTCCTTTATTACTATATGTAATATTATTATTAGTTATATTTATATTATTATTATCTCTTAACTTTTGTTGTGTAGGGTACTTAACCAAAGTTATGCACCTACTTAATATTTCTTTAGTACCTATTTTATAAGTAACATCTCTTTTAATAAATTTATTATCTTCTAAAATACTTAACCATTTTTGTATAGATGTTTTGCTTACTTCGTATAGGTCAGCAAAATACTGAGTAGATGCATTACACTTTCCGTTCATATTTGTTAGTGCAGAAATTTCAGCATATAACAACTTAGCATTTGGAGTTATATCTGAATATCTGACATTAGCAGGTATTATAGCAAAGTAGTTAGGCTTTTCTCTCATTTATGTAATATATCTAAATCGTATTTATAATCTTTCAATGCAAACTTACATAAATCTAATTGTTTATAAAAATCTCTATAATTTACTCTAACATTTACAGTACAATTACCTGATTTTATTTTTATAATTACCTGGTAATTTTTACTATTTTTTATCCCATGTGATTTTAAATGAGTTATTAAATGTGTTTTGTTAGCAAACTTTGGAATATCTACATATGCTTTCCAAATGTTATTAAACATATCTCTATACTGCTCTGATTCTCTATAATTAGATTTGTGCATTTTTTCATAGTAATAGACGTTTGTCCTATCTCTATTTATAATATTAGCTATAACATTATGACGTGTGTTGTCTTGCATTCTAGCAATAACACTTACTACGTTTCTAGGTAATTGATACTCTTTTTTACGTGATTTAGAGCCTAAAGAATCATTAGGCAGGTTATACATATTACATGCTAACCTACATAATGTCCTAAATTTTTCTTCTTCAATCATATTAGAAAGGTAAATCTTCATTATCAGATGTAACAAATGCTGACGTAGAATTGTTAGTAATTTCGTTTACTTTATTATTTAGTCTTTGGTCAAAATTATCTAGTTTTTTTGTATTATCTTCTAAAACCCAATTAGTAAATTTTTGAGCCACTTTTAAAACATCTTCAACACTACAACCTTTATCGCAAAAATCAACAGCAGACTTTAAGCTAGATTGTTTTACAATCATTTTTTGTACGTTGTCATCTTTCTTAAATGCAGGTCTAGGAGAAGAAGGAAAATTATTAGGATTAACTGACTTTGCTTTGTTGTACTCATGACCTTCTCCAGTTATTTCATAAGTCAATTCGTAACCTATCTCTTGCTTTTTCATTTTACCAATATTAATCTTATCTCCATTGTCCATTTCTAATAAGTGCCATAATATACCATTAGTACCCCAGGGCTCACTTACGCTTTTAATTGCTTTTACTTTACTTGTAATCATTTTAATATAGTTTTATTTTTTGTTAATTTAAAGGTATTAACACTAACCTTAATTCTTTTTCTATAAACCATTTAGGCAAAGATATATTTATTTCTTTTACGCTTCTATAATGTCTAATAATATCTTTTGAATGATTGATTGTTATTAACTTTCTAGGTATCCAAGTATTACATTTATTATTTTTACCATCATATTCTAAACAGATAGCCTTTGGAGTACTGTGCGTTATAGTTGAAGGAATACAACCATCTATAAGTATTCTGTCCTTAAACTCCATAGCTATTAAATATATTAGGTCTAGAAGGATATTTCCAATCATCATACTGTACTCTTATTTGCATAAACAATCTAAAAATTTGTAATTCAGTCATAGTGTTTAATAAACCCTCTCTACTTTCAGGACTTAAATTATAAATGACATCAAATAAATCGCTATTGCATTTATTTAAAAATATAGGACTTTCTTGTAATACATCTAATATAGATATTATACATTCTTCTTTGTTTATTGCTTCTTTCATTCTAAATTCATGAATTATTGTTTCCATTCTTTTTTATTCTTTAAATTAATAATGATGCAATATTACAACCTTTTATAATTACTCACAAACTTTTAAACAGTTTTTTTTACAAAAAGTTACTTTTACTCTAGTAAAATAATTTAAAATTTAGTTATCGTTTGTGTAATAAAAGAAGAAAAACAGTATATACATATTATAAAGGCATTAATAAATTAATAGGTAATGTGCCATTATTAAGTACAACGGCACAGCCAATAGCTTGTTTTTTATAGTTTTTAGCATACGCAGCAGCATAACTTTTAGAATTGACTCCACAGCCTACCTGCATACCAAATATTCTGTATCTTTTGCCAACTAGCCAGGTGCAATATGCAGAAGTATGAGTATGACCACAAACACTTGACATTAGGTTATTCTTTGCTTTGCTCTGGGCTTGACCTCCTTCGCCATGTTCGTACAATACATCGTCATATATTATAGAATCTACCCAATTCCAATTAGGAGTTCCTAATACTTCGTTATATGACCTTATCCATGCAGCAGGTATACCTCCTGTAAATGCTTTTCTTGCAGCCATTCTATCGTGATTACCTATACATACATCTGCGTATGGGAATGCTTCATACCATTTTTGTACTTTTTTAATACTTAGTTCAAGCTCCATACCTGCTGACATACCATCAGGGTCAGGCTCATGGTAACTAAAAGCATGATTATCTAAAATGTCGCCAATAAATATTACTTGATTGCAATTATAAGTTTCGTATTGCTTAATACAAAAGTCTAAATATCCATCTAAACAAAAAGGCTCATGAAGGTCGCCGATGACTAGAATATTTCTAGCCTCGGATTCCCTCATTTTTTTTATAACCTCTATTTCTTGAGGTTTTAGTCTGTATCTATTATTTTTTGGCATCTGCATAGCCCTGTCCTAATACTAGTGCTATAAAGGAGTATAATATTTTCTCAGATACTTCTGGGTCAATACCCCACATATCACTACACAATTGAACGATTATACCTACCAAGGTATATAAAAACTTTTTACTTGATAATGCTCTTTTAATCGTTTGTATTAAAATCCATTTTTTCATAATTATTTATTTTTGATTATTAATTTTATATCCTCGCCACCCAAATTTATGATTTCTTTGGTTAGTAAATCCATAGCTAACCTAGAGTTTTGAACAGCATTATGTTTACTTCCTTGTCCTACTAGAATACAACCACTTGTGTCTTTAGCTGTATTACCTCTATGAAATAGTATCCAATCTCTTTGTGGAACATTTTTAACTAATAAATGTATATAATCTCTTGATGCACTTTCTCTTGGTAGTCTTAATCTTACGTCATACTTTCCTTTAGGAATACAAGATATGTTTCTTTGATTATCTTTCCAAGGGTTTTCTAAAGTATCACAAAATAATTCTCCATTTATAAACAACCTGCCTATTGTAGATTCTTCTGTAAATGTATCTCTTATTAATAAAAGATTTATATTGTTGTCCAAATTAAATATAGTATAATTTATATATTTTGCAACCTTTAACTTCTTTAACAAATTCTCTACGAACTTTAGGAGCATTGTCATCTGTTTTTAAGTATTTAGGATTTGTTGAATTTAGTTTGCGTTTCTTAGGCATTTTGATTGTATTTAAAAAACTTGTAAATTGTAAAAGCTATAGCTAATATTAGTGATACGAATGTTAAAACTTCATTACATTCTGTTATACTAAAACCTATTGCTGTGCTATTTGCTACAGCTACTTGTACTGTGTCCTTTACGTTTTCCATTAGTAGTTTTTTTATCTAAATATGATTTCAATTTAGTAATATTAGTTGTTTTTGGTTTATAGTATTTCTTCATTATGAGTAGTCAGAAGCATTTAAAAAGTTTCTTAATGTTATTTCAGTACCCTGTCTAGGCTTTTCTAAATTCATTCCATTATAATAAGCATTAGGGTCAGGAGTAACATCAGCGCCAGAATTTTGATTGTACTCAGGAAAGCTGCTAATATTGTTTCTAACGTACTCAATCATTCTTTCTGTGTAGTATTCAGCAGTATTTCTAACTTCTTCTCTTAGATGTTGGCTTTCTTCTGTTGTTAAGCTGTTACCTGTTTCTGATGTTTTAGAATAAATATTACCATTCTCTATTTTAAATCTTAAAAAAGGTACTGCATGATAAAAAGCCCAATTTGGCAACATATCGCCAATATAATCGTCTACTAGAGTTTTATAGGCTTCGTTACCTGCATTACTTAATGTGCCTGCTGTTATTAAGTCTTTTAATTTTTGTGTAAGTTTTGTACCTAGTTTACTCTCTACATACAACTTCTGACTTTGACGTACATAAGGTAGTAATAACTCTGTTGATACATTTAAATTAATTGCTGTGCTATCTTTTAGCTTTGCTTCTGATATGAATAATACGTAATTTGACATAATTTATCTTTTATTTGATGGTAAAAATCCATTATTTGGCATTCTTTTAGGTGGCTTTGCAACTAGATTGTCATTTTTTTCAGCAGTAAACCCTTCCGATCTAGCTTTTGTATATCCAATTAATTGACTATCATTTATTTGATTTTTTGCATTTCGTAATGACGTCTTATATATTTGTCTTAACCAAAAATGTTGACAATTACCACCACCTTTATATAGCCATATAGAATATTGTAAATCTCCATTTGCACCCCAACCTATGTTTCTTTTTTGTCTTTTAGAATAGTAATAATCATTAACAGTCATTTCGCCCATTTTTAATATATCTTCTTTTCTATATATCTTTTTAGCTGACATCATTTTTTTACAAAAATTTCTGTTTTCTCCTGTTTTATTTGTTAAAAAAGAATCTTCTGTATATACATATCTTACTTTATAATAGTCATTAAAAGACTTATTTACTCCGTCTTGCTCACTTCTAGCATTAGGTCTAGCTGTACCTGTAGAAGCTAATTCTAATTTTTCATTAGCTATGTTATTTAATTCTTTTTCAAAGTCAAAATCTTGATGTTCTCCGTCAACTACTTCTTCTTCTACTAATTCCCAGTCTTCTGGTATATCTTCTAGTGTTGCTAAAAAAGCATCTAATTCTGTTTTTTCTGAAAATTTACTAGCTTTAATAGGTACACAGTTAGGCACTTTTTTGCCATCTTTAATTTTAAATCCTATTGCTTCATATCCAGGAGTACATGGATTAGGCTCTATAAATTCTTGCTTACAGTTACATTCTGCATTTATCTTTTTTATTTGTTCGTGATTCTCGCAAGGCATAAAATACTCTTTGCCATCTTGCGTGTGTATATGACTACCTGAGCAACCAAGTTTTTTAGCTTCTGCCTCAGCTTCTTCTTTTGTTTCAAATAAAGGTAATTCTATTCCGTCTGTTATCATACTTCCAACCTTTGCAAAATCCTCTCTAACTTCAACGTCTAAAGGTGCTAGTCCTAATTCGCCTCGTATTTCGTCTTCTGTCATTACACCTTTTAAGTCTTCGCTTGTAAATTCTACTGTTATAGGTTTTAACTGAACAAAGTTTACAGGCATATCCATATTATTTACTATAAATATTTTTCTAAGGACTTTTACTATATGGTCTTGGAATGGTTTTACAACTGTATTTAAGTAAAAATTACTAGCTGCATTAAGTTCGTCTACATTAGAGCCTAGTCCTGTGTCGTTTTATGACCTGTAAGTATATTTTGTACTAAAAGTTCTTGTAATGCAATATATTGCTTATCTGCGTCAGACATACTAATAGGCACAATCTCAGGAGTTCTAGTTCTGTCGTCTGAGAATGTCAATACAAAACGTCCTGCTGATTTTTCTCCTGTAAATTTTTCTTTTAGGCTTTGCTCTATTTGGTATCTTTCTTCTGCTGTTGGTACTCCATTTGCAAAAGAAATAAAATAAGACCCTGCAAATCCATTAGAAATATTAGATAAATGAAATTCTGCAACCTTTTGATCTATCATAGCCCAATTATTAGAAGCTACATAATCAGGAGTATGATATACATTCATATTAGGACTATAAAGACCTGAGTATAATATTTGATTTGCTGACGTTCTGTCGTTTGTATTGAAAGCATCAACTCTGTATGGTTTGTTCATTCTTGTATTTCGCCAATCTGCTGATACATAATAAGCCTCTACTCTGCCTAATTTATTTGGCTTCTCTGCCCTTATCTTTTCTACAGGTATATGATATATCTCTGCTATCTGAGTTCTGTCCTTAGACCACACTATATTAAGTGCAAACGCACCTTGTAGTTTAAAGTCAAATGCTATTTTCTTAATTACTTCATGTAGACTCTCATTTGAGTTTGCTCTATTCATGAAATTTTGTAATTTAACTCTAGCATCTAAATTTCTGTCTTCTTCGTCTTCTATTACTAAATTTTCTGCTGCTATCATTTCTGCTGTAGCATTTATAATAGCTGATTGTGTACTAGAATTGTAATACAAATCAATTAAAAACTGTGGATATAAATTATTCCAATTTTCTGTTCCGTAGCTAATCCAATCTTTGCCTCTCTCTTCTACAACGTGTGGAGCAGTTTCAGTTTCTAAATTTATATTTAAAATGTTGTCTTTCATAATTTATCTATTTTTCCATTCAGAATTTTGCATTATTGCTAGTATCTCTGTATGTGTGTATGTTTGTAAACCTACTAAAAAATTAGGAGTTTTGCCTGTAAATTTTAATACTGTTTTGCTTTTGTCTAATGACAATCTTAGAGTTTCTTCGCTAGTTTCTAAAATTTTAGCAAAATCAACATCGCTTATATTATCCATATCAAATATTACGTATTTCATTATGGGGCGTCTTTTATTATGTCATCACTAGACATATTTGTCATAGTTCCGTCATTATCATTTGTAGTTAAATCGTCTATAGTAGGAAAGCTAGAAGTTCCGTTAGGGTCGCCATTTCTCCAGTATCCAAGTAAATAAGTTTCATCAGCTAAATTTGTAGGATTACCACTATTATATATAGATGCTATTTTACCTGCTGTTAATTTATTATCAAATATAGCAACTTCGTCTAGTTTTATTTGACCATAGTTATTAGCTGCTCTTGCAAAAAATAATGATGCTGCTGTATTAGAAATAGCACTCCACGTTCCTGAACTTGAATAAGTAGCACCATTGCCATTAGTTTTTTGTACTCCGTTTAAGTAACCTACTATTGATGTATTTGCACTACCTAAATCATAAGTAAATGCTATATGATACCAAGTATCAGCAGCTAATACAGTATCAATATCTAGTTGTTGCTGAATAGAACTACTATCATTTCCATAAAGTAATATTCTAGGTTTACTATTACTTTCTGTAGTTATTAAATATTCATACCTAAATGCTCCACCACTAAAAAAATCACTTTTATTAATTATTCTTTGACCTGCTGTTGCTCCTGATGTTAATTTGATCCAAAAAGAAACACTAAAACCTCTATCTCCACCACTACTATTAGGAGTAA
>VTLG01003744.1_pt1 | contig 14664 bp, 24 predicted proteins | sample 4694571 | NCBI WGS metagenome assembly VTLG01 (sample SAMN12604809, study PRJNA352737) | marine metagenome | biome: ENVO:00000447; feature: ENVO:00000209|ENVO:00000569|ENVO:01000036; material: ENVO:00002151; isolation source: viral sequences binned using virsorter ...
CACTACTAGCAACACTAGCTCTATTTATTTCTAACCAACTTGTACCAGTTTGACTAAAATAAATACTTGTACCTGCACAAACAACTACACCATCGGCATAAGGTATTGCACCTAAGATAGTTGTTGAGCTACCTGTAGGTTGTACTGCACTACCACCACCAAATTTTGTAAATCCATTGATACGTCTATAACCACCCTTGGTGGAAACTTCAAAGTTTCTTAACTCAGTTGCTACACCGGGAGTTTTAAGTAAGTCAATAGCATTTGATGAAGTAACTAAACCTCCGGCACATGCTACTGTGTAAGGCTGACTTCTACTCATTTATTTTACTTTCTAGTTCTTCTACTTTTGCTGATAATTCTTGGATTGCTTTTATTAATGGAGATATAAATTCTGTATATCTAAGACCATATCTATAGTTTGAGCCATCTTGTTCTTCGCTTATATCTTCTTTAATTAATGCTGCAAAGTCTGTATTGCTTTTATCATTGTCACTTAACCAAGTTTCTATGTCTTGTGCAATCAAACCATAGTGAGTTCTATTAGAACTATTATTTTTCCATGTATAAGAAACAGGTTGTAATTCTTTAATAAAAGTTAAACCTAAATTGCTTTCAGTAATATTTTCTTTTTCATTTCTATCAGAACCAGTGGTAACACCATCTCTAACAAAAGCATCCTCATATCTTAAACTAGAAGTTCCTAAATCTGAGTGTCCTGAATAACCTGCATCGGTTTTAGGTTTTAAATTGCCAGAAGAGTCAACGATTATTCTTTCTGTGTCGTCTGTCCAAAAAGACATTTCTTTAGTATTGTTGTATTTTATATATCCTGCATCTCCCCCTGCTTGGTCTGCTGCATTTAGTTCTATATAGACAGTATTTCCTGTACTAGCAAATTTAGCTACTGTGGATGCAGAACCTTTTACATGAAGCAATCTGTCAGGACTTGTAGTGCCAATACCAACATTTCCAGAAGAAACAATTCTCATTCTTTCTGAGCCATTATCAGATAAAAATGCTACTAGTCCACTTGACATTCTTGTGCCAATGGTCATTGTAGTAGTATCGTAACGAGTATAAATTTCTCCAGCTCTTGTATCTGAAGTATGACCAAAAAATATTCCACTTTCTGTGCTATCAGTTGCTAATGTAGTAATACCAGAATGGCTATTATTTTCAATAACAAGTTCATCTTTATCTCCTGAAACAGAAGATGCACCGCTATCTCCAGATTTAATATGTAGTTTTCCTAAAGGTGTAGTTTCTCCAATACCAACATTACCAGAAGAATCAATAGTTAATCTATCAGAACTATTAGTACCAAATACCATTGAATTATTACTATGGTTGTATTGCATTTTACCTGCGTAAGTACCTGCTGCTGTTCCAGTAGCATCAGAAAAATAAAAAGTACCATAACTTGATGTGCCACTTCTTATAGTCATTCCAGCATTTCCACCACCACCATCAACATCGGCAACAGTTAAGCTATCACCATAATCAGGATAACCTGCATCAGTCGTGCCAATCATAACTTGCTCACTACTACTAATAGTAATAGCAGTTGCATCAGAGCTATCAGAAACTCCTGTATCTAATAAACTTCTTGAAATTTTTGTTAGTGCCATACTAGTCTCCTAAAGTATTTTGACCATCTCTCATTTCTTGAAAAGCTGTTTTAACTTCATCAGTCCAGACAGCATTACAGATAGCTTGAACTTTTGCATCTTCACCAGATATGTCAGTATTTTCCCAAGTGTCATTATTTTTAACACTTGGTTCTAAAACATGTCTATGTAAAGAACGATTAAGTTCTGTGCCATCTTCTTTTATTACTGTAGCAGTTCTAACTTGTACTTGACCCATTTCAAGCACTTCAATTTTATCTGCTACTGTTTCTTTTGTTATTGCCATAATTGTTACCTTTTTATTGTTTAAAATTAACTTGCTGACCTATAAATAAGTTGAACTATTAATAATATGTTTCCCGCTTCTTTACCATAAAGAACATTATTAGTTACACTATTACCAGATTGACTTCCATCTATGTAATGAAAATATGCATAATTTGTACCCGGTGCAATTATAGGTGCTGCAAATTCTGATAAATCTACTGACGCAGAGTAACTAATACTCCCACCACCATAACTAACATCACTAGTTGCAGTGTACGGTAAACCAGCTAATCTAAATTGATTAGTGTTATTTTGTGTATTACCATTAATGTAACACTCAGCAATAACTTGCCTACCAATTTTTATATAAGTTGCTCCGTAAAGATTTGTAACCGCAACTCCTGCAAATGTAGGTGTCCAAGTACCTTCTTCATAATCATCTAAGGCATTGGCTGTGGCTGTGTCTGTGCCAAATAATAACCCATCGGTAGATATTCTTACTCTATCAGAAGAACCTGCTCCCAATCTCATTCTGTCATTTGCGTGGTCATAAGCAATATAACCAGCATAAGTATTAGCAGCATCTCCTCCACCTGCACCATCTGCAAAATGAAAAGCACCCGTATTACTTGTTCCTGTAAATATAGTAATTCCTTCGTGAGTAGAGCCATCACCTACAACTAAAGTATTCGCTAAAGAGTATGAATTTCCGGGTGTAGTGTTATTTATTCCAACTTTTTCATTACTATCAATAGTAATAGCTGTAGCATTACTACTATCAGCTATTCCGGGAGTACTTGATAATTCTGCAGGTATTTTAGTTGTCATTTATATCTCCTAGTAATAAAGTCGGTCATCTACCATAGTTCTTGGGGTAGGATTAATTAAACTTGACTTCATGTGTTTTAATGATTTTTTATAATCTTCTAAGGCAAATGCAGCTTGTTGTGGACTTTCTTTAAACTGCCACACATAGTATCTAACTCTAGCTGTAATTACATTACTGTATTGTTCTGGAAAAACTATTTCGTCACCAAAAGCACTTAATGCTGTTGGTCTATTAAATGCATAAAAATGTACATTATAAACTTTGTCCGGTATCGGACTTAGCCCAAACTTTCTACTGTCTGGGGATTTAAATACATATTTAGGCTCACCATGAGCTTGAGTATTTGCATCATCTGCATTTTCTGGGTCTCTTAAAAATCTTCGCCACTCTTCAAGGTTAATGTGTTTTAACCCATTAGAAACAAACGGAGCTGACTCACCAGAAACATTGATTGTGGTAATATAAAAATCATCCCAATCAACAGATGCAAAGTCTGTAGTTAAACTAGAACTATCAGCTTTTAGTGTGTACCATCTTTGTCCAGCTACTGTCGCAACAGTTGTGTTACCATAAAACGGGTCTGTTGCTCCACTTAATCCTGCGGAAAAGAACGGTAGCTGTGGTTCTTCATTTGCTACGTCAAAGATAGCTTTGTTTATAGAATCTTTAACAAACTGTTGAAAACCTACAGCACTTGCAAAGTTTGTAGAAGTTAGAGGAACTTCGTTTAGTTCTCTAAGTATCTCATTGGTTAAGTCTAAATATGTAGTTGCCATTATTTATCTGTTGAACTTTTCATAGTATTGTAACCTACCATATTCATACATTTTTTTTCTTTTTCAGAAATAGAAGAATAGTATGTTACTTGTCCACCTTTGTTGTACATCATGCGACCACCGCCCATCATGTCTTTTCTTTTTTTCATTTTATAAATCATATTTTACCTATGTAAAAGGAGGAGTCCGAAGACTCCCCCATATTAGTATTAATCTACTGTGTAGAAAGCTGATACTAAAGCTTCTGGTCTAAGGACCTTCGCTCCGTATACGTGCAATCCTCTTACAATATCACCAAATGAACTAGGGTCTCTTAGTACCTCAGTTGAGATGATAGTTTGAGCAGTTGCAGTAGAAGAAATGTGACCGGCAAGAATTTTACCAGTAGCTGTACTAGCAGCAGCAACATTATTAGATTTGTACATGTCAAATCCTCTTAATTTACCACTAGATACAAGACCATTTCTTATAGAGCCTTGACCTGCGTTAAAGTCTACAGACAATAACTTAGAACCAGATTGTGCAAGTTCATTGTAGAATGAAGGCGGTGCAACGAACCATCTTCCTTCTTCAGGAACGCTTTGCTCATCTAGTAACTTAGCCATAAAAGACATCACATCTAACGGGTCAGTTCCAGTACCATCAGAACCTAAAAGGTCGATAGAGTTAGAACCACCTTGATGCTGACCCATAGTTTGAGTAGCAGCAGATGCATCCGCACCTAAAACGTGGTCAGGTGAAGATGTAGAAACTCCAGAGAACATAGAAGCAATTACTGCAGCATCATAAGAATCTCTTAATGCGTAAGCTGCAGAAGAAGTTGCTACTTCTTTGAAGTTAACGTGTGACATGTTTGTTTCAATATCATCTACGATGAATTTGAAAGCTTTAGCACTGTCTACTACCAAAGTTAACTCTTGGTCAGTAAGTTTAGTAGCAGTAGTGTCAGAACCCCTAGTATAGTCAGAGACTGATATTACAGGTTCTTTGATAATCCTAACTGAGTCTCCGAAAGCAGAAATTTCACCAGCATAGTCGGTGTTAGTAATAGCTTCAACTACCGAGGCTTTTCTAAAAAAGTTTAAAACCTTTTTCGAATATATTTTAGGTAGGAAAAAACTATTAGTTTGTCCACTTACGGAGTTTGCAAAGTTAGCATCAGTATCAGTTGAAGGTTCAAAAAATTGAGCCATGATAATACTCCTTTGTGTTTATAGTTTTATTTAACGATTCTGCCTTGTTGCATGGCTTCGCTGATTTCAGCTTCGTGTTTATCAAACTCATCCATACTCATTGCAGCAATCTCCTGTTCAGACCATATCTTTTCCTGTTTAGGTTCTACAGTTGTAGTTTTAGTAGATACCATATCAGCAGCAGATTTAGTCTTTTTAGAAGATGACTTTTCTTTCTTTTGAGTAACTTCGATACCTAAATCTCTTTTAAATAAATCTATTGCACGACTGGCTAAATCGGCATCATCAGCATTCTTGTATATCCAATCTTGAATAGACGATGGCTGTTCTTTTGCCCATGTATGAAAATCATCACTGTTTCTAATATCATCAAAATCAGGATGTCTTTCAACTAGCCTTTTTTCTGCTTCTCGTTGTGATATTTCTGCTTCACGTTCTTGGAGTTTACTAAGACGTTCTTCTAGAACTTTTGCCTTAGATTCACTTTGTAAGTGAGCAACAGTTTCCACAACTTCATAAACATCAGGATATTGTTGCTTAAATTGTTCAAGTTCTTCTTCGGTTTTAGGAGCTTGATAATCAGTTCTATTTTTAGTAGCTTCTTCAAGTAATTCCTGTTCCCTAGATTTAAACTCATTAAGTTTACTATCATAATGTCTTTTTAAATCATCGTAACGTTTTTTGTAGTCTGGTTTTTTGTAAGGAGTATCCTTAACAGTTTCCAAGTTTTCTACTTCTACATTATCAGGTTGTTCTGCTTCGTTGACATCATTAGATTTGAATAATTTATTCTTTTCTGATGGTTCTTCAAAGTACAACTCATCTGATGATTTAAAAGGTTTATCAGTTCCCTCGTGCCAAGATTTTTTTTGATTATAAGGATTTGGCTGTTCCTCGTTCTGAATTTCTTCAGTCATTTTCTATCTCCTACTCAGGGCTTTCTCTAACAAGGTAGCTGCGTGTGCACTTGCAGGGCTTGTCTTGTAAAGGTAGCCTTTCGGTTGTTATTATTATGATAAAGTGCCTGTAAACAGGGTAGCTTTATCTCCTAGCTTCTAACGTGTGGTCTGCCAGAAAGCATTTGCTTTTTAAGCTCGTCACCAACTAAGTCTTCTTCTTCTTGCATTGCTGCTTCAGAACCAACTGTTTCTTTGGTAACACGAATCTCCTGCCTAACTGGTTCTTGTTGAACCGGCATAGCAGTATCTTCTTCTTCCATTAGACCACCATCTTGAGCCATTTGTCTTCCTTCTGCTTGAGCTTCAGCTTGTTTCATTAGCGACATTAAATTGTCAGCTCCTAAAACTTCTACAGCCTTTGCAGTAAAGACAAACTCTCCATCCGACAACCTTGCGGGTATCGAATCAGAGACTTCCGAGCCCGGTCCTTCAACTGGACCAGAGCCTGAAAATTCCATTGCAACTTCCATAACTTTGTCAAACAACATGCTAAGTTGTGGATTTGCTTGTAATTCTTGCATAAGCATTTCTTCTTCATCTTCATCTAATGCTTCATCTATTAAAAAGTCTATATAATTATCTTCCATCATTTCATCTGGAACTTGAGACTCTTCGATTGCCATTTCTTCTGCAGTTTTTTCTGGCATCATATCTGCCATTTGATTTTCCATATCAGGTGTTTCTTCTTTTTGCATCATGGAATCCATCTGGTCATCCATCATCATACCACCCTCTTGTTTTTGTTCTCTCATAGATTCTTCGATAGCTTTTCCCCTAGCTTCTTCATAAGAAGATATTTCACCATCTTTGTCTAAGTCAGCTTTTTCTGGATTTACTAATTCACCATCAGCATAGTTCATACGGTTTTTATCGTTATCTAACATTCCTTTTTTCATATTAGTCCTCTAATCTACTAAGTGCTTCTTTAACCTGCTGCGGTAGGGATTCCAACCGTGCCAGAGAATGTATCCTCCCCTGCAACCGGTACATCTCCGATTCCGATGTTGCCACCGCCAGTGCCTGTAGCTCCAAGGTCTTGAGGTTCGACAGGTGTTCCGCCAAGACCTCCCATACCTGCTGGTTGTTGACTACCGGGTTGAGCTTCCTCGCCTGTGTTTTGTCCAACATTTTGCATTCCTATAATTTGTGCCATGATAGCTGCTTCCTCTGGGTCATTCAGAATTTCATCTGGGTCGAGGTCTAAGCTGTAGGCAAGTTCACTAACCAATTTAGATATTTTAACAAATGGTGCAATAGCAGGACTTTGTGCAGTTTGTAAGAACATAGTAAGTCTTTGACTTCTAACTTCTTTTTGCATCAAGCTATTAGTACCAGTTGCTTTAACTTCTAAATCACCAACCACATCTAAGTCACCTTCAAAGAATTGCATGTTCCATTGAAAGTAAGACTCTCCTAGTGGCTTTAGTAAAAAGTCATCAAGATTCTTAACAACTGTTTTTATGTTTAAACTTGCTGCTCCTAATAACATTGACATACCTGAAGCAGTCCTTGTCATACTTTGAACTCCTGTTTGTCCATGTGAATAACTTGGAATACCAGTTTGTTCATCAGCAAGTTGTCTAAACCGGTCAAACATCATCATATTTTCTGGTGCTGTGTTTGGAAACTTCAGACCATAAATAGATTGACCGGGCATACCAGCTTGTCTTCTAAAGATTTTGCCGGGATAGACTTCCATATTTTGCCCACCTACCAAAGCTGATTCATCAACATCAAATACTAATGAACCGGCTAATGCTAAATTATCAATAGCCATTCGAGCATGACCATTCATAATTTGTTGAGAATCATTCATATTCTCAGCTACTCCTATACCAAAGAAATTATAAGGGTTTCTTTCGTAAGGAAATGCACTGTATGGTATGCGGTATGGTGTAAATGGATTGATTACTGCTCGTAGTAATTTGTTACCACATACCCATGCATTTATTTGTACCTCATCTAAGTCATCAATATTATCATCAAGTTCAATACCAACTTCTCTAGCATACTCTGCATCCATAATACCCCAGTATTCAAGGACTTCAAAGTTAGCTGTGTAAGTATCGTCTAATTGATAATCGTCTCTTAGTTGCGATTCAAAATCTTTGTCTTCGTAGTTTGGTCCATCTTGTATACATTCCCTAATGGCATTCTCATCAAAGTAAGGCATGTTTCTTAATTGCCTTAACTGACTACGATTCATTTTGTGTCTATGTACTACATATTCACATTCTTCTATGTTTGTTGCTGCAGGGTCTGGATAAAAATCCCAACAGCTTACAAACTCAATTCTTGGTACTCTAACTTCTAAAGGGTTGTATTGTCTTTCGCCACTTTCGTCTGTATCCCACTTGTGAAGTTTTTTATTAAAATTAAATGGACCTTTAACAATTCCTGTACCTAGTAGTGAAGATTCTAGTAAAGCATTTCTTATTTCTGAACCACCATTAGATTCTTCTATTTGGTCATGGATTAATTTTTCCATTCTTCTCGCAGCTTTTTGGGCTGGAGAAACTTCAGGTGTTTGTGGGTTAGGAGTTAAGCCCTCTTGTAACATCCCTTGTTCATCTGCTTGATTAACTATATCATCCTCAAACATACCAGTGCCTAACGTTGCTCCAGCTTTTAAAGTTTTACCATCGCCTTCATAGCCAACATCATAGATACTTTCTACTGGAGCATCTTCTAATCTATTACCAATATTATCTGGTAGATTAGATTCAATTCCCATTTGTGGGTTTTGTGTATCTAAATAAGCATTCTCTTTTTCGCCTTCAGGTATTTTAGTTTCTTCAATACCAATAGGAAATTTACCTGTACCAAAGATAACATCTACTAGTTGTCCAAAAGCAGCTAATACTTTTGTCTTAGTTATCTTAACAAAGATACGAGACTTTTCAGACTCTCTAAATTTTACTGATTTATTATATAGCCCTCTATAGTTTTCGTAAGCTCTGAGCCATCTTCTTTCATCACCATTACGAGCTTCTTCTGATAAAGCGAATCTACTTTTAATGATACCTACTAAATTATTTTGCTGGTCTTCTTCTAAAGATAAATTTTTACCAGCTTCTCCCTCTACATCTTCATAGATATTATCAGCATTCAAAAATGTATTTTCGTTTTCTGCCATTATCAATAACCAAAATCTGAATCAGCAGGTTTAAATATATCACGTTTGTAACCTCTAAGTCTTTCTAATGGGCTTTCCATTCTTGGTCTGCTCATTATCATATACCTTAATGCATCGTATGCATGGTCAGAAGCGTGTGTATCTACATCCTCTGGATTCGTTTTTGATAACGGTATGCTTTGTAATTCTCTTATTAAGTTTTGGCAAGTATTGAATATTTGCAACTTCGGTCTACCGTTATCTTTTACTTTTAAAAATTCATGTATTTGAATTTTACCTTGTATACGATTTTTATCAGCACGTCTTAACTTATGACCTGCTCGTAACAAAGCTTCTCCAACGGTAGGACCAGTAGTACCTGTTCTAGCCCAAGCTGCAGTATCCAATACACCATTTACTGAAAATGGGTCTACCACTTCCATATCTGTTATTATACTGCCTAATTCTTCTCCTGTCAAGCCTTTTTTGTATAATTCTCTATAAATTATTAAAGTTCCATCATTTATATCAATAGTTCCCCATAAACAACAGCTTTCAGAAGCGTAACCATAGTCAATACCTTTGGTTCTTTCCCATGATAAAGGTATCTCAAACGGTGGTATTACATGTACGGTAGGGTCAAATTCCACAAAAGCAGCACCTTCAGCAACATCCCAATTACCTTCTAACAACTGCCTACGCTGTATTGGTGGTAGTGAGTTTAGCATTTGTTCGTAAATACCATCCTCTGCTAAGTATGGATTATCTGCTAACTTAGCTGGAATAAATTTACGAGTTAGTCCATCAGTACCTAAAAAACTTTTATTAGATTCGTGTGGGTCTATGTATCTACGTTTTACCCATGTAGAGCCGACACCACCGGGGTTAGCAGTGCAGCGTAAATAAGTTTTAATTTCAGGGTCAGTTGTTCTTAGCCTAGATGCTAAATAATTCCAACTAAATTCTGTAGGTAAATGAGTAATCTCATCAAAGCCAATCCAAGAGTATGCTTGTCCTTGATAACGATAAACGTCTGCATCTCTTTCTAAGAAACCAAACTCTATCTTTGCACCACTTGGAAAGTTCCAAAGCTTTTCTACTTCTCTAAACTTAGCTCCGGGAAATGCTTGAGGGTATAGCTCACGAGACTTGTCAATCATTTCTCGTAGTTCTGGCATAGACCTACGAAGTATTAAAGCACGATGAGCTTTACGATGAGCATAACGTAGTGGGTCAACAATCATTGCATACGATTTACCACCACCTGCAGCACCCCCATATAATACATCTTTTTCGTCTGCAGCTAAAAAATCTGTTTGTGGTCCTTCGTTAGCATGAAATAGAACATTAGCATCTTCTAAATCTTTTTTAACTGTTGCAGGTAATTTATCTAGCTCATCAGTAGTAGCAACATTTTTTTCATCACCACTTAAATCTTGTAAAGTATTTTTTTGTTTTTTTAAAGACTTACGAGCATTGTTAAGTTTCTGCTCAATCTTTTTAATGTTCTTTTGTTTTCGAGAGATTGCTCGATGAGCTGCAAACTTTGCTTCATCTTTTAAAGCTGGTCTACCACTTTTTTTTCTAGGTGTACCGTCTTTTTTTAAAACAAAGTTACCTTCATTATCTTGCAAGTAAAGATGAGGATTCTCTTCCCAGTCTTTCAGTTCTTGTGCCATACTTTTTATCTATGTGTTTTTTTAATCCGGGAGTTGAAATCTTACGACCTGTTTCATATTCTAGCCAATCTACTGCAGTTTGTAAAGATACTTCTTCATTAACAATCATATTTTCTACAGTTAATAAAGCTTCTAACTCTTCTTCTATAGGTTTTAAATAGCCAGTAATTTCATCATACTCATAACCAAAAGGTATAGTTGATGTGGTTCTTTTTATATAACCATCTGGTAACATGTTCATACTATTATACTAATTTATTTTAAATAAGTTGAGCAGTTTTATTTCTTACTCAGGAAGTTAGTTTAGTCAGTCCATTTCACACCACGGTAAATACCGTTAGTAGCTTTTTTAGACTTACTAGTTTCTGCATCATGCTTGATACCTCTGTAGATACCCGGTTGAGCTTTTACTTTTTCAACGTGAGTATTTTCAGGAGTTACCTTGATACCTCTGTAAGTAGCCATATCATGCCTCCAGTTTTCATAGGTTAATATTAAGTCATATTTAAATGACAGCCTATGCGTTCCTTCGGTAGATGTCGGTCTCTGTTCCCATTACTGGTACTTAGCTTACCCCTATAATAGGGAGGTTTTCCTATCTTCCTACTTCCGTCTCTTGCGAGATGAACGAATTATTGATTATGACAAACTAATGATTGTTGTCTAATCAATTCTTTTAGCTCCTCTTTAGAAAGAACATTTGTTTGTTCTTGTGGAGAAAGCTTCATTTCTTTTTATCTTTGTTAAAAATTTTATCCCAGTTATCAGCAATTTGTTCGTCACTAACAACTTGACCTCGTGCTTTATTACGAGCCATCCGATTTCGTTTAGCTGCGGATTTTACTCCAAAGTGTCCTGCGTGTGGCATATTATTTTTTATTTAAATTTTTAGTTGAACCGAAACTCCACATCCACATGAAGATACTTCGTTTGGATTTATAATTTTAAAAAACTCGTTAAGTCCTTCTTTTTGATAATCTAAAATAGAACCATTTAGGAATGGTAAACTTATCTTATCTATAACAATTTTAAATTTACCGTAATCTAAAACATTATCGTTTGAAGTAATAGTGTTGGTTTGTTTAATAACATACTCGTAACCAGCACAACCACCACCAGTAATCCCAAGACGTATATTACTTTCTTTGGAAGTAAACTCTCCACATCGTTCAACAGCTTTTGTAATCGCTTCATTTGTTAATTCAATATCCATATCCATTTGGGTCTTCCCATACTTGATTATGTGTTCTATGTTTTATTTTAGTTTCCCAGTTTTCTATAGCTTTACGAATACTTTCTTCAGCTAAGACACTACAATGTAGTTTGATTGGTGGTAAATCTAAAGCTGCAGCAATATCTTTATCTTTGATAGCTTTAGCTTCAGCGATTGTTTTACCTTTTAACATATCAACAAACATTGTACTCGAAGCAATCGCAGAGCCACAACCATAAGTTTTAAACTTAACATCTGTTATTATATCATTGTCAAGTTTTAATTGCAACTTCATAACATCACCACAAGCCGGAGCACCGGTCATGCCAGTAGCAACGTTAGGGTCATTAGGGTCAAACCGACCAACAGCGTGTTTCTGTGGATTATTCAACACGCTTTCAAATCTATCAACCACTTCTTGTGAGTATGCCATTTAATCTTCAGATAGTATGTTGTTTATAAGTTGTATTTCTCTTTCTGTTAATTTTACCATTTTACTCTATTAGCCCAATAAGCTGCTGACATTTTACCTTTGGCAATATTTTTTCTATGTCTAGCTTTAAAAGACTTTCTTTTCATTTTAGTTGCACGAGATTCACCTGCTTTAGGTTTACCTGCAGTCTTTGCACCCTGTTGTCCAAACCTAATAGTTTTTATTTTATCACCTTCTTTAGCGACAACTATATGCGACTTCTTAGGATGGTTAGGAGTTCTTTTAGGTTTATTATAACCTGAAACTCCAGCACGTTCAAGTCTTGAATCTTTTTTCTTGGTCATGCTTTTTTCTTTTTCTTTTTAGTTTTACGATGTAAACCATGTTGTGCATGTTGTTTACCCTTGGCAGTAGCTTCTCGTTTCTTTTTATTAGCTGCTGCTAACTTACGTCTACCTGCAGGGGTAGATTTAAGTTTTTTAATTTTAGCTTCCGGTGCATATACTTCTCCAGTCTCCGAGGATTTTTTACCACTCGGAGTTCGCCATTTCTGTTTAGTCCACTTACGTAAACTACGTTGACTTTTTTTAAGTGCCATTATTTATCTTTATCACTATATAAGTTATTAAATGTCTCATCTGGATTCATATAGCTTTCATGTGCTTCTGCAGAATGTAACCACTGTGAAGGTATGAAGTCTGGTGGACCATCACCGGTTGCCCATAAAGCAGGGTTAGTAACTCTAACTCTGTTATTAGGCAAAGCTATAACATTTCCTTTCCAAGGACAATCTTCAGTAATGTATAATACATGAGATTGTTTATGTTGAGCTGGGTCATCAGCAATACTATTATCAGTATAGTCAACAGTAAACAAATATCTAGAAGTATAAAAATCACTACCGATTTTTGCTATCCAAGGTGAAGAACTGGTTCTATCTAGACTAACAACTGAGTGTGTTCTAGATTCGCAATCCCACGGTTGTGCCAAATGGTTTTCCATTGGCTCTGCCCATTCATCCATAGGTATATCAGCAACTAATGCTTGTATAGGCATTCTCGCCCACATAGCACCGCCATGTATGTTGCCCTCTTTCCAGTCATCTCTATCTATCTCGTTGCCAGTAAAAACAACTTGAAAACTTAAAGACCTATCTGGAATTGTATTTACAGCTATTGCTAAAGCATGTAAAAATTCGCCATGGTATTTTAGATGATTATGGGTAAATTCCCTTCTTACCCAACACGGGAAGTGAGGGATATTACTCATCAAGTATGACATGTAATATTACTTTTTACCGCCTCTTGCGTAGCTTTTCCTTCCTTTAGCTCCGCCTCTTGCCATAGTTTTTCTTTTTTTCATTCCACCTTTAGCCATAGTTTTTCTTTTTTTCATTCCACCTTTAGCCATGGTTTTTCTTTTCTTTTTAGTATGTCCGGGCATTTTGTGCTCCTATATTAATGGTTAAAATTAAGTCTTGCGACCATGTTTATTCCTAATAGCTTTTTTACCAGCTTTAGCAATTCTTGCTTGTTCGTGTTTACCTGCTACTTTAGCACGTTGTTCTAACACTGTCAAAATCTGTATCTTACGAGCAAAAGGTTTTTTAATTCTTTTTACTTTGGCTACGGTTGCTCGTGCATCAGCCGGAGTCTTGTATTTTATACTAACAGTATCTTTAGGATTCTCGTCAGTATATAAACGTCTCCCAGAACCTTTTGGTTTCTTACCTGTGCCTTTCTTTGGGTCAGCCATTTTTTCTAGGTCCGTTGCCTTTATTATTACCTGAATCATATTCAGTTAAAGCTTTGTAATATTCTTTAACTTTTACATTTACTTTGTACCAAAAAATATTCATACCTCTAGGATTTGAATGTTCACCTATCATTGCAACAATACAAAAAGCTACAGTTGTAAATAAAATAAAATCTAACATAAAACATAATTATTTATAACCGCCACCTGCTGCTTTGTATTGTTTAGCTAACATCTGAGCTTTTCTGGCACTCCACTGTCCGGGTCTACCACCTTTACTACCTGCTTTGATTTTATTAAACAATCTTTTACGCATAGTAGGCTTAGTGTAATTACCAGCTTTATTTACGGTGCTTTTCTTTTTCGTTGTAGTTTTCTTCTTCGGCATAATCAACCTTAAACATTAAATTATTAACTATATAGTAACTGATATAGAAAGCAGTAACAAAGGCAACAAAAAATTCAATCAATGTAACACCTTTTCTTCGTTATAACCTTCGGGCTCTAAGTAGTGCATTAGTCCATCTTCAGTTACGATTTCAACAAACTCGCCTAATAATGTTAGACCATTTACTTCGGCAGCTTCTTCAGCCTCTTGTAAAGTTTCTGCAACTATATTAGGTCCAGCATACTTTTTACCATGCTGTTCCATTTCAGTCAGATATATCTTCATACTCATCACTCTCAATTATTACGTTTTCTTTTTGAGGTAGTATAAAGATACCACCTTGTACGTTATGGTCAACCTGCACCCTGTCAGTCTTACTAACACCTACTCTGTCTAGAATAGTTTGGGCTGCAGCAAGTTTTTGAC
>VTLG01005465.1_pt1 | contig 14663 bp, 13 predicted proteins | sample 4694571 | NCBI WGS metagenome assembly VTLG01 (sample SAMN12604809, study PRJNA352737) | marine metagenome | biome: ENVO:00000447; feature: ENVO:00000209|ENVO:00000569|ENVO:01000036; material: ENVO:00002151; isolation source: viral sequences binned using virsorter ...
CAATATTAGAAAAAGGTGGAAGATTACCAAAACTTCCTAAGAATGTAGTAAGACCTAAAATTGTAACTGGTCTTGAAGCATTGGGTAGAGGTAATGACAGAAATAGATTAGTACAATTTTTACAAACATTAGCTGGAACATTAGGAGCTGAATCAATCGGCAAATATGTAAATTTATCTGAAGCAATAGCAAGATTAGCTACTGCTGATGGAATTGAAGTTAAAGGTTTAATTAAGAGTGAACAAGATTTGCAGGCAGAGTTAGAGGCACAACAACGTAACCAATTAGAGATGCAACAAGCTCAAGCGGTTACAAATGCTGGTGAAACAATAGCAGGAAATATACCTCCTGAAACTATTGGAAGAACACTAGCGAGACAACAAGGCTTACCAGAAACGGAGGAATAATATGGTAGATAAAGTTGAAGTAACAAATGTAGAAAAAGAACCTACATTAGAAGAACAGGACAAGGCTCAACAAGAAGCTCAAAAGGCTCCTGTAGAGAAACCAAGTGAGACTTCTGAGACTAGACCTGAATGGTTGCCAGAAAAATTTGCTAACGCACAAGAATTAGCAAAAGCTTATGGAGAATTGGAAAAACAATTTTCACAAAAAGGCGAAGAAAAATCTGACAACAAAACAAGTGGAACTGACCAGCTTAAAATAAATAAAGAAAAAGCTGAAGAAGCCACTGGTATAGGATTAGACAACTACTATTCAGAATATGAAAAGAATGGAAGTTTATCTGAACAATCTTACAAAGATTTACAAAGTAAAGGTTTAGATAAAACTTTAGTAGATAGTTATATTGCCGGTCAACAAGCATTGGCTGACAAGCACGTAGCTTCTATTCATTCAGTAGTTGGTGGACAAGACAAGTATAACAACATTGTTAAATGGGCTTCAGAAAATTTAAGTGAAAATGAAGTTAAAGCATTTAACGATACAATGGATAGCGGAACTTTAGACCAAGCTCAATTAGCTATTTCAGGTATTCAGGCAAAATATAATTCTGTGAATAGAGAACCTTCTTTATTTTCAGGAGAAAAATCTGATACCTCAAAAGGAGCATATCGTTCAGTAGGAGAAATGTTAGCAGATATTAACAATCCTAAATATAAAAACGATAGTGCATTTAGAGCAGACGTAGAAGCTAAAGTGAAAGCATCTAATGTTCTGTAATGGCTAGAGACTACAGAAAAGAATACGACAATTATCACTCTCGACCTAAACAAAGAAAAAATCGTTCAAGTAGAGTTTTAGCTCGAAGAATAATGAAGAAGCGGTTGGGAGTGAAAAGAATTAAAGGAAAAGACGTAGACCATAAAGACGGAAATCCTAGAAACAATAGTAGAAGCAATTTAAGAATACGTTCTAAATCTTCTAATCGTTCAAGAAATGCTTAACTTTTTAGTACCAATATTAAAGAATCCATTAACAAGGATTGTAGCTAATAAAACAATCGGAGCTATTCAGCATAAACTTGAAAAAGACAAAATTATAAAAGCTAAAGAAATTGAAGCAGTTAAAACAGTTTCAGTAGAACAAATAAGACAACAACAACACTCAATTAAGGATGAGATTTTAACCATCCTTATAAGCGGAATTTTAATTTGCACATTCCTACCAATGACTCAACCTTCAATGATTAAAGGTTTTGAAATACTTAAGTCAGCACCTACAGAATTTTGGTGGGCTGTGCTTATCGTATTTTCTGGAAGTTTTGGAATGTCAACACTTAGAAACATTAAGAAGAAATAATGAAATGGTTGATAGTATTTTTATTTTTACCTGTATTCATTGTCGCTTGCGAAAACACGAGACAATCAATAGGTGTCACTACCAATCCATTTAGTACAAAAATGGAAGAAAAAACAAAATTAAATTGGAAAATAACTTTTGGAAAAATCAGACCAAAAGAAGATACGGATGATTAATGAATGAAAAAATAACAATTTTATTAGCTTCCTTGCTGTTAGCGTTGGGCGGCTGGAATTTATCGCAAACATTTTCTCTTTCTAAGCAAATGGTCTTAGTACAAGAAAAGGTAAATAACATTGAAGAAAATATACAGAAATTTTCTAAGAAAAAACCGAAGAAGAAAAAGAAGAACTAAATGAAAGTATCAGATAAAACTTCAGTAAGTATGCCAATCAAAAATATGATTGGTATTATTGCGGCAGTTGCTATGGGTATTTTTGCTTATACAGAAATAACTAGCAGACTTACTTCACTTGAAACATCAAGACAATTATTTAACGCAGACTTATTAAAGAAATCTGAACAACTTCCGACTGACCAAGAACAATTTATGTTGGTGGAAGATTTATACAAAACTGTAGAAAAGTTAGAAAAAACTCAAGAACAAAATATGACAAATAAAGTAAATATTGAATTTTTAAATAAGCAATTAGAAAAGGCTTTAGTAGATATAGAAAATCTAAAAGATAAAGTTAGAAAAAATGGAAGTAATACTCAATGATAGAAACAGTAATAGCCTTATGTATGTTTTATCAAGGTGGAATTATAGAACACACTTATAAAAAATCGATGAGCGATTGCTTGGCTAGCCGTAGGATTGCTTCTCGTGAAGTGAATCCTGAAAATGTAAAATTCCAATGCGGTAAAGTTAAAGCAGAAACAGAAATTTATATGGGTTCAAAAAAGATAATTAGAATTATTGAAGATAAATATTAATGACACTACCTGATACAATAACAATGCTTAGACAATTTTGGTTTAATCGTACTGAGAGAACCAAATGGATAATTATATTAGTAATAGCTTTCATTTTATATTTAATCTAACACTCACTCTTCTTTAAGAGGAGTGTCACGACACAAAGATAAATTGCCTTTTATCATTTACTTGCGAGTAAAAATTAAAAGAGAACTATTGAAGTATGTGCGTGGTTTAACAACAAACCTAAAAGGAGATAACTATGGCAAACGCTACAGTATCAAATTTAGGTCAAGTAAACGCTTCTGGCGATACTAACAGCCTTTTCCTTAAAATATTTAGCGGAGAGGTTCTTGCAACATTTATGCGAGAAAATAAGATGTTAGGAATGACATCTGTTAGAACAATCTCACAGGGTAAATCAGCTCAGTTTCCTGTAATAGGAACTACTTCAGCTAGTTACCACACTGCTGGGAATGAAATCACTGGAACGCAAGTCAAACATAACGAAAAGGTTATCAACATAGACGACCTACTTATATCAAATGCTTTCTTAGCAAACATAGACGAAGCTAAGAATCATTACGATGTTCGTTCTATCTATAGTTCTGAAATGGGAAGAGCTTTGGCAAACAAAGTCGACCAACATCTTGTTCAGCTAGGAGTTCTAGCTTCACAAGCATCAGCAACTATTACAGGTGGTTCAGGTGGTGGAGTTATAACTGACGCAGATGCGGACACTTCTGCGGCTTCGTTAATCACATCAATCTTTGATGCGGCACAAGCTTTAGACGAAAAAGATGTACCAAGTCAAGATAGATGGTGTGTTGTTACACCGGCAATTTACTACAATTTAGTTGAGAACGATAAAATTCTTAACAGAGATTTTGGTGGAGCCAATGGTGTATACAGTGATGGTACAGTAATTAGAGTTGCTGGAATCAACATTGTTAAAAGCAATACAGCAGTTGCGGCTTTCGCTGACAATTCTTCTGCTATTAGTGGAACAAATAATACTTACAACGTAGATGCTTCAAATCACGTTGCTTTAGTATTCCACAAATCAGCTATTGGAACTGTTAAGTTGATGGACTTAGCTATGGAGTCAGAATACGACATTCGTAGACAAGGCACATTAATGGTTGCGAAAATGGCACTTGGTCACGGAATATTGAGACCAGAGTCAGCAGTAACGATTAAGACATCATAATACTAGACCTAACAATAGGAGATAGGCGAAGCATTAAGTTTCGCCTACTCCGCAAACAATTTTTTTATGGCAACAATAACAACAAGAACTACACAACTAGAGTGCGTTAACACTATGCTCTCTACTATTGGAGAAGCTCCAGTCAATTCATTAACTGGTTCTTTACCAATAGATGCAAGCACAGCAATTAATATTCTTAATGAAGTAAATAGAGAAGTTCAAAGTGCTGGATGGAAATTCAATACTTCTTGGAAAGTATCTCTTCAAAGAGATATTAATAATAAATTAGTAGTCGGAACAGATGTACTTCACATTGAATTTGACCACTTAAGAGAAGCAAAATCATCTTATGACCCAGTATTAAGAGGAAACTATTTATACAATTTAGCTAAAGAATCTTTTACTTGGGATAAAGACTTTGAATATGTAACAGTTATTTATCTTTTAGATTTTGAAAGTATTCCAGAACAAGCAAGAAGATATATAACAATTAGAGCTAGTAGAATTTATCACGATAGAACTTTAGGTTCTCAATCAATACATAAATTTTCTATACAAGATGAAATTGGAGCATTGGCTTTATTAAAACAAACTGAAGCTGATACTGCTGACCACAATATCTTTGACAGTGTAGACCAAGCAAAAACAATTAATAGAAATAACGTAATTAAATACAGTACATAATGCCTTTACTCTCTCGAACAATTTCAAATTTAATTGGAGGGGTTTCGCAACAGCCTGAGGTTTTACGACTGGAAAATCAAGCAACCACTCAGGAAAACGGATTTTCTGGAGTCGTTGAAGGTTTAAAAAAGAGACCACCAACTAATTATGTAGCTAAGATAAGCTCAAGTAGCTTAACTAATGCTTATATTCATACTATTAATAGAGATACATCAGAGAGATATATTGTCGTTATAACTGATGGAGCAATTAAAGTTTATGACATTGATGGAACTGAGAAGACAGTAGTTTCTCAAACTAATGCCACTAACTATTTAGCATCATCCACTCCTAGAAGTGAGTTTAAATGCTTAACAGTTAATGATTATACTTACATTATAAATACTAACAAAACAGTAGCTATGGATGCGGCCACAAGTACAGGCCAAGTCGAACAAGCTATTTATCAAGTCACTCAAGGAGTAAATTCTACAAAGTATTCAATCACTATAGATTCTACTACTTATGATTTTACAAGTTCAAACTCTGATACTGAAGCAATTAGAGATGGAGTTTTCTCAGCAGTAGGAAGTCCGGCAGGATTAACTTTAACTAAAATTGGAAACTCTTCTTTTAAAGTAGTTAAAGCTTCTGGAACACTTTCAGTTTCAGCTAGTGATGGCTATGGAAATAAAGCTTCACAAGTAATTTATAATTCAGTTCAAAACTTTTCTGATTTACCTGAAGAAGGTATTAATGGACAAGTAGTTGAAGTGAAAGGTGATGCTTCTAATAATTTTGATAACTACTGGGTTAAATGGGTAGATAGCACTTCAGTGTGGGAAGAAACAATAGCACCATCAATAACTTATAAATTTGATTATGATACAATGCCTCATTTGCTTATTAGAACAGCAGATGGAAATTTTAGATTAACTCAAGCAGATGGTTCAAGTTATACAGTTTCATCTACTTCTTACGATGTACCTCTATGGGGTGAAAGAAAAGTTGGAGATTTAAACAGTGCACCCAATCCATCTTTTGTTGATGCAAAAATAAAAGATATTTTCTTTCATAGTAATAGACTAGGTTTATTAGCAGATGAAAATATAATTTTATCTAGGTCTTCAGAATATTTTGAATTTTTTGCTGAAACAGTTACAGATGTTTTAGATACAGAAGTTATAGATATAAATGTAGCACATACTAAAGTTAGTAAACTTAAAAATGCAATTCCATTTAATTCTGATTTATTATTATTTTCTGACCAAACACAATTTCTTTTATCAGGAGGAACTTCATTAACACCTGCAAATGTAGCTGTTAATGTAGCAACGGAATATGAAGCATTAGATTCAGTTAAACCTGTTGGTTCAGGTAGTAATGTCTTTTTTGGATTCAATAAAGGTCAATATACTGGATTAAGAGAATACTATGTAGAGTCAGATGGTGAAACAAATGAAGGAGAAGATATTACAGCTAATGTACCAAAATATATTCCTGCTAATGTTTTTAAATTTGCTATCGCCTCTAATGAAAATGTTTTAGTAGCATTAAGTTCTAAAGCTACAGAAATAAATAAATTATATGTTTATCAATGGTTCTATGCAGATAATAAAAGATTACAAAGTGCTTGGCATCGTTGGTCATTCGGAACTACTTCTAACGTAACTATTTTAAATGTAGATTTTATTGGAACGACTTTGTACTTATTAATGCAAAGGTCAGATGGGGTTTATATTGAAACGATTGATGTAGCACCAGCAACAGTAGATACGTCAGCAAATTATTTAACTCATTTAGATAGAAAAATTACCAATGCTACATCTGGAGTAAGTGAAAGTTATAATGCTGGAACTGACCAGACAACAATCACTATTCCTTATACGATTGACAATACAATGAAATTAGTTGGAGCTTCAACAGCCGCCAACACCGCAGGTACAGATATTACTTTAGTCTCATCAGCAGGAACATCTATTGTCGTTTCTGGAGATATTACTGCTTACGATTATTTTATAGGTGAACAATATACTTTTACTTATACATTCTCTCAGCAATATATGGCTCTAGGAGACCAATATGCAGAGGGTTCAAGAACAAGAATTAAAGACGGAAGATTACAAATACGTAATTGGACTGTCAGTTATAACGATACTTCTTATTTTCAAACTAGCGTAAAACCAGATGCAAGAGATGAAGCAACTTCAACATTCACTGGAACTGTTGTGGGAACTGGACTAGCTGGTCGTGTAAATTTAGAAGATGGAGATTTTACTTTTGCAGTACAAAGTAGAAATGAAGGATTAGTAATTTCACTTACAAACAATTCTCACTTACCTTCTAATTTTGTAAATGCGGAGTGGCAAGGTTATTATGTCAAACCAGCTTAAACCTCATCTAAGAGTAGCTACAGAACAAGACTGTATTTATTTATCTAAAAGATTAAGAAAAGAAGATTATCAAGAAATAAAAGCTGTTTCAGGATTATCTCCTCTTATTAGTTTATTAATTGGATTAGAAATAAGTGATGTACCTTTAGTCATTTGTAATAAAAAGAATAAGCCGGTAGCTATGCTAGGCGTTGTACCTCAAGGACTCTTCGGAGCAATTTGGATGGTAGGTACAGATGAATTAAAGAAAATAAGTTTAAGTTTTATACGAAATTGTAAAGGCGTGTGTGAAGTTCTTCAAAAGAATTATCAACTCCTTAATAATTTTGTAGATGCTCGGAACACTTTACACATTAATTGGTTAAAGTGGATGGGTTTCTCTTTCATTAATAAACATAAACAGTACGGAGTAGAACGTAGATTATTCTACGAATTTGTAAAAATATAATGTGTAATCCAACTTTAGCGGTTAGTGCTTTATCGGCTGGTATGCAATATCAGCAGGCTATCACACAACAAAAATACTTAGAGCAACAACAAACAAAACAAAATGAAATTGCTTTACAAAATTTAGAATATAGAAGAAAAACTTCAGCATTAAAATTAAGACAATCTACTGAAGCTAATTTAGCAAAACTAAAAGAAGCAGAAGAATTATCAAGAAGAAGAAGAGCTACAGTTATAGCTGGCAAAACATTTACAGGAAATACTTATAATACTTTATTAGCTAATTATTACAGAAATGAAGCTAAGTATAAAAATGTAGTAATAGGAAATATTAAGAAAAATAAATTTCAATTTGACCAAACACAAACAGCTTTAACAACTCAATATGATGCTCAAGCTACTTATACAGTAGCTCCAGATTTTCTTTATACAGCCGGAGCTTCAGCCTTATCTTTTGCTAAAGATTACTATGATTACAAAGCTAAGAGAAACGCAAACAATGTTAACAAAGATTATTATGAATATAAATATGGAGACGATGATTAATGGCTAAAACACCTAGAGACCCATCGCCTTACTTATCAAGAGTAAGTGGAGTAGACCCAGAAATTGTCTCTCAAGATTATAATTTATTTTATAAGCCTGATGTCAAACCAATGAATAAGGCTGTTAATTCATTAATAATGTCATTGAGTAATATTGTGCCTACTCTGGCTAATTATCAAATAACTGAAGATATAAAGACAAAGAAAACTGATGAAGCTAAAGCAGTTGAAGATTTTGAGACAGGTAAGAAATCATTTAATCAATTAATTAATGATGGAAAAATACCTGAAGGAGCTAGTCCATATTACTACAATAAAATGATGGAATTAGACCTTCAAAGTAAAGCAAGATTATTTAAAAAGAAATTTGATACTTATTATTCTGAAAATGATTTATCTGGTTCCTTAAATATTAATGCTTTTTCTGAAGCTTATGAAGAACAATTAAAAGCTTTTTATAAAGAACAAGGATTAGATAGCTACGACCCATTAGCATTAAACAACGCTTTCTTTAATACTACTTCTAAATTTAGAAATGAGAGATACCAACATCACTCAGCTAAAATTATGGAGAAGATTAAAAAACTAACTGAACAAAGTTTTACTAATAATATTTCAGGTTTAATTATTGATGGTCAAGATGATGCCAAAACTGCAAATGAAGTTTTAATTGATATTAAAGGTTTAACCGATGGTTTAATTAGCGTTGGAACAAATAAAAAGAGAGCTAATGAATTATTTGTAAATGGAGTAAAGAGTTATATTGAAAATGTAAATGATTCAGAAGGTTTTAGTTTTGCTCAAGAAATTCTTGAAGAATTAAAAACTTTTAAATTAGGCACAGGTGCTTTTGGTGGCTCATCTGAAGGCTCAGGTATAATTCAAGATTTAGAATTAGAATTAGCAACTAAAGAATTAGGATTTCTTGAAACTCAAAAGAAAAGAGAGACAGTTCAAGATGATTTAAAGAAACAAAATCTTCATAATACTTATTGGGATGAACTTCAAAAACAAGGAGAAGAATTTAATGTTTTGGATTTAGTTAATGAAAGAGTTGATGGAGAATATAGATTTGATGCTGAAGCAAAAGGTATTTTAACTTCATTCCATCAAGCTATAGAAAAAGGAAAAGAAACAGTCACAGATGATGAAGATGCTTTATTAACTTTAATGAGATTACAAGATGAAGATATTTACAAAGTTAAAGATACAGCATTTGCATTATTAAAAGATTTAAAAATAACTACGACTACTTTCCAAAAGTTTTATAACTCAGCAAACACTTATCAATTTCTTAAAAATAATATTCATTTTACAAATAGTATTACGTATCAAAATTATATGGCGATGTTCAAAGATACAAAAATAGCTTCGTTACCATTATTTACTGCTGAACTTCCAGCTATGAGAAATGATTTTCAGATGAATTTATATAGTTGGTATCAAGAAGCTAAAACTAAATATTCAGGACACGAATTAACAAAACAATTAAATTTACAAGTCAAAGCAGAAATGGGAGACCTACTTTCAAATAGTATAATTATTCAAAGTAATAAAGAAATGTTCATTCCATTATTTGCTCAATACGGAATAGTAATAATTCCAAAAATAGAAGAAGGTGGAGAGTAATGGCAAAAGAAATAACAAGAGATGGTAAGACAGGTGTCTTCAAAGATGATGCTACTGAAGAAGAAATAAACGCATACTTTGAAAGTTTAAAAGAACCTGTTGAGCCTGAAGAAACAAAAGAAAAAGAAGAAGGTAAAAGAGGTATTTTAGCTGATGTACCAGTTCAATCTATTGGTGGAGTTAGAGATGCTTCTCAGTCTACTATTGGATTATTGGAAAAAGTAAGTGAAGATTTATCTGAAATAACAAATATTGGTGGATGGGTATTTGGTAAAGATGCCAAAGATGGCTGGGTAGATTATGTTACAGCAGAAGAAGCAAAAGAGAGAGGAACAAAATTTATAGGCACAGGGGAAATTGGAGTAAAAGATGCTTTTCAATTACCTGAAGTCGATGAACCTGACACAGCAACAGGTGGAGCTATTAGAGGTATTTCACAATTTTTAACCGGATGGTTTACTGGAGGAAAGTTCCTTAAAGGAACTGGAATTGTAACTTCTTTAGGAAAAGGAGCAATAGCAGACGTTCAAGCTTTTGATGAAGATACTGGTCGTTTTTCAGATATGATTAATACTCACATACCTGCATTACAAAATCCATTATTTGATTATTTAGCTTCAGATGAAGATGAATCTTTTTATGAAGCAAGATTAAAGAACGCTATTGAAGGATTATTTTTAGGTGGAATAATGGAAGGTGCAATAAGAGGAACACCTCACGTAAAAGATTCATTATTTAATACAGCAAAATATCTTAAATTAACTAGAGCAAAACTTTCAGGTAAAAAAGTTGATATAGAAAAATTAAAAGAAGTAGAAGAAAATTTAATTCGTTCTGCTGAATTAGAAGTTACTCCGGTTGGTAAACAGAGTAAAAAGAAATTCGCTGAAAGAATTGTAAAAGAAGCTGGTAGTGAGAAGACTACTAAAGTCGTACAAAAATTAAAAGAAATTACATCTGCTGAAGAACTTAATGAAAAATTAGTAGGTAGTTTTGATAATTTTATTAATTCTATAAGAGCAGGTAAAAAAGGAATTAAATATAAAAACATTGATGATTTCTTTGACTTTGGTTTATCACCAAGAGCTTATGCAGACAGTAATTTTGGAATTATAGCTTTAGAAGCTATGCAAAGATTAATTAGAACAGATAGAAAATTTGATAAAATTTCAGACTCTATAATTGAGAAGCAAGCCTTACAGTCAGGTGGAGACATCTTACAAACAACAAAAATGATGGGTCAACTTGGAGACAAACTTGAAGGTGGTCTTAAATATATGTGGGCTTCTCAAGCAGTAAAACAAAATCTTACTGACACATTATATAAAATGGCTAACTCACTTCGTAAGAATGAAAAGACTTATACTGAAAATGATATGAAGTTAGTGACTGCGATAACTATGAAGTTAATTAGGTTCGATAGTAAAGTAACTTCTAATTTAGGTCGTGGTTTAAGATTAAGAGGAGTTCTTAAAGATGCTCATATGGATTTGAGTTCAGAGTCTATTCTTAATCAAGTAAAGAATTTTGAAAAATGGGATGGTAATTTCAAAGAGTTTATTGAAGGAGTAGCCTTAGTTAAAGATAAGAATATGCTAATTAGAATAGTAGACTTCTTATTTAGAAATAATTTCTGGAACAAAGCTAATGAAATATGGATGAGTGCGGCTCTATCTAATATTAAAACACAAGCTATTAACGTACTTTCAACAGGATTAAATCAATATGTAAAACCAATGGATAGTTTTATTGGTTCAAAATTAACTTGGGGTTTAGATGCTCAAACTGCAAAAGGTGTTAGAGCACAAGCTGAAGAAGCTATGCAAACTTTAGCAGGTCTTAAAAGTTATTATAATGATGCTTTATTATTTGCTAAAAAAGCTTTCAATGAAGAAGACAGTATCTTATTTGCAGGAAGTACAAAATTTGATTTAGGAACTACAAAAGCTTTAGGTACTGGTTGGAAATCAAGATTAGCTAGAATACCTTTAAGAGCTTTAACTTCGGCTGATGAATTTTTCAAACAGATTAACTATAGAAGTAAATTAATGACTATAGCTGTTAGAGAAGCTAATGCTCATAAAGGATTAAGCAAAACTAAAGTCGTAGGAAAATTACCAAATGGACAGAAGGTTACAGAATTTGATGCTTTTGTAGCTGATAGATTTAAAGCTGGTTTTGATGAAACTGGTTTACAAGGTATTGATGCTGAAGCAAAAAGATATGCTAAAGAAGTAACTTTCACTAAAGAACTTGATGGAGTTTTAGGTAAACTTCAAGAAGCAGTTAATGAAGCTCCAATATTAAAGTTGATAGTACCATTTATTAAAACTCCAGCTAACTTAGCAATACAAGCTGTTGAAAGAACTCCTTTAGGAGTATTTGGTAAAAACTGGAAACATTTTGCCGGACATAGTGGAGATGCAGTTAGAATAGCAGAGACTAGAGGTAAAGTAGCTTTAGGAACAACTATATTAGGTATAAGTGCGATGTTAGCAAACAGTGGAATGATAACTGGTGGTGGACATCCAGACAAATCAATTAGAAGAAATCAAAAAAATGCAGGCATACAAGAATATTCAATTACTATTGGTGGAGTACAATTTCAATATGGAAGATTAGACCCAATAGGAATGTTAATTGGAACTATTGCTGACTACAACGAAATCTATGCTGACTTAAACGAAAAAGACAGAGAGAAAATTGAAAATAATTTAATGGCTTTTATGATGAATCAAATGGAAGGTAAAGGCCAAGATACTTTAGGTACACCAGATAAAGTTGGAAATATGCTTATTGCTGGATATAAAAGTATCTTTAAGAATATTGCTTCTAAAACTTATTTAAGAAGTTTGATTGACTTCTTAACTGCAATCAATGGTGATGATATTGATAAAAGAGGAGCTTGGTGGATTAGAAATAAAGCTAGTTCATTCTGGCCAAATATTCTTAGTAAAGTAACTAACGACCCATACCTTAGAGAAACAAGAGGTTTAGTTGATGACCTTAGAAAAAGAATTGGATTAGGTTTACATAAAGATGTTCAAATGGCTTATAACTTTATGGGAGAACCTATAGAGAATAAACAAAATGTAGCGGCAAGATATTTTAATGCAGTAGTTAATCCTATTGGTATTAAAGTAAAAGAAAATGATTTTGTATTAGAGAAAATTATAGAACACGAAATTAATATTCCTCCAATTAATCCAGTTAAGAATGGAGTAGATTTAAGAGAATTTGTTGACAAGGATGGTAAGTCAGCATTTGATTATTACAACGAACTAATAGCTAAATCTTCTCTAAGAAAAGAACTTTCAAGTTTATTTAAGTCTAAACATTTTAAAGATGCACCAAATCAAATTGTATTAGATAAGAATAATAAATTTGGAGGTAAGAAGGCTCTTACATATCAAAAGGTTAAAGCTAAAAGAGACTTAATATTCTTGCAAATTCAATATAGTTCTAAGTTTAAATCTAAACAAAATCCTGACATTAGTTTAGGTGAGGCTTACACAAACAAAAACATAATAACAACAATAGGTAAAGCAACTAATAAATATCCTAAAAATATGAAAAAAGGTATTTATGACTTTATCCAACAGACCCCATAACAATTAAAAACTAGACACTTTAGATAAATTAATCAACAAAGACCCACTTTAGATATATGGCTTATATAGCTCGTGTGTCCTATACTGCTAATGGCAGTACAGACACTTTCAGTTTCTCTTTTAATTACATATCTACTAGCCACGTAAAGGCTTATGTAGATGGAACGGAAGATACTAGCATAACATTTCCTACAGCATCTTCAGTTCAATTATCATCAACTCCTTCAAGTGGAGCTGTAGTATTAATTAAAAGAGTTACTCCTACAGACGCTAGATTAGTAGATTTTCAGGATGGCTCAGTATTAAGTGCAACAGATTTAGATAAAAGTGCTGACCAAAACTTTTATGTTTCTCAAGAGACTTCAGATAATGTTCAATCTAAGTTAGGAACTTCAGATTCAACAAATCAATATGATGCCGGTTCTACTGGCTCAAATTTAAGAATTACAAATGTAGCTAATCCAACAGGAGACCAAGACGTAGCTACAAAACATTATTTAGAAAACACTTGGCTAAGTTCAGCTAACAAAACAGCCTTAACTACTGTAAATGATAATATTGCTAATATTAATGCTGTAAACTCAAACTCAAGTAACATTAATTCTGCTGTATCAAATGCCACAAACATTAACACAGTAGCAACTAATATTAGTTCAGTTAATACAGTAGCTACAGATATTACGAAAGTAGTTGCAGTAGCAAACGATTTAGCTGAAGCAGTTTCAGAAGTAGAAACAGTTGCAGACGACTTAAATGAAGCAACATCAGAAATTGATACAGTTGCTCAAAATATAGCCAACGTAAATACAGTTGGAACTGATATAGCTAATATAAATACTGTAGCAGGAATTTCAGCTAATGTTACGACTGTTGCAGGAATTTCGGCAAACGTAACGACTGTAGCTGGGATGTCTTCTGATATTACTACAGTAAATTCTAACAGCTCAAACATCAATACTGTTGCAGGCTCAATATCTAATATTAATACAGTAGCCGGTAGTGATGCGAATATTTCTACAGTTGCATCTAATATTTCAGGAGTTAATTCTTTTGCAGACAGATATAGAATTTCATCTTCCGCTCCATCGACTTCACTCGATGTAGGTGACTTATATTTTGATACGACTGCTGATGAATTAAAAGTTTATAAAAGCTCTGGATGGGCGGCGGCTGGCTCAACAGTAAACGGAACTTCTCAAAGATACGAATATATAGCTACAGCTAATCAAACAACATTTACTGGAGCAGACGAAAATTCAAACACATTAGCTTATGATTCACCATTCTGTGACGTATATATGAATGGTGTACGATTAGTTAATGGAACGGATGTAACAGTTACATCTGGTACATCTGCGGTTTTAACGACAGGTGCAAATGTTGGTGACAGAATTTCTATTGTTGCATACGGAACATTTAATGTTGCGGCAGTTGACGGAAGTGCAATAACTTCAGGAACAATTTCTGATTCAAGATTACCAAGCAT
>VTLG01004739.1_pt1 | contig 14660 bp, 14 predicted proteins | sample 4694571 | NCBI WGS metagenome assembly VTLG01 (sample SAMN12604809, study PRJNA352737) | marine metagenome | biome: ENVO:00000447; feature: ENVO:00000209|ENVO:00000569|ENVO:01000036; material: ENVO:00002151; isolation source: viral sequences binned using virsorter ...
GTGGGTTCGTGGTATGTCCCAGTCAATTGTTGATATTCGGCAGCAAATTTCTAATACGAGGGAAGAGGTTGCCAAGACTTATGCCACCAAACCGGAGCTTCAGGTGAGCATGGACAGGATTCTGGAAAGGTTCGACCGCCTTGAAAAGAAGGTAGATAGGGTTCTTGCCTCGAAAGCTGGACTCTAAGCCATTGAAAACGCTAAGAAAAAATTCTGGGACGAAAGGCCTAACTATCAAGGGTGGCCATAAAAGGACAACCGAGTCTGGTGCGGGCCTTACAAAGAAGGGCGTTGCTAAGTACCGTAGACAAAATCCCGGCAGCAAGTTGCAGACTGCTGTTACGGAAAAGAAGCCTACTGGGAAGCGTAAGGCTAGGCGGAAGAGTTATTGCGCAAGGTCGGCTGGGCAAATGAAAAAGTTCCCGAAGGCGGCGAAGAATCCTAATAGTCGGTTGCGTCAGGCTAGAAAACGGTGGAAGTGCTGATAGCTATAATGTGGAATAACGAATATTAGTTTAGAAAGGAGGCTGTTATGCCAACTGTTGGTAAGCAACATTTCGGCTATGGAAAGGCCGAGAAAGAGAAGGCGCGTAAAGCGGCTAAGAGAACCGGCAAGCCGGTGAGGTATGCGAAGGCGAAGACGAAGAAGACGAAGACGAAGACGAAGAAGAGGCGTGCCTAGATGGCAACTTCTGGCAGCAGTGACTTTACTCTCGATATCGTTGATATCTGTGAGGAGGCCTACGAGCGTGCCGGTCTGGAGATGCGCAGTGGGTATGACCTGAAAACGGCGAGGCGCAGCCTCGACCTAATGTCTATTGAGTGGATCAATCGTGGCCTCAACCTCTGGACGATAGAGGAAGGCACGCAGGACATCACTGCCGGTACGGCGACTTACGATTTCCCACCGGCAACAATTGATTTCTTGGACCAGATGATCCGCACGGATGCTGGGGAAACCAACAATCAGGCGGATACGTCGGTGACGCGGATATCTCCCATGAGTTATGCCCAGTTGCCAAACAAGTTGCAGCGGGGCAAGCCCCTACAGATTTATATTCAGAGGACGACAAGCCCGAAGTATACGTTGTGGCCGGTTCCTGACGATGCGCAGACCTATAAGCTGGTTTACTGGCGTATCAGGCGCATACAGGACGTAGGGACAGCCGGGACCAACACCTATGACGCCCCTGATCGCTGGCTTCCGGCGCTTACCGCAGGTCTGGCCTATTATGTTTCTATGAAAAGGCCCGAAACCGGGCAGCGAACCCAGCTATTGAAGGCAGTTTATGACGAGCAGTTTGGCTATGCCGCTGACGAAGACAGGGTGAAGGCATCTATACAGCTTGTTCCGGGCGGCTACGGGTGGATGTGACATGAGCAATAGAGTCGTTGGGAAATATGCTCTAGGGATTTGTGACCGTAGCGGGCTCACCTACAAGCTGAAGGACCTTTACCCGCAGTTTGTGGATGGTAAGGATTCCGGGTTAAGAGTTTCTCGGTCAATGCTTGATGAGGAGCAGCCTCAGAATTTTCTTGGCGAGTTTCCCATCAATGATCCACAGACGCTTCCGTTCACCCGGACTGATACGAATGTGGTCGAGCAAAGAAGAATTGCATGGAACTGGGACCCGGTTGGCGACAACAATGGTCTGTCGGCTCTGTATGGGTTCTCCACGCAGACCAGCATGCAGGCGACTGGTGAAGTCGGCACAGTTACAGTGTCGGTAAGTTAGCGGGGATTGCTATGAATTATTCTTCGCTTGTGCAGGCCATCAAGGACTATACGGAAAACAATGAGACGACCTTTGTCAATCAGATAGACGAGTTTATAAATCAGGCGGAGCTTCGCATTCTGTTCGATATTGATCTCCCCTATTTCCGGAAAAATTCTACCGGCACGACGACAGTATCGAACTCCTATCTGGGTAAGCCGTCTGATTTTCTGGCGTCTCATTCTCTGGCTGTTATTAGCAGTGGGAATGTCTATTCATATCTACTGCCAAAGGATGTTTCATTTATGCGGGAGGCCAATCCGGACACGGATACGACGGGGCAGCCTGAGCATTATGCTCATTTCGATGACACCTCCTTTATTCTTTCTCCCGTGCCTGACGCGGCGTATACGATGGAGCTTCATTACAAGTACAAACCGACTGGTATTTCTTCAAGCAATGCAAATACTTGGCTCGGGGATAATATTCCACAGGCTCTGTTGTATGGCTGCTTGGTGGAGGCTTACACCTTTATGAAGGGTGAGCAGGACATTATGCAGATGTATCTGGGTCGCTATCAGGAGGCGCTTATGCAGGCCAAGATGCTTGGGGAATATAGCGATAGGCGGGATGGCTATAGAAATGGCAATCCTGTTTACAGGCCCGGATGATGTTTACGGCAGAGGGGGGCATTGGTTCCGCGACTGTTGTTACTAGTTTCAACGGGGGTCTTTCTGCGGAGCAGATCACTGAGCTTTGCTGCAATAAGATTGTGCAGGTTAGCGAGAGTGCAGCACCGGAGATAAAGGAGCAGGCCGCAGTTTTCCGTGCCCGCTTGGAAAATGTAGTGCATGCATATGTCTTAAAGGCGATGCAGGAAGAAAGAGAAACCTGTGTTCAACTGGCTGTCACAGGCGGTTATTCGGAACTGGCAGAATTACTCAGGAGTTTTTAGAGATGGCAATTACTCAGGCGATGGCTACGACCTTCAAGAAAGAGCTTTTGCTGGGGGCGCATGACTTTGACTTGTCTTCGGGAGATGCGATGAAGATCGCGTTGTATACCAGCACGGCAAGTCTGGATGCGACAACTACCGCGTATGCTTCCACTAACGAAACTACAAATACGGCAGGGACTGCATATACGGCGGGAGGGGTTGCCTTGACCAAGGTGGACCCGACCACAAGTGGCACCACTGCTTATGTGGATTTTGCAGATGCGACATGGGCGACGGCTTCGTTTACGGCACGGGGTGCTTTGATTTACAACACTGCGCCAAATACGACTTCGATATCTTTGACCAATCCGGCAATAATTGTTCTGGACTTTGGCGGAGACAAGACAGTTTCTGCTGGTACTTTCACGGTTCAATTCCCGACCGCAAGTGCAACGGACGCAATCATCCGGATTGCATAAGGTAATTTAGCATGTCCGCTGTCAATGGTTGGGGTCGCGTAGGATATGGCGATGGTCCGTGGGGTCAGCCCGGTCCTGTATCCGTTACCGGGATCGCCGCCACTGGGAGTGTTGGCTCTGTTATTGCTGCGACGATTTATCCTGTAACCGGCATTGCGGCGACCGGTGGTGTTGGCAGTGTATCCATAGGGCTTGGCGTTAATGTTACAGGAATTGCAGGAACCACGGGGGTGGGTACTGTAATTATAGGTGAGGGCGCTCCTGTAACAGGGATTGCCGCTACCGGAGGGGTCGGTTCAGTTACTTATGTTTTCGTTCAGGAAGTAACAGGAATTGCGGCAACGGCAAGTGTGGGAAGTATTGATTGGTTCCTTGTAGATGATAATCAGGTTCCAAACTGGGTGGAAATCGACGTAGCTGCGTAAGCATAAAACGAGGGCAATATGGCAAGTACATATACAGCGAACCAAGGTATTGAAAAAATGGATACCGGAGATCAGTCCGGTACATGGGGCGGGACCGTCAATACCAATATGGATATCATCGACCGTGCCATCAGCGGCGTTGTTTCTATTACATTGACCGGGTCAACCACGACCCTCACTACCACGGATGGCACGCTGACGGATGGCATGTATCGTGTGCTGGTGCTGGGCGATGGAGGCGATCTCGGCAGCGATAACACGCTCACGATTTCGCCAAATGATCAGGACAAGGCGTATCTGGTCTATAACAATTTATCAGCCAATCGTAATGCGATTTTCTCGCAAGGTACTGGCGCGAACGCTACCATCCAAAACGGAGAGACGGCTTGGATATATGCTGACGGGGCGGGTTCCGGCGCTGCTGTGCGCACGGCTGTTTCTTCTGTGAAAATCACGGACCAAGACGGCGACACTCAGATACAGGTAGAAGAAGGCGGTGACGACGACGATACCATCCGGTTCGATCTCGCAGGCGCTGAAGACTTCACCATGACGGCCAATACATTCAACATATTGTCCGGATCGACCCTTAATGTTAACAGCGGTGCGACCATTGCGAACAATGGTACTGCGACAGGATTTGGCGGTTCGGCAACTTCCGCTAAAACTGCTGCTTACACGGTTATTGCGGCTGACGATGGCAAAACTATCCTGTGTAGTGCTGCTTCCGCTGATTATGCCGTGGCGCTTACGGCGGCTGGAACTCTGGGTGACGGCTTCTCCGTTACTATTAAAAAGAGTGACGCCACCAAATTTATGATCACCATCAACCCGAACAGCACCGAGACAATCGATGGGTTGCTTGACCTGAAGCTCCGCAACGAGCATTCGGAAGTCACGTTAATTTGTGACGGCAGTAATTGGCATATCATTTCCCATGAGAATGTGGCGATTGAACAAAACGCAATTGATAATGCGTGTTTCACTGTCGATCAGTACGGCCACGTCACACGCACAGGTCTGCAAAACTCGTCTCTAGGGATTCAAGATCGTTGGTTTTACATGGGGGGCGCATCACCGCCAGCGATCTGGACTTACAGCGTGGAAAGTAACGGCGGCGTGGATGCCAAAAGTAAATGGGGCAAATGGTTATGCACCACGGGCGGATCGCCGGACGCTACTGATCAAGGGAATATCAGGCAAACGATCATTGGTAATAATGGGGGTGGTTTTCTTGGGACGGACGGATTGTGGGAGAACGGTGTACTCTCAATGGACGTTATAGGACATCTGGACACGCCTGATGCTCCGTATACGCTTGCCTTCGGCGTAAAAACCCTTGATGGCACTGCTCGTCAGTACATAGGGCAGGCAACCATAGCAGCGGATGCTGTGTGGCAGCGTGTCAGCCTCGTTATCCCAGAAGACACCACTGCTGATATTGATCCAAGCACTGGCTCAAGTTGGCAAATTGGTATCGGTTTGATTGGGGGGTCAAGCCGGTTGGCAACGGCGAACACATGGGAGAATAATGTCACCAATGTCTCCAATACTTCAGGTTCTCAGAACTGGGGTGCAACGGCAAATAATTACTTAGGAATCACCAATGTAAAGCTCCAGCCGGGACAGATCGCCACGCCGTTCATCCAACGTGACTACGCGGAAGAACTAACCGTCTGCAAATTCTACGCCGAACTGCTGACGTATCAGACGGCTGGTTCGCAGGTGGTTGGATTCGGGCCGTTTAGCGGCACTGACGCCGCTCAAACCAGCGTTACATATCAGGAAAAAAGAGCAGCCCCGGCCATCACATCGTCGGTAGCGGGTACGTTTGAATTAGCGGCTTACGGCGTGGGAGCGCACGATGCGACAATTTTGCAGTACAACGAGCCGGGGTTAACGAATTTCAGATTTACAGCAAAATACGCGGGAACTGGATTCACACAGGATGACTCTGGGCAGATTAGACGGGACAGTAGTGATACCGCATTCATATTCATCAACGCGGAGATATAGAGATGGCCGTTGAAAACGCGAAATTTACAAATGCGGATCACACCGACTGGGACGCGGTGATCGATGGCGTCCGCTGGGGAGGAACCGTCAATGGCACATTCTGGGATGTCATCGTAGAAAGCGGCGTCGATGTTGAGGCATTTACGGAAACGACGACATGGGCAGAGGTTCGCGCTGAACGGGATAGACGCCTCGCAAAAACAGATTTCTACGCGCTGTCAGATGTCCCTATGTCATCAGAAATGACAGCTTATCGGCAGGCTTTGCGCGATGTTCCGGCAAACAATGACGATCCTAATTCCATCGACTGGCCGGTATTGCCGGGTTAAAAACTAAAAACGCTTGTCAAATGTTTCGTATTTTAATTGCCGCTTCCTTCTTGGCGGCTTTTGTATTTCTCAAAACGTTCAATGATCAAGGCCTGCACTACGGTGAATATCACGTTTTGGAGAACACGATTAACAGACAGGACGAGCATCTAAAATTTAGCTGGGCAATACTTAATTGAGATGCAGGATTTGCGATGGCTCTTCAGAAACTAATATTCGCGGCTGGAGTTTTCAGGGATCAAACTCGATTCGCATCAGATGGACGTTGGTTTGATTGCGACAAGATAAGGTTTCGCTCAGGCCTGCCGCAGAAGATTGGCGGCTGGGAGAGGTATAGCAACAGCGCCACTGATGGGCAGATAAGGTTCCTGCTCAATTTTATCAGCTTGGACGAAAACAACTATCTGGCGATTGGTTCCTCTCAGCGGTTTTATATCGAAGAGGGTGGTGAGTTTAATAACATCACGCCGATAAGAAGAACCGTAACGCTTGGCGCTAACCCGATAACAACAGGCTCTGCCGGTAGCGGCATAATAACTGTTGCGGATACTGCGCACGGGGCCGTCCTTAATGATTTTGTTACGCTTGCCAGCGCCACCACCACTGATGGAGTAACGGCTGCCCAAATTAACACCACTCACCAGATCACAGAGATTGTGAGTGATAACGCCTATAAGGTGGAAACAGCAGGAAGCGCATCTTCTGGCTCCACGGCGGGTGGAGGGTCTTCGGTCACGGCCACATATGAAATCAATGTTGGCTTGGATACCACTGTGCAGGGGTATGGCTTTGGTGCAGGGACGTGGAGTCGTGGGACATGGGGCTCTGCGGCAACGGTTCCTGCGGGTGCTTACAATCAATTGCGTCTGTGGCATGGGGATAATTTTGGCGAAGACTTAATCTTTAATGTTCGTAATGGCGGTGTGTATTACTGGGATGCTTCTGCTGGAACTGGAACGCGGGCGGATGCTCTTTCCGATGAATCTGGGGCCTCTGACGCGCCGACTATCGCCACGCAGGTCATGGTCAGCAACAATGATCGTCACGTTCTAGCTTTCGGGTGTAACGACAGAGGTTCCAGCACACAGGATAAGCTGCTTATTAGATGGTCCGATCAGGAGAATGCGGTTGATTGGACGCCAACGACTGCCAACACTGCTGGGGACTTACGGCTTAACAGCGGCTCGCAGATCGTCAGGGCTTATGACACACGGCAGGAAATTCTGGTGTGGACTGAAGAGGCCCTGTTCAGCATGCGCTTTGTCGGGCCGCCGTTCACCTTCGGGCACAATGTTCTGTCAAGGAACATAACGCTCATTGCCCCCAATGCCGTGGCCTCTCTGGATGGTGTGGTTTACTGGATGGGGTTAAGGGATTTCTTTATTTATACCGGTCGCGTGCAGGAACTGCCATCCTCGGTTAAGGACTATGTCTTCGGGGATATAAATGTGGCGCAGGCGCAGAAGATACAGGCTGGAACGATTAAGGATTTTGGCGAGGTTATCTGGTTTTATTGCAGCGCGGATGCCGATGAAATAGACCGCTATGTAATTTTCAATTCGTTTGAAAAGTGCTGGTATTTCGGGACGTTGTCCAGAACAGCTTGGCTGGATAGCTCGTCAAGGAATTATCCCATAGGAGCTAACTCCTCTGACTTTAAGATTTATAACCATGAGATTGGTTTGAATGATGGGGAGGGGTCGTCACCTACCGGGATATCAGCCTATGTCGAGAGTGGTGATTTTGAAATTGGCGAAGGGGATAGGTTCCAGTTCATAAGCAAGATCATCCCAGATATTTCCTTCTTTGGGTCCACTGACCCGGCTCCCGCCGCCACTTTTTCTCTCAAGCCCAGAAACTTTTCTGGCAGTGCTTATGGAACTTCCGACACCTCCACCATCACGGGAACAAAAATGGTGGATGTTCAGGAGTTTACAGAAGAGGCATACGTTAGGGTGCGCGGCAGGCAGGTTGCCTTCCGGGTTGAGAGTTCGGGGACAAATATCGCATGGAAGCTCGGAGTTCCGCGCATTGATATCAGGCCAGACGGTAGGAAGTAGTCGTGGTTGACAAGCAGTTATTGCCAGTTCTTCCCATAGTTCCACCGGAATATGACAAAGAATACATGGAGTCTCTTGTCCGGACTATTGAGCTTTACTTTCTTCAGGCTGAAGAGCCGGGGAATATGCGTGCATCCACAATGGCCGCTACGGAATTACCAACAACCGGAGGCGACCTGCGGGTAGGAGATATTTTTGATGATGGCGGGACATTAAGAATTGTCCGGTCAGGAGATGCTTTTTCCGGTACGACATTAGCTACGGGTCATGTTGGCGATGTAACGGTATCGGTATCCTGAAGGAAGTGATATGGCAGAACAAATGATAAGGCCCAGTCTCCAACCCGGCTTTCTACCCGTACAGGTTCAAAGCCGGGATGGTACTTTCGATCCGGTCGAAACGGCGAGGCTGAACGCCCAGAATGTTCTGTTTGGCACTGCGCAGGGGCAGGACCCCACTTTTTTAGGTGGATTGACAAATGACCTATATGCGCAATTTGGGGATAAAGAAACCGCGTCGACTATACGCGCTGCACAGAGAGCAAACGAGCTTGAAGCCGCCAAACAGGAAGTCCCACCGGCAGTAAATAGAGACTCGGTTGAGGCGCTTTATGAGGCAGCGTCCCGTAATGAGGAAATTCCTGAACTTCAACGCCCGTGGTCGCCAGCTAGTTTGAATCATGGCGATCAACAGCTTTATGAGGCCTATGTAGAGTATATGGGTTATGAACCGTTTCCGGTTTGGATTGACGGTTCTCCTAGAAATCCCATGCCTCAAGTACGGGAGCAGTTGTATGGTGACTTTGTAGGAGCCATGGGCCGTGAGCCGATGACGGAAAATCCTGACGGTTCTCCCATAGACCCCCGTCCTGAACTAGCTTTTTGGGCGAGAGGAGAGACAGCGTCGGGGAGGTCCCCGGCACGGAGGAGGGATCGACAGACAGAGGACCCGGAAGCCCTGCCCACAGTAAATAAAGGGCATGGAGGTATCGCCGGTCTTGCGGCTCGCGGTCGCCACGGCGACTCGATGCTGGTTCACATGGCTCCGGAAGAAGTCGCTGGCCTCGCATCTCTCACCGAGAACGGGATCACTATAAATCCCGATACCGGCCTGCCTGAGATGTTCAACCTCAAAGATATTCTGCCGACGATTGTTGGGATTGGAGCTTCTTTCACTCCGTTGGGACCCTTGGCGTCGGCTGCCCTTACTGGCCTTACGACTGCGGCTGTCACTGAGGGAGATGCCGGGGAAAAGCTCAGTCGCGGGTTTCTCGCCGGTATGGGCGCATGGGGGATGGGCAAGTTAGGGCTTATGATCGGCGGGGCTGGTGCGCAGGCTGGTGATAATTTGGCAGGAACGGCAAACTTTGAGGGAACGGGCACCATAGGAGAGACCCTGCTAACACCGGCCGGAGAGGCTGCCTACACTTGGGGCGAGCTTCCGACTCAGTCTCCTGAAGCCTTCAGGATGCTTTCGCGGGCAGGGGTTACTGACAAAGCAGTTTATGATCAGACCATGCAGACGATGGGCGCTGGGTTGCGGGCAGGAACGCAAACGGGGTCAGTGACCGCATTCAATCCGGTCGGAGACGGTACTTGGTCGCCGGGGGCGGTGACACCGACGTATGAGGGGATGAACTCGCTTGGCCGTCCCTTCCGAGAGGTGGCGGCATCTCAGGCTCTTAATCCCATGCTTGCGCCCAGCGATGCTGCTCTTGCGTACAGTGAGGCAAGCCCCTTTGGCAAGGTCAATTATTTGACAGAAGGGCTGGGAAATATTGATATGGCTTGGAAGCGTACTGCGCCGGGGCGTCTAGGTTTAGGCGAATTGGCAAGCCCAGCCATGGCGGCTATGTCAGGCATTCCTGCTTTGATTCCACCAGAGGAATATGAGGTTCCGGGCAGGCGTACTTACGATGATCGGGGGCCGTATTTCCCAGAAGATGTGGGAAGTCAAAGGAGGCGAAGAGAGCTTTCTCCCGGCTATATCCCCGGCGTCTCTCCGCAAGAATCTTATTTTGCAATGGGCGGCACACGCGGCAAGACCGTGAGCGGCGGTCTTCCGACAATTTATGCCCAGTTTGGCGGAGGGCATGGTCCCGATGTTGGAATGGGACCACCAGATACATCAGAAGATGCAGGAGCAGGAGCAGGCGGAGGTGGCAGTGTCGGTTTTGACGATACGTTTGACTTTGACGAGACGATAGAAACTGCGCCCGCCGCCACTACCACCTCCGTTGCACCCGAATTGAGTTCCTATGAACGTGGCAGGCTCGGAGAACCAGCAATCAGCTTGGTAGATTTCACTCCCCATGAGGCTCGTCAGGCCGAGATAGATATTGCGGCTGCACAAAAGGAAGACGCTAAAGGGTTGGGTCTGTTTGACTTTACTGTCCCGCAGGGAAGAATAGACCCCATCACGGGGAAATTTGGCATAGAGGATAGCCTAAATCCCGGCGCTATTATGGGAACCGGCTTGGGCGTCGCTACCGGACAGTTGGGCGTTGGCACCCTTGGGGCTAAGGCGGGGCGCGGCATGATGGGGTTGTGGAGCGGTCCCTCAAGTACAGCAGATGATGGAATTTCTATGGCTGAATTTGGAGGACCGGGCACTCCGGATTATGCCTACCATCAACGTGAGAGACAGGAGCTTGCCCTCCGTCAGGGGGAAGAGGCGCGACAGAGGGAGGAAGAGGCGCGAATGCGGAGGAGCTATGCACCAGAAAGAACTTTGACGCTGCCGGGGTCGCAGTATCGTGCAGGGGTGGACCCACAGCATCTGTACTTTGCGGCAGGCGGCACACGCGGCAAGACCATCTATGCGCAGGAGGGTTATGACGCGATGGGAGGGGTGGATGCAGGGATAAGTAGCCCCACTGACCCCACTGGCACTTCCGGAGGTGCCGCTGCTAGTGCTTCCAGTCAAGCTGATGACCGTGGGTATACCTTTACTGATGTTCCTCCTCCTGAGATGCGCTCGATTGAGCAGCAGGTTATGGACGAGCGTGCATTAGAGCAGAGTCGAAGCAGCCTCGGGACCGTCCTCTCCAACCCTAGTCTCAGGGGGATTGTGGACTATGCCAAAGGGAAGTTAGATTTTAGCGTTCCGCAGGCGAAGATGAACGAGAAGGGAGAAGTATCTATAGGGAGTGCGCCTAATGTACCGGCGCTTGGCGTTGGCCTTGGTAGCTTTCTTGGTTTGGGTCCGCTTGCGAGTGTCGTGGCAGCGCCAGTAAAGGACTATGTCAGTAACTTGGGTTACAGCCCAAGTGTCACATCATTGCTTGCTGCCAAGGAGGAAGAGGAAAAATCCCTTGATCAATATGATGATTATTTAGCTACATCAGCCAATCAAGAAGGGACCCAAGGCATGGTTCTTGGCGATACTGTTGAAGAGAGCATTGACGTTGAGACAGCGGCTGAAATTCCTCCCAGCGCTGCTGCGACGACGGGAATAATGCAGGGCACTCCTGTGGAAGTTCAGGATGATGTGGAGGTCCGCTTGCGGGAGCGGCAGGTTGAGGAGCCGCAGAACCCCAGAGAGCGGGCAATCTATGACCGTGCAGTTCTTGCCCTTCAGAACGAACTTGAGCCTGAAGTCGGGCAGCGGGCAATTGAGGAGTTCTTGGAAGTATTCGGTCCAGATGCCCTGCACATGCTTCAGGAGATGGTGCGGGGAGACAGGGAAACTGGCGGTGTTGTTGAGACGGCCAGTGGAGAAACCACTGTTGAGGAAGGGGACATTCAGGGACCTGATGTGATTGCCGGAAAGATTGTTGATCCAGTGACCGGCGAGCAGACTGCCAATCTTCGGGTCGGTGAGAACGAATATATTGAGCCAGCAGTCAGCCTTGCGAGGCGGGCAAAAGTTGCTGGGTTGCCACCTACGCCAGAGAACGGCGCGATGATTAGGGGGCAAGAAGAAAGGATGCTACGCCAAGCCGTAGGTTGATGGAAGTTTCCTTAGTTGATCCTGACTACTTGCATCTGATTTGGGATGAGGCCTCTTCTATTTTGGGGAAGTCGGTAGGAACTGCTCATGGTCGTTATTCTATGGATCATATTGAGCATGAGATACTGAGCGGCCAGCAGCATCTGTGGGTCGTCTTCGATGATGATAAGAAGGTGATGAGCGTCTTAACGACAAAGTTTGTTTCATATCCGGGCAAGTTATTATTGGCCGGTCAATTCTTGGGTGGCGAAAAGATTATGTATTGGCGAGAGCCGATGCTGGAAACGCTGGAAAGATGGGCTATGGATAATAATTGTGATGGCATGGAGATGACTGGCCGCAAAGGGTTTGAAAAGATTCTCGGGCCGCATGGCTGGACGCCTGAATATACGGTGTTTGAGAAAATGTTTGAGGAGAATAGCTATGGGTAAAGGTAGCGGCGGTTCCAGTGCTCCGACAAGATCAACGAGCGTCACGACCAGTCTCCCAGAATATGCGGAGCCGTTTTACAGGCGTCTCATGGAGCGCACGGAGGCTGAATCTAATCGTGCCTATGAGCCCTTCGGAGGCCAAAGGTTTGCCACGTTTACTCCTGAGCAGGAGGAAAGTTTCGCTGCGGCCACTGAGATCGGGCGTGCTGGCGTTCCGGATGCAGCGAGGGCAGGGACTTTAAGGGCGGCAGACGTTGCCGGTTATCAGCAGGGCTATGACGCAGGTCAGGTTCGGCGCGATTTAGATATAGGGGCTCAGTATGACCCACAGCAAGTAAGGGCGGATATTGCCCGCAGCGCATATGCGCCCGGAACTTTCGACACCCCCCAGTTCACCGATCCCAGAGTGGCTGCTGAGTACATGAATCCGTTCGTGGAGAATGTCATTGCCGCGCAGAGGAGAAGAGAAGAGCGGAGGTTCGATGAGGACGTTACTCCTCGCTTGCGGGCAGAGGCTGTAAGGAGTGGTGCCTTTGGCGGTTCTCGGGGAGAGCTTCGGGAGGGGTTGGAGCGGACACGTCTTAACGAGGCATTGCTGGATCAGGATGCGCGGTTACGGTCGACGGCATTCGATCAGGCCCGAACTGCCTTTATGACTGATGCGCAAAGAGCGCAGAGGGCGCAGCAGCTTGCCGATGCCTCGGCGCAACAGGCTGCACGCCTCGGCTTGACCGGCGCGGAACTGGCTGATCGTTCATTGTTGCAGGCATCTAAGCTCGGCATAACGACGGCAGAGCTTGCTGACCGGGCGGCCCGAGAAGAGAGCCGACTTGGACTGGCAGGCGAAGAGCTTCGCCTCAAGTCTGCTGGCGAACTTGCGCGGCTTGGCGGTCTGGAACAGCAGTATGGATTGCGTTCGGCGGATGTTTTGCGACAAATCGGTGAGCAACGACAGGCGGAAGAGCAGCAGCTATTGGACATTGGCTATTCAGACTTCTTGTCGCAGAGGGACTTCCCTCGTCAACAATTAGGCTATCTGAGTGGGATCATGCATGGGGTTCCTGTCAGCCCGCAGTCTGAAACATCTATGTATCAAAGACCTCCGAGTGGTGGTCAGCAATTGCTCGGCTATGGGCTGGGTGGCCTTGGTCTGGCTAGAAGCGTCTTCGGACAGGCATAGGAGAGCAGAGCAATGGCTATTGGCCCGTCAATACTTGAACAAGAAGATGCCCTGAAGAACCTTCCTACCCAAGCTCTTCAGCAGATGATGCGGCAGCCTTCGCCCAATGCCCCGCCCTTTCTGGTGGCGGCGGAATTGAAGCGCCGTGAGGAAATGGAAAAGGAATTTGCGGGCAGGCAGGCGGCGGCCCAGACGGCACAGAACGCCCCGACCGTGGCACATCGCTTGGCGGGGATGCAGCAGCCGATGCCGATGTCACAGGCCGGTGCCATGGCAGCCCCGCCCCAGCAGCCACCGATGCCTCAAGGGGCACAAATGGCTATGGCTTTATCAGGAGCCACCGGACAGCCTCCTCCTCAATTACCCACGGTTAATATGGAAACGGGGACGAGCGGTGATGCCAAGAGAGCAATGGCCGAGGCGCTTGGCAGAGAGGGCACCCGAAGCTATGCCCAGAGGCGTGGGTATCGGCCCTTTGCTTCTGAGCAGCGTCCTGCTCCTGTGCCGAATCGTGGCGGTCTTGCGGCGTTGATTGCTGCCATAGTGAAGCAGCAGAGTGAGCCTGACGGGGCATATGGTGGCTTTGATATCTCCAAAGAGGTTCCCCTGCCGCGAGGGCGTAGTGGTATGAGGGCTCCAGCCAGACCCGTAACCGCTGCCAATGGTACGCAGGGACGCACGGTGTATGCGCAGACTGGGTTCTCCCAGTTGCCACAAGCAGGGACAGAAGGTGGTACGACACGGAATATTATCCAGCCCATTTCCGAGGGTGGACGGAACACTCCTATGGCTATGCTTGCTCGTGCTCTTATGGGGCCTGCGCCCACGCTGCCACCCCTTACTGAAGCGCAAGCGTTGGAAGCAGCGCGACTTGGGGTTAATCCCCAAGTTTATGCACAAGGGCTTAAATCAGACCAAGCAAATGCCGAGGCGAGGGCAGCGGGAGCAGAATTTTTCGGGGGTCTCGGTGACAGGGCCGGAGACTTTATTCGGAATCTCCCATTAGTTCACAGTGGTGCTGAATTGACTGCTCAAAACATGCCATTCGTTCACAGTGGTAATGATGAATTGATTGCTCAAAATCTCCAGCAAGGTATAGCGAGCCCTGATGCTATGGCTCAGGCGGGTGGACCCACT
>VTLG01010686.1_pt1 | contig 14658 bp, 13 predicted proteins | sample 4694571 | NCBI WGS metagenome assembly VTLG01 (sample SAMN12604809, study PRJNA352737) | marine metagenome | biome: ENVO:00000447; feature: ENVO:00000209|ENVO:00000569|ENVO:01000036; material: ENVO:00002151; isolation source: viral sequences binned using virsorter ...
AAATTATTGATATAGATACGAAGAGAGGTGGTCAACCTTATTTGTATATTTTGCTAGTGAGGTTCTAATGGCTAAAAAAGAATTTAAAAATACTAAAGACTTACAAAAAGCAATGTTAAAGGATTGGAAAGATCAGTCTGAAGCACATTTAAGTCAGTTTATTAATTCTGTTGCTAGTGATTTAGTTGATGTAAGTCCTGTTGATAGTGGATTCTTCGCTTCTAGCTGGCAGGTATCAAAAACAAGGATGCCACCAGAAGATCAGTTTATTAAAAACCCTTGGAAACGAATTAAAAACTCAAGAAAACCTGGTGGAGTCGGTGGTGAAGCAGCTTATATTGCTCCAAGATACAAAGTTCCAACTAAATTTAAATTGAATCAAAGTATTTATATCGGGAACAGAGCTGAATATACAGAAAGGGCTTTAAAGTCTCCTAAATCTCAAATCGGTGCTTATATCTTGAATGGATCGGGTACATTTAAAGAAGGTTTAAGGCAAAAAGTAGATAGAATCTTTACTGATAAACGTCCTAATATAGACATATTAGGTACAGACGTATGACATTAGTAAACACTAGAGCAGCTTTTGAAAAAGCAATTACAGACGCTGTAAAGGATGTTGATCCAACGGTAACAATGGTTTATGACAATGTTGCTTATACAAAACCAGGAGCAACTGTTAAATACATAGTAACGACAGTTAATTTTGGTCAGGCAACAAGACAAGCTCAAGGAGCTGCTGTTACTTATTACTCAGGATTTATTCAATCTCGTGTTTACGTTCCAAAGGGAGCTGGAACATCTGTTTTGTCTGCTTTAAGTGAAGGAGTTATTACAGGAATGACTTCTGTTAATTCTCCTACTTATGTCGATACTTATTCTTGTAGTCCGAGGGTAGGAGATGTTGCTGGTCCTGGTGGCATAGATGTCGAAGATGAGTCACATTACTTGGGTGTTATCACTTGTCAGTTTTCAGCAATCTCCTAATATAGTATTATTATCCTAATAAAATAAGGAAATTTTATGAGAGCTGTTGAGCTTCTAAGCAACAAATTTGGTGTAAGTCAGTTATACCAACACGATGTAAAGAAAGATGGTGAAGTTGTTCTTACTATTTTCTGGCATCCATTGACAATTGCTGAAAGAGAATCTATTCAGAAGAAATCTGGTAATACAGATGATGCTAATAATTTTGCTTTATCTTTAATGATTCAAAAAGCATTAGATGAAAAAGGGAAAAGGTTATTTGCTGATGGAGATAGAGCAACTCTTCGTAGAGAAGTAGAAGCTGCTGTACTGCAAGAAATTCAATTAGCAATGCTTGAATCTGGATCGACTAAGGAGGTAGATGAAGCTGAAGCTGATTTGAAAAGCGAATAAGGAGTGGATCTTTTTATTTTCGTTAGCGAAGGAATTAGGTAAAACTGTTAGAGAATTAACGAGGGAATTAACAAGGGAAGAAATGATAGGTTGGGCTGCTTTTTTTAAGATTCAGAATGATGAGATGGAAAAAAGTAAAGAAGCAAGACAAACAGGTCGTGCTATTAGAACTCAAAGAAGGTAAGATAGAAGATATTGTTTGGTACGAGAGGAGTGGCTGGAGGTTATAACGTCCCTATTGAATTTACTGCCAAGGATGGGCAGGTAAAGAAGGCAATTAAAAATTTAGGTGTTGGTCTTACTGATGTAAAGAAAAAAACTGACAATATAAATAAGAGTTTCGCAGCTATTTCTAAATCTTTAAAAATAGTAGGGACGGAATTTGTAAAGCTTTCTAAAAGTATAGACAACATAAATAAAGGCTCAAAGAAAAGTCCTTTAAATCAAAAAGCATTAACAAAAGGTGTTACAACTTTAAAACAGATAACGAAGCTTAATAAGGAAATAGCAAAGGAAGGATCTTTGCTTTCTGGTCGTGGAGTTAAAAATGTTGAATGGCAAAATCAACTAAAGACTCTTCAAGAAACTGTTAAAACGCTTTCTAAAGCTGGAGCTGTTTTTTCTAGTAGCGAAGCAGGTTTAGGTCGTCAAATTCAAGCATTACAGCAAATTTCAAGAGAAACAGATGTTGCCGCTAGCAAAAGTAGTTTATATGCACGATCTATAAGGGCTTCAGCTAAAGCAGAACAAGAATTAGCGTTCAAACAATTAGAAAGAATAAAAGTTCAAAGTAGATTTTATTCTGGTCAAATACGAAATAAAGAAGGTTCAGGTTATCTAAATGCACTGAGACTTGCTGACATGGCAGGCACGATAGGACAAGACCAAGGAATTGCTAAAAATATTGCATCATTAAATGTATATAAGGCTGAGCTTCAAAAAGCGTTATCTTTAGTCGAGTTACAAGGGACAGAGTATAAAAAAGTAGAAGAAGCTATTCAAAAGGTAAATAATATTTTAGATAACGGAAATGCTATAGAGAAGAAAATTGCTAATGACAGGAAGGCAGCAAATGATCAAGAAAGGCAAGTACAGAAAGAAATGCTGGAATTTGGAAAAAATAGATTAAAACTAGAAAAAGAGCAAGCAAAGATCGCAAGTAAATCAGCTAAGGAAACCCAAAGATTTCTATGGCAAGCTGCGAAACTAGCAGGTAAGACTTTAATAGGTAAGGGTCCAGGTGGATGGCTTGGTCAAACTGCGGCACTCGTTGGTATAACAGATTTAGTTCATAAGCTTGCACAAGCAGTTAACGCTTTAAATCCTGCTTGGGGAAAGACAGAAAAGATAGCGTCTTCTCATCTTCATCAGATGATTAGAGGAGTAGCTGAAGTAAAAGGTACGGCTATTGGATTACAAAAAGTTTTAGGTGCTGTTGACTGGGTAAGTAGTGCCATAAAAGGATTTATGGAATTTGAAAATGCTGCTGCTGAAATAATTTGGAGTGTGGAAAGAAATTATAGGGCAGCGTTCTCTTCTATGGGCAAGATGGTCCGAGAGCTTCCAATGCTTGCATCGGCAGCAATGATGATCATGCCTGAGTGGATGGGTGGAAGAGGAATGCAAGGGGATATGAAGGATTGGCTTCCTGAAGGTGGTCCAGTTGAAATGAGAAATGCGTTAGACGAGGTTTTAGGCGAACGAATAGCTCGTAGAAGACCTAGCCGTTTGCAAGCATTAGAAGGAAGACTTACTACAAAACAAAGAAGTTTAGCTGCTACTGATCCTGACGACAACCAATACAAAAGAAGAAGACAAGAAGTATTTGCGATAGAAAAATTAATAACAAAAGAGAAAAAACTACAATTAGAAGTAGAAAATCAACTGGCTGGAAAAGTATCAACGGAAGAACAAGCAGCAGCAAAAGAAGCTTTAGAAAATCAAAAGAAAAAATTTGGCTATAGCGAAGACGAATTAGATATTACAAAAAGGAAAAATCAACTGATAAATAAGTCAAATAGTCAATACAAAAGAACTGTTATGTATGGCGGTAAAATGTTAACGATAGAACAAAGATTAGAACAAGTACAAAAAAGAAAACAAGCAAGACAACTAGCAAATCAAAGACTTCCAGAAAACTTAATGTTAGGAGCTGGTTTCCCTATGTTATTTGGAGGAGGAGTTGGTTCTGTAGGAGGAGGATTACTTGGTGCAGGTATACAATATGCGACTGCTTCTCAGGGTTTTGGAGCGCAAATATTCTTTAGTGCAATAGGTCAACAACTTGATACTTTTACTGGAAAAATTGCAGAATTAGGAAAAGCTTTTAATGTTTTAAATCCAGATGTTGATGCAGTCATTAGTTCTTTAGGAGAAACAAATACTGCTTATGGAAAGCATTTAGAAATGTTAAAGGCAATAAAAGGAGAAGGAGCTGCAATGGAAGCAGCAAAAAAAGCTGTAGAATCAATAATTGGGAAAGAAGGATTAGGGAAAATAGAGAGTTTTGGTCAAGACGTAACAGATTTTGGGAATGAATGGGCAAAAGTTGCATTAAGGATGCAATCTTCTATTGCCGATTTGATTACTAGAACTGGAATATTAAAAAGCTTAACCAATGCGATGGCAAAAGGTACATCTTTTGAAAGAGCTAATGCTGCATATTTAATGGGAACTGCAAGTCCAGAAGTGAAGAGCTTATTTGATGAATATATGAGGACAAACCAAACAGCAAAAGGCGGTCTTACACAATTGTTCAATCCAGCCGCCTTAGTAGACCCAAGTGATCCTACTAACCCTAAAAAAGTAAGATCAGGTAAGAGATTAAGAGAGTTAATAATTCAAGCGTATGATGCAAATCCATTTCAAGCGAATACTGATTTACTAAGACCAGGTTCGGATGCTATTCATAAATTTACATCTGAAACTGGTTTTATAAACCAGAAGATGAACGTAGGAGAAAGACAAGCAACGATTGATAAACGTGTAGCAGATGCTATAAAAGCAAATCCTAAGTTAGAAGATCGCAGGACGGATTTAATAAGAGCTGTTACTACTAACTTTGATGCACAGGAAAAATATAAAAAACATCAAGATGATGAAAAAGCTGCTAAACAACAGAAAGATAAATTAGCTGATTTAGATAAAGAAATAGCTTATCAAACAGAATTAATGAATATGGATAATGGAAGTTATGAAATGAGAGAAAGAGAAGCTGAAATAAGTAAAGCAATATTAGGCTTAAATAAAGAACAGACCACGGAAGTCAAAAAAAGATTAGAAAAATTATTTGATCTCAAAGATAAAAATGAAGAAATTAGACAACAAGAGGAAGAGATAAAAGCTATATATGACGCAATAGGAGTTTCAATTAGAGATGGATTAGTTGAAGGTATTAATGCAGCAATAGATGGTACTAAAACATTAGGAGAGGTTGCTTCAAATGTGTTTAGAAAAATTAGTAATGCGTTATTAAATTACGGTGTCGAATCTGCTTTGATCGGGATGACAGGAGGAAAAGGTGGATTTTTCTCTAATGTATTTGGAAGAGCAGCAGGAGGTCCAGTATCAGGAGGATCTCCTTACATCGTTGGAGAAAAAGGCCCAGAACTATTCGTTCCAAATTCAAGCGGTAATATTGTTCCTAACCACGAAATGGGAGGGGCAAACGTAGTTGTTAATGTTGATGCTTCTGGTTCGTCAGTTGAAGGAGATGCAGGGCAAGCTGAGCAACTTGGAAGTATGCTAGGAGCAGCAGTTCAAGCTGAAATTGCTAGACAACAAAGACCTGGAGGGCTTTTAGCTCGTAGATAATGGCAACATTCCCTGGCCCTACAACAACTCCTTCTGCTCCTAGCCCTGCGTATGGAGCAAGTCAGCAAAACTCTCCTAAAACACGTGTCAGTCAGATGGGAGATGGATACGAACTTAGAGTTGTTGTTGGTTTAAATCAAAATCCAAAAGAATGGAGATTACGTTGGCAAAATATTAAAGAGACTGATGCAGATACGATTTCTACGTTCTTAGATAACAGAGCTTCAGACGGGGCAAGTTTTGATTGGACTCCTCCTGATACTACAACTTCTTATAAATGGGTTTGCGATAGTTGGACAAAGAGCATACCATACCTAAATACAGCTACTATAAGTGCAACATTTAGACAGGTTTTTGAAGCATGAGTACCATTGTCACTAGAGATGGAAAAGGCTCACCATTAACTCATACAGAAGTTGATGCTAATTTTAACAATTTAAACAATGATAAAGCTGGCTATGTAGCTGGTGAAGGTGGCACTGTCGCCCAAACCAGTAATAAATCAAATGGAGTCACTTTAAATGATAAAAAATGTGGAACGATCACAATGCACAATGAAGATATGACTGCTAATCAGATTAAATCTTTTACTTTTACAAATAATCAAATTGCGGCAACTGATATTGTTGTGTTAAATCATGCTTCTGTTGGTACGGCAGGAGCTTATGCTTTAAATGCACAGGCGGCAGCAGGTGAAGCGTCGATTAATGTAACTAATATTTGCGGTGCGACAAAAGGGGAAGCAATAGTGATTCGTTTTGCTGTCATTAAAGCTGTAGTAACATAAGTCAATGCTGTATTGCGTTGTTAATTATTGGGTCGCTGACTACGCAGAAGGCGAAGGTAGTTTCAATCTACAAAAAACATTACAAAACGCTGATGCTAAAACAGTTGTAGAACTATTTGATTTTGAATTAAATACAGCGCAACATGGAGAAACAACTGTTTATAGATTTACTAATACAAAAAATGAATTAGGTAACAATATTGTTTGGCAAGGAAATACTTATACGGCAATACCATTAAAGGCAGAAGGATATGAAGCTAGTGGTCAAGGAACATTACCTAGACCGAATATTTCTGTTTCTAACCTGCTTGGTACATTTACAACAATCATTTCTTTGCTTCCTGATGGATTAGAAGGGTGCAAAGTAACAAGAACTCGTACGTTATCTAAATACTTGGATGCTGTTAATTTTACTGGTGGTTCAAATAGTGATGCTGATCCAACAAGTTATTTTAGACCTAGAGATATTTATTTTATAGATCGAAAATCAATGGAAAACAGAGATGTTATTTCATACGAAATGTGTAGTGCGTTTGATTTAGCTGGAGTAAGATTACCAAAACGACAGATATTACCTGATGAGTTCCCTGGAGTCGGCACGTTCAGTTATTAACTGGAAACATACAGCATTACAAGCAGCAAAAGAAGCTTACCCAAAGGAATCTTGTGGACTTTTATTGTTAGTTAAAGGGAAAAAAATATATTGGCCTTGTAGAAATACTGCTAAATATCCAGAGCAAATGTTTCAAATTTGTCCAATTGATTACGCAAAAGCAGAAGAACGAGGAGAAATATTAGGTATTGTTCATAGTCATCCTATGAGTTCTCCTCATCCATCGGAAGCTGATAAAGTTGCTGCGGGGAAAGGCAAAATTCCTTGGTATATTGTTAATCCTAGAATGGAAAAATGGAATACATACAATCCTTCTGGAATTTATATTTCACCTTTATTAGCAAGGCAATGGGTTTGGGCAGTACAAGATTGTTGGACTCTCGCACGTGATTGGTATAAACAAGAAGGATTAGAGTTAAGAGATTGGGATAGACCAAACGATCCAGAACAATTTATACAAGCTCCTATGTTTGATGGAGCGTATGTAGCGACAGGATTTAGGTTGTTAAAAGATGAGAAATTAATAAAAGGGGATTTGTTATTAATGTCTATTGGGTCGCCTGGATTAAATCATTGTGCAGTGTATTTAGGAGATGGAAATATATTGCATCATCTTCAAAATCGTTTGAGTTGTAGAGATTGTTATGGTGAGTGGCTACAATCATGTACAGGTAAGAAATTAAGACATGCGAACAGTCAAGCTATATGGGGAACTGGCTGAATTTACAGGCAGGAAAGAGATTGTTGCCGATATAAATGATGTAGGAGAAAGCGTAAGGATGTTGGTGGCTAATTTTGCAGGTCTAGAAAGACATATGGCTGATAGGGAATATGTTGTTTGTGTAGGAAATACATCAATAGGACTTGACGAATTAAGCTATCCGATTGGTCAAGAAGATATTTTAATTACACCTGTTATTGCTGGAGCTGGAGGGAATTTAGGAAAGATTCTTTTAGGTGCAGCATTAATAGCAACTGCTGTTTTGATGCCTGGTGGGGTTGGTCTTGCTTGGGGAGCTGCTATCCCTGGTGTTACTCCTGCTTTTGTGACAGGATTAACGGGATCTTTGGCTGCAAAGTCTTTGCTTTATATAGGAGCAGGACTTGTATTTTCAGGTGTTTCAGGATTACTATCCCCTACACCTAAAACACCCGAACAAACGGAAGACCCTAGAGAATCGTTTAACTTTAGTGGCATCACCAATACAAATGCTGCTGGCGTTCCTGTCCCTATTGTTTTGGGACGTACAATAACAGGAAGCGTTGTTGTCAGCGCAGGTATTGATACCGTTCAGGTAGACACATGACTACAACAATTATTGGTGCTGGTGGTGGTAAAGGTGATAAAGGCAGTAATAGAACCCCTCGTACGGCTAGAGACAGCTTAGATAGTAGAGAATTTGCCAATGTAACTGAGGTTATAGCAGAAGGACCAATAGAAGGTCTTGCTAATGGATTGCAATCTGTTTTCTTAAACGACACTGCTCTACAAAACGGAGATGGAACGTATAATTTTCAGGATGTTGACTTATATGAAAGAACTGGAACAGCAGATCAAAAGTTGATTCCTTTAGATTCTTCTCAATCAACATTATCAGCAACGTCTGTTAACGTTCTCGTTAAAAAGAATTTTCCTGTTACAAGAACAATTTCTGATACAAATGCTGATGCTGTCAGAATAATAATTACAATTCCAGTTCTTCAAAAAATTAATAATAAAAATGGAGATACTTTAGGAACAAATGTTCAATTAAAAATAGAAATTAAATATACAAGTGCAACAGATTCAAATGTTTATAGTGATTGGTTTGAGAAATTTGATGACACGATTAGAGGTAGAACAGCCGATGCTTATAATAGACAATATGAGATTCGATTTGATAGAGAAACCTACAATAATCATATTGTAGATGTACGAATCACAAGAGTTACCGAAGACAGTACTGATTCGTTATTATCAAATGCTTTCAATTGGAGTTCATACACAACCGTTCAATTTGATTCTCAAACCTATCCAAATACAGCATTAATTGGAGTCAGATTAGATGCACAACAATTTAGTTCAATTCCTTCAAGAAAATATGATGTTAAAGGTTTAAAAGTTCAAATACCATCAGGAGTTACGGTAGATAGTGATACAGGAAGAATAATTTATCCTACAAATTATATTTGGGATGGAACGTTCCAAGCTGCTATATGGACATCTTGTCCTGCTTGGTTGTTATACGCATTATTACTAAATGAAAGGTTTGGTCTTGGTCAACATTTTGATACTTCGCAATTAGATAAATGGAGTTTTTTTAGAGCGTCAAAGTATTCTAATGAGTTAGTGGATTCTCTTGTCGCTGGAGAAGGTAAAGAGGCACGTTTTAGCTGTAATGGAACAATCAATTCAACAGACGAAGCCTATAACGTAGTTAATCAACTTCTTTCTGTAATGAGAAGTCAAGGCTTCTGGGCAGATGGAAGTTTAAATATTGCACAAGACAGTCCTTCTGATCCTGTATATAACTTTAATCAATCAAATGTTACTGAAGAAGGTTTTTCTTACACGAACCAAAGTTACAAGACAAAACCTACGGTTATTGTTGTTGCTTACTTGGATGTCGTCTTAAAAGATAGAGCTTATGAGGTTGTCAAAGCAGATGACGCTACTCTTGCTAAGAGAGGAGTCATTAAAAAAAGCGTAACTGCTTTTGCTTGTACGAGTAGAGGACAAGCTCGCAGATTAGGGGAGTGGCTTTTATATGAAGAAAATCATTCTGAAGTCATTGCTTTTACTTCTAATTTGGTTACAGCTCAGTTAATCAAGCCTGGACAAATTATTTCTGTTGCCGATCCTGTAAAGGCAGGTTCAAGAAGAGCAGGACGAATTAGTTCGGCTACGATTAATTCAATTAATATTGATGATGGTGGAGAAGTAAGTAATATTAATCTAGCTAACGCTCCATTATTAAGTGTTGTTCTATCTGATGGAACGTTTGATTCTGGTCATACAGTTACAAGTGTTGGTAGTTATTGTAATGGTAATTATTGGGATATAAATTATACAACAGGAGGTGGAACTATAACAATTGGAGGTAATTTTCAAGCAATACCAGAGGCAAATAGTATATGGGTAATAGAAAGTTCAGATTTAGAAACTTCTCTATGGCGAGTAATAGGAATTAAAGAAGAAAATGATTTTTTATATACAATTGAAGCTGTTTCACATAATGAAAGTAAATATGCACACATAGAACAAAATCTTGCCTTAACACATAGAGATACGACAAACTTAAATGTCATACCAGCAACACCGCAAAATGTTCAGGTTTTAGATGTTCCACGTTATGACGGTACGACAACAAAAGAGCTTCAATATGAATTAAACGGCAAAATCGCTGTAAAAATAACATTTCATTGGGCAGGTGTTTCAGGTTCAGATCGTTACAGAGTCAAGTGGAGACATGAAGATGATAATTTTACAACTCAAATTGTAAATAATACAACAATTGATTTAATGGATGTAAAGGTTGGAACTTATGCAATACAAGTTTCAAGTATTAGTTCTAGTGGGATTTTATTTAGTACACCTGCTATTGGTGAATACGACGTAAAAGGATTGCAAGGAAATCCAGATGACATCGTAGGGTTATCAATGGTTCCAATATCTGAAACTTTGGCGGTTTTATCTTGGAAAGAAATTGCACAATTAGATGTTAAATTAGGTGGTCGAATTATTATTAGGCATGACCCAAGGTCGTCAGGAGCCAATTGGTTAACAAGTAATAAAATTGTTGATGGTGTTTCAGGTGCTTCGACTCAAAAACAAGTACCTTTATTAGGTGGAACGTATTTTGTTAAAGCACAGGATTATTTAGGAAATAAGTCAACAAATCCTGCTTCATTTGTTACAACATTACCTGAAACGACAAGGCGATTAAACGTAAAAACATGGAGTGAAGAGACTGCTTTTTCTGGAGGAAAAGTTAATAGTGGTTTAGCTAAATCAGGAAATAATTTAGTTTTAACTCCAAACCCTTACGTTGTTTCTGGATACCACGATCCTTTTTATATAGATGGAGATGAAGAAGGAGAATATACGTTTGCTACAACTTTTGATTTTGGACATTCTGGCGTTCAATACGACGCAGTATTAAGAAAAGAAGTTATCAGTAATTCAATTGCAGCGACAGGAACACTATGGAATGCAAGGGCTGGTTTATTTGATGCGGCTTCAGGGACGATAGATGGGACGGTTCTTGATGAAGCAAATGTAGATTTATATGTAAGGAGAACCCCTGACGATCCAAGTTCGTCGCCTACATGGGGAGAATGGGCAGAATTTGAAGCTGCTATTATTAGAGGAAGAGGTTTTCAAGTTAAAGCTGTAATTACTTCAAATAATACAGACGCAAAAGTAACGATTAGTGATTTAGGTGCAACATTGGATTTATTACAAAGAACAGATAGTGCCTCTGTTGCTGCTAACACTGCTGCTTCTACTGGAGTTTATAACGTGACTTTTGAAAAAGCTTTTTACGATACACCACAAGTTCAAATTACTCCAAATGCTTCTAGTACAAATTTATTTGTAAGCATTTCTAATCTGAGTCGAACAGGATTTACCGCAACATTCAATAATGGGAGTAATGTGGATACAGCATTTATGTACACTGTGACAGGATTCGGGAGGGCCATCTAATGCCACAAGCAAACCCATCGGGAGGAGCTAATTCAGAGCGTTTAGAAAATGTTACTTTTCCTCAAGCAAGGATTGATATTAATGACAACTTTGAAGCTCTTCAAACTTTAAATAGCGGCAATAGTGAACCATCAACTAAGGCTGCATTTATGCAGTGGCTTGATACGTCTTCTGATCCTGCTATTTTAAAAATTAGAAATTCTACTAATAGTTCTTGGATTGAAGTTGGATCGTTAAGTACAACAGCATACGCTTCTAAAGGAATAACAGATATACCTAATGGTGGAACGGGGCAAATAACAGCAGCAGCAGCAATAGCAGCATTGCTACCTACTCAAGGTGAATCAAATGCTGGTAAAAGTTTAACTACTGATGGAAGTGTTTTGTCATGGGCGTTAAGTTCAATTTTTCATACTTACACTTTTAACTACACAGGTAATACTCAAACTTTTACCGTTCCAGACACGGGAAATCTTGCGTTTATATTCCTTTGGGGTGGAGGTGGAGGTGGATCAACAAGAAATAGTAGTGGTGGTGATAGTGGTGGCGGTGGAGGTGGATGTTGTTTTGGGATCTTTCCTTTGTCTCAACTAGGTTCAGCAAATACCACAATTAGCGTTGTTATCGGACAAGGAGGTTATCAAAGCAGCAATGATGCCAGTGGTGTAGCAGGAGGGAGTAGCACTTTCGGAACAACTAGCGATAGTTTTTATTTAAAAGCTAATGGAGGGGAGGGTGGAATTGACAGAGGTAGAGGAGGATATGGGGGACAGATTTATGATTTAGGTTATGCCGACCCTGCTAATCCAACAATCGGAGGGTTTGCAGGTGGTCAAGGCGTTGGTTATAATCCAACCACCGATGTACGTGCTACGATCTTTGGTGGTGCTGGCGGCGCAAGGGGAAATTCTAGTACATCAGCCCGTAGCGTAATGGGTGGAAACGGTGGGATAGGAGGTGTAGGAGGTAGTGCAACAGATTTTTCAGTAGGAAATGGCACAAATTCAACTGGATCTGTTCCTGGTGGTGGAGGTGGTGGTAGAGCAAATAGTAGTAATGCTCCTTTCGGGGCAGGTGGAAATGGACAATGCAAAATCTATATTATTTGATTTACACTGTTAGAAAAGCGTTAGTTTAATGGCAATTACACCTGGAACGTATGACATGACGATCCAAAGAAGATCGGATCATACGGTTAATGTTACTTTAAAGGATTCAAATAATGCTGCTGTTAATCTTACGGGATACACATTGGCTTCTCAAGTCTGGGACACAGGACGAAGCACTAAAGCAGCCGATGTAACTTGTACTATTACAAACGCTTCTGGTGGAACATTTGATTGGAAATTAACTGACACACAAACTACAACTTTAACGGCAGAAGAATATAAATATGATGTTCGACTAACTAATCCAGCAGGACTCCACGAATACTGGATTGAAGGTACTATCTATATAAGTGAAGGTTACACAGCATGACTTCGGTAAGTATTTCGACGACAAAGAACACTGTAACTGTAGATGAAGACAATCCATCGGTTATAACGGTTGCGACTCAAGGACCACAGGGACCAGCTTTTTCTGATGGAGATCTAGGTGACATCGTTATTAGTGGTAATGGAACGATAGCAACAATAGATAATGGGGTTGTTAATAATGCCAAGATTGCGTCTGATGCAGCGATAGCTTTATCTAAGCTTGCAACTGGAGCGTTACCAACTGCAATTACAGTTACAAGTGCGAATATTTCTGATTTAAGTATTCTTAATGCCGATGTAAATGCAAGTGCAGCAATAGCAGGAACAAAGATTTCTCCTGATTTTGGCTCGCAAAATATAGTCACGACTGGGAATATAACAATCGCTGATGTTACAGCAGCATCTTTAGATATTTCTGGCAATGCAGATATAGATGGAACTCTTGAAGCTGATGCTTACACAGTTAACGGAACAGCTTTAAACGAATATATTGCCGATACAATTGGTGCAATGGTTTCTGGTAATACGGAAACTAATATTGCAGTTACTTATGACGATGCAGATAACACCTTAGATTTTTCAGTTGTCAATATTACTGGTAATGCTGCGACAGCAACAGCGTTAGAAACAGCGAGAACTATTGGTGGAACAAGCTTTGATGGTTCGGCTAATATTGATATTTCCTATAATAATCTGACGAACAAGTTATCAGTTGGGGATGGTGGATTAACACAAAATAATTTTACTGATACGTTAAAAACAAAACTTGATGGTATTGAAACTGCTGCTACAGCAGATCAGACAGCAGCAGAGATCCTTACTGCACTTAAAACTGTAGATGGCTCAACTTCTGGATTGGATGCAGATTTATTGGATGGGCGTGATACGAGTAATTCTGGGACTGCAAATACAATTGCTTTAAGAGACGCAAATGGAGATTTATTTGCAACAACTTTTAGTGGATCGGGTGCAAGTTTAACTTCACTTCCAGCAAGTCAATTAACAGGTGCGATTGCAAATGGTGTAACAGCTACGACCCAATCAGCAAGTGATAACTCCACCAAAGTAGCAACGACAGCCTATGCAGATACAGCGATTGCAAACTTAGTTGATAGTTCTCCTAGTGCCTTAAATACATTAAATGAACTTGCAGCAGCACTTGGAGATGATGCTAACTTTTCGACTACGGTTACAAATAATATTGCTACTAAGTTAAGTCTTTCAGGTGGAACTTTAACTGGGACGTTGGAACTAGATGGTGATCTTTGGCTTGATGCTAGTGGAACAGCAAGTCGAGATGTGTTTTGGGATAGTTCTGAAAGTATTTTTAGATTTTATAATTCGGCTAAGGCGACTTTTGGAAATAGTGATGACCTACAGATTTACCATGATGGGACAAATTCTTGGATCAAAGAGGCAGGTACTAATAGGTTAATTATTGACACTGATGGTCAAGGTATTGATTTAACGAAAACTGGTGCGACTGAATACTTACTCAGAACAGCTATAGACGGAGCTGTAGAACTTTACTACGACGGGGCTAAAAAGCTAGAGACGACAAGTGGTGGAATAAGTATGAGTGGTGAGATTCATCTTCAAACCAATCATTTATATGGTAGTGATAACGCAAAAATAAGACTTGGAGGAGCGCAAGACCTACAGATTTACCATGATGGGACATACAATACCTTTGCTGGAGCTAATTTCTTAGTTCGTAATGCTGCTGCGAATGAATCTTTAATATACGCTGTTGAGAATGGTGCTGCGGAACTTTGGTATGACAATAGTAAAAAGCTAGAAACTGCGACTTGGGGAACTCAAATTCATGGTGTTTTAGCAACCACAAGTCATGTAGATATTGCTAGTGATTCAGGGATATTAAAACTTGGTGCTTCGGCAG
>VTLG01001284.1_pt1 | contig 14657 bp, 26 predicted proteins | sample 4694571 | NCBI WGS metagenome assembly VTLG01 (sample SAMN12604809, study PRJNA352737) | marine metagenome | biome: ENVO:00000447; feature: ENVO:00000209|ENVO:00000569|ENVO:01000036; material: ENVO:00002151; isolation source: viral sequences binned using virsorter ...
GAAACTGTCTAATAACATTAATTTCAGCGACTGTCGCCTCTCCACTTTCTAACAAAGCAGCAAGATGACCAGCAAGATTTGCGTGTAGATTACTTAGCTGTTCTGTAATGTCTTTTGGTTTCATAATGTCTCCTAGTTCTGTAGGGAACTCAACCCACCACGGAAAGATCCCTAAGAGTGTCTGCAAAGATAACACAAACACAATATAAACGATTATAAAAACTACTGCAATTACTGACTGTCCACTATAGAAGAAGAGATAGTAATTAGTCAGATGGAGTATATCTTAGATATATCTTAGATTTTAGTTAGAAAAATCTGAGGGGTTAACGTATATAGGTTGTTGCCTCTTCACCCCCCTAGGGGGTGTCCATATTCTGTCCAAAAACAGTCCAGGAGGGTCTATAGTCCTTGGCATAACTTAGTTTTTAGTTCCTGCTGTGCTGTCTTATTGACAGTACTACAGGATTATTTTGTATTTTTGCCTGGTATCCTGGGCAATTTTATATTTTGATTTAATAACTTTTGTAAGTCTAGCCGCCCATTTATTGCAATAAGTCAAACAATGGACTAGACTCTAATAGGATTCTTTATAGAATCTTTCAACCTACCAGGAGAAATTATGGAAGCTTTAACAGCTGGCGCACTAAGAGTATTGGAAGAGTATTGGAAGCCAAGACTAGGGGAACTTAAGAAAGACTCTAACGGATGCTTTCTAATTCCAGGCTCTCGAGGTCTAGCACCTATGACTAATGCAGAATTAAATAGTTATGCCGTATTCATGGGTTACTAATCATGAGCAAAGATTATCAATTTAAAAATCCAGGCACTCTCGGTAAATGGGATTTATTAAAAAAACTTTCAGAAGCTGTAGACCAGGGCGACGCTGCTACGCCTTCTGAAATTATTAATATCCTTTTAATTGTTTTAAATGATGAGCAACTAGAGAAAGTGCAAAAGGATTTAAAAAGGTTTATTAAATGAAATTTGATTTTCAATTCATGGGAGTTAATCTTTTTATTATCCTTTTTTGTATGGTTCTAGGAACTTGGGGAGATTATCCACCAGGAACAGAACCAACAAGAAAAGTAAACCATTCTAATTTATTGACATGACCACCACAGCAAACAAAAAGATTGAAATGTACGCCAGGATCAAAAAGCATGGGGAGGATATCAAAAAGATATTCTCTCTTCCAGCTGATACCGACCCTATAAAACTTTGTAAAAGTTTAAGGAGGTTAGAAACCCAGGCGCAAACAATCCAAGAAACACACGGCAACGGATACTATGAAGTTGCAGCCAGGCAAGAAGCAGTATTGATAGTTAAATTAAAAAATCTATTAATGCCAAACGGAACGCCCGAGGAGTTTCTTAAGTTCGGAATCTTTCTTAATACTGATCCAAGAGGCTACGCCCTTAAAATCCCTGATGAAATAGTTAAGAAGAACGCCTGGACTATTCATAAAGACTGGGGAGAATACGGGATTATTGCGCCCGACCTCAACGAGGACTAAATCTAACTTGGAGGCCTCCGCACTTGGTCGCCTCCCTGGTAGATTTTTCTACCATTTACAACCCACTACAACAAGGAGTTTTTAATCATGCCATCATTTTTAATTATGGATGGAAACGGCAACAAAAAAGAATTTGATTTAAGTCAAATTAAATCTAAGAATGATGTTGCCCAGGCTTTCAAAGAATTTAACAAGGAAGTCAAAGAGAAAAAGAACCAGGAGGAGAAATAATGTTACAAGTACGGATGGAAACAGGCAACGCTGCTTTTGCAGATGGCAACGAGGGCGCAGAGGTCGCCCGCATATTGCGAGAGGTGGCCGACAAGATAGAGCAAGAGCCTAAATTATCTGAGTCCTGCCGACCCCTTCGAGACATCAACGGAGGTTGCACAATAGGTTACTTCAAAACCTGGACTGAACATAGGGAGGAAGCATAATGCACCAGGAATTAAAAGGCCGTGAATATTACAACGGCCACATTATGAACGACTCTTTTCAAGAGTGGTTAAAGTCCTGCCCGAAGGAATATACCTGGCAAATGAACCAGGTTACAAAAAACAGGGGAACATATACTTTTTTCTTAAAAGAGGAGCAAGATTAATGGACATTGATTTATACGCATTATTGCAACCAGAAGAAAAAACTTTAATTAGTGAGACAGTAGGCGAAGCACTAGCAAGAGCCTATGGAACTGACCAATTAAATAATTTCGACTGGGATTTAACCGCAACAAAAATAGAGGAGGTGAGTTAATGAAATATCTAAACACCGAGGCGGAGCAGTTTCACGCTGCTCTCGCTCTCGCTGAGGATATGCCCAGGGAATACAGAATACAGCTGGCAGTCCTGCTCATGGCCGAGCAGCTTTGCGCTGAAGATGTAAAGTTGCTAGCTATGAGATTATTTAAACTTTATCAACAATTAATTAAGGAGCAGAACCAATGAGCAAAGAAAAACTAAAACCTTTTGAGGTTACTTTTAACCAGGTAGACCCAGAACACCCAAGCCTTCCAGTTATGACCAGTAAAATTATCTATGGAACTGACATAGCTGACGCTTTATATGTGTTTTTAAATAACAGTCCTGCGCATGACATTAAAAAAATCCAGGAGTTTAGTAACAAGAAGTCAGGAGCTAGATTGAAATGGTAAATGCTGACCACCAAATTTATTTATTAGCTAAAAAGAAACCGAATAAAGCACACGCCAACAACCAGGGCAGCGTGCTTTATTTTTATTCTGAGTCAGGAACTTGGATAAGTTCGAGCTATAGCTACATACCATCAGGCGCAACACATTGGATGATGTTACCTGACAGTCCTGCGCCAGTAAAAACACCAGAAGAAGTACAAGACGAAGCCTTCCACACCTGGCTAAAAGAAAAGTATGAGGATGTAGTTATTAGAACTGCAATGTACCCCACACTAAAAGAAATTTTTTTATTAGGAGTAAAACATGGATCAAATTAAACCACAAATCATGACATCAACAGATGATCTAAAGATTATCGACATACATGGCAAGCCTTTTATTATTCCAGAAAATCAACTAACAGATAAATCTGAAATGATTAAGTGTGAATTTTATATGCTTAGTGATGACTTAGAATTTTTAATCCAGGAACAATTAGATGGCTTTCTAATGTATCACGCAACGGCAGAAGAATTACTGCACGATAGACCTTTATCTTTTAAAAATATGGAAGGTTCAGACGAACTTACTTGTCGTGAAATGGCTGACCTACATCAAAGGTTGTACCACTATTTAAGTAAATTTAAAAAAGAAAACAATGGAAACAACTAAACCTGAGAGTACAAAAATACAAACAACTCTTAACGTGGAGGCGCACCGAAGAGTCAAAGCACTTGCCAAAGTAACAGGCAAGTCAGATAGCGAAGTCGTTAACTACATCACGCAGTCCTGGATGGTCGATAACTTTGATAAGGAGTATGATTTTTGGGCAGCCAAAGTACCCGAACAGAAGTAGACCAGGACAACCTCGAAAGAGAAATGCTAACTCTAGGCTGCGATAGAGTTAGAGTCCTGGGCAACCGACAAAAGAAGAACAAGATGGAGTCTCTCTCTAAATGGGGGGAGGCTCTATCTGCACATGGATGTAATGAAATAGTCCTGCACTTGCGAGCTATCCGCAAGAAGATAGAGAAGGGAGCAGCTGGTAAAAACTTTGCTAGTCTTACGCCACTTACATATTTACCAGCGCAGCAAGTAGCTGCGTGCGGAGTAAGAACTGTGATAGATAGCCTTAGTGCTAACCCTACGCTGCACTCTGTTGCTACTGATATTGCAGATAAATTATGGATAGAGACTATGCTCGATAGGGCAAGCCTCCTGGAATTAAAGAACTTTAGGCGTGGTAGAAGTAGAAAAGCACACAAGATGGCATACATCAGGAGGATGGAGGCAACTGATAACTGGCAGCCGAAGGAGCGCATGGCATCAGGAGTCCTGCTGATAGAACTGATAGAAAAATATACTGGATTGATAGAGATAAAGCTAGACAATACAGTTAGGCCAGCAAGAAGAATAGTCCTGCCTACTGAACAATGCCTGGCATGGGTAAGCAATGTAAAAGAGCAGCAAGAATTAATGACTCCTAACTATCTACCTATGTACATACCGCCTCGACCCTGGACTAGCACGCTCGATGGTGGTTACAGAAACAAAGACTTGCCGTTAACACTTATGAAAAGTAACTCTGAATTAGTTGCAGAGAAAACTACAGGCAAAGAACAGTTTATCCAGGCTGCAAACATACACCAGTCTGTACCTTGGAAGGTAAATGCCTGGATGTATGAGCAAATAGAGTACGCATACGATAGAAACATGGAGGTGGGTTGCCTACTGCCTAGAGATGGCTGGCCTATCGACCCATACCCTAAACATTTAATGGAGAACGATCCAGGAATACAGAGATGGAGGTATAAAACCAGGGCAATACATGAGAAGAACGACAAGACTAGAGGTGCAAGGATTGCCCAGGCTAAAACATTATGGGTAGCACGCAGATTTATAGAGGAACAAGAGATATATTTTCCTATGAGCCTGGATTTTAGAGGCAGATATTACTATCGACCACCTTATTTGAACCCACAAGGTAACGATGTAGCTAGGTCGCTACTACTATTTGCTAATGGTACAAAGATAGATAGCAAGGAAGCAGAGAACTGGTTACGCATACATGGTGCTAACTTATATGGGTTAGGTAAGTCTGATTGGCAGACTAGGATAGATTGGACAGAAGAAAAGCTAAGACTAATCTTAGATAGTGGCAGCGACCCCTGGACTAACGCAGAATTTTGGATGCGAGCAGACAAACCCTGGTCATTCTTAGCATTTTGTCGTTCCTTCTATCTATACAGGACAGAATCAGATTACAAATGTAATTTACCTGTGATGTTGGACTGTACTTGTTCTGGAATACAACATTATGCGTCACTTTTGAGGTCAAAAGAGATGGGAATACTGGTCAATCTTGAGAATCATGAGACACCAAGGGATATATACACCGAAGTTATCACTAAAGTTAACCAAAAACTGCGTGCAACAGAGGATCATAGGGCTAAAAAGTGGTTGATGCTGCAACCTGATAGGTCACTAGCTAAACCTTGCGTGATGACTACGCCATACTCAGCTACAAACACAGCCTTTTATTATTTTGCATACGATTGGGCTACAAAAAGAGCCAAGGATTTGTTTGGTCATGGCAGTTGGACTACAAAAAAAGGATCAATGTCAACGATGCACTACATGGCACGGCTACTACATAAGGAAGCAACATCGCTTATCAAGCCAGCTGTTGAAGCAATGAAGTGGTTTAAATTTATTGGCCGTATTGCTGGTAAAAATAACGTGGCACTTGAATGGGTTACGCCCTCTGGTTTACCAGTACACCAGGCGTACAGCGATACAAGATTATCCAGGATAAGAATGAAATATTTATCCGACATATATTTAGATATACGAACATCAGTAGATAAACCTGGTTTAGATACCAAGAGAATGAGCTATGCTTTATCTGCAAACGTATTGCATAGCTTCGATAGTAGCCACATGGCAGCTACTACTGTGGATGCAATGAAATACATACAAAATATAGGAGGCATACACGACTGCTTTACCACCACTCCAGCAGAGATGTCAAAGTTAAGAGACTCAGTACGAATAACTTTTGCAGATATGTATGCACATGATTGGTTAACAGATATAAAGGTAAAGCTAACATCACAAATACCAGGCACGAAGGGTATGCCTAGTGAGCCACAGCACGGAACTTTAGACCCTAACATCACACGTTACTCAAATTATTTCATCACATGAAATCCGAAACGCTTATCACAAAGACACCTGTATGTAGGTTTCAATACACCTGGCTAGTAGAGCCAGATACAAAGTACGATCCACTATGGAAAGTTACTTGCCTTATAGATCCTAACGATGCACTTGAGTTAGAAAAAGAATTAGATGGCTACCTAGAAAATTGGAAGAAGCAACTTAAAGCTGCCAATCCTGACAAGAAATACAAGTTAGCTAACAAGCCCTGGAGCTACGATACTGTAGACGATGGCGATGGTAGTAAGAATTATTTTGTAGTTAAAACTAAGATGCCTACTGGTGGTATTAACAGAACTACAGGCGAGCAATGGCACATGACACCACCTGTTTTATTTAATTCTGACAATAAAATTATGACAGAAGAAGAAAAGCAAAAGGTAAACAAGTGTGGTATTGGTACTCTTGGTCAAGTTAACTTACGTGTCATGGGTTATGACGGCAACTTTGGGGTAGGTGTTAAGATCCAACCACAAGCAGTCAAGATACACAAGCACGTTGAGTATGTAAAATCTGCACAGGATTATGGTTTCGATGACACAGCGCAAGAAACAACAGCCACAAAAGTCAACGCTTTTGAAGAGGAGTTTTAACTATCGAAGTAAGTTCGAAGCATCGGTTGCAAAGAACCTGGTCGACAACAAGATTAAATTTTCCTATGAAACCATCAACATTGATTACATCATCACTAGCAGTTACTGCCCTGACATCATCTTTGATAATGGAATTATTTGCGAAATCAAAGGCTTATTCCGCAAGGAAGAAAGGCGAAAACATCTTGCGATCAAGGCGCAACATCCCACATTAGACATTCGTTTTGTTTTTCAAAACAGCAAGACGAAACTTAGCAAAGCTAAAGGAAGCCTGACCTACGCTAAATGGTGCGAGAGGCATGGCTTCCTCTACGCTGACAAAATTATCCCACCACATTGGTATGAACAAAAGCAAGTATGTAAGCAAAGAGCCTTGCCCTGAGTGTCAATCAAAAGATAACGTGGCTGTCTTTGACGATGGACATAAGTATTGTTTTGGCTGCGGTTGGCAGTTCCAACCACACAAAGATAAACCTATTAAGTTTGAAAAGCCATTTAAGATGAAGGTTACACCGCTACTTCCATTTGTTACACCAAAAGAATTACCTAAACGTGGAATCACTAAAGAAACTTGCGAACTATATGACTATGGGTATGCAGAATATAACAACCAGGTAGTCCAGGTTGCTACATACCACGACAAGATAGGTAAGCCAGTTGCGCAGCACCTTCGATACAAAGACAAGAGATTTGGATGGGTCGGAGACACTAGCAGTATGCAACTTTGGGGTCAAAAAATTTGGAGACAAAACCACGGAACTGAAACCAATATCTTTGCCGTAATTACAGAAGGCGAAGTTGATTGCCTCACTATTTCACAGATCCAGGGCAACAAATTTCCTGTAGTTAGTTTGCCAAATGGTTGTCAGTCGGCTAATAAGTACATAGCTGCAAACTTAGAATGGTTATCACAATTCAATCGTATTGTTATTTGTTTCGATAGTGACGAGCCTGGCATGGCTGCTGCCGAGAAAGCAGTTGAAATCTTACCTCCTGGAAAGGCAGCTATATGTAGACTGCCAAGAAAAGATGCTAACGAAATGCTCCTCGCAGGAGAAGGGGAAGAACTTAAGAATCTCTTATGGAAAGCAATCCCTGCTAGGCCAGATGGAATACATAACGCCTATGATTTATGGGAACAGCTGATAAAGAAAGACGAGACAGGTGTATGTAGCTATCCATTTCCTATGCTTAACAAAATGTGCCAGGGGTTTCGTAAGCAAGCACTTGTAACTATTTGCGCAGGAACAGGATCGGGAAAAAGTTTACTGTGTCGTGAGATGGCATATCACTTTCTAAACAACGGACTGAAGGTAGGCTGGATAGGTCTTGAAGAGAGCAGTAAGAGAAGTATGCAAGGCATACTATCTATCGCACTAAACAAACCATTACATTTAGAGCAGGATAATGTAGAAGAAAAAGAATTACGCCAGGCATTTGATTATATTTTTGCTGGTAACAGGTTCTTACTTTTGGAACACTTTGGTTCATTAGATCCAGATAGGTTATTGGAACAGATAACGTACATGGCAACAGGAGAAAACTGTGACGTTATCTTTTTAGATCACATAAGTATTGTTGTATCAGGACTGACAGTAGGAGATGAAAGAAAACAAATAGATGTATGTGTAACAAAGCTAAGACAGGTGGTAGAAAAGACAGGCGTAGGTTTAGTTATGGTCAGTCACTTGCGTAGAACTGATGGTAAACCAGCAGAAGATGGAGGAGATATAAACCTAGCCAGCCTAAGAGGAAGCCAAAGCATAGCTCAGTTAAGCGACTTGGTTGTATGTGGTATCAGGTCGCAGACTGATGAAGAAAAGAACAACGAGCTACAACTGAAAGTGTTAAAGAATAGACACACAGGTTGCCTGGGTATGGCAGATAAACTTACATATACAGAAGCGACAGGTCGCCTAATGGTTGCAGCTTCAGATTTTTTTGGAGAAAAATTATGACACTATTGATAGATGCTGATTGGCTAATCTATTCTTCCTGCTGTGCTTGCGAAGTAGATTTCCGTGCTGACGATGGCACACACTTGTTGCACAGTACAGAGAAAGATGTAATGGATCTTGTTGACATAAGGGTAGAAGGATACAAGAAACTAGCTGACGATGATAGTGGAGTCATCATGTGTTTTACTCAGTACCCTACGTTTCGACATGGAATATACCAGGACTATAAAGCCAACCGCATAGGTCAACGACATCCACTTGCACTAAAAGACGTAAGGCAGATAACAAAAGAGACATATCGCTCTGTTGCATTTGAAGGACTAGAGGGCGATGACGTTATGGCATTACTTGCTACTAATGGTCAACATGAGAACCCTGTTATTGTTTCTCCTGATAAAGACATGAGAGGTGTACCTTGCACGCTACTGGCAAAGGATGACCTGGAGTTAATCACAAGAAAGAAAGCAGATAGATTCTGGATGCAGCAAATACTGTCAGGAGATCATACAGACAACATCGAAGGACTTGTAGGAGTTGGACCAAAGACAGCAGAGAAAATGTTAGAGGGTGCAACTACAATAGAAGAGATGTGGGATAAGGTAGTTAAACACTACGAAAAGAAAAACAAAACCTATGCTGATGCTGTTATGACGGCACAGCTAACACGCATCTTACGAGATGGAGAGTACAATTACACTACAGGAGAAGTACAACTATGGCAGCCATTGACCCTACAATAGACGAAGGTTATCCAGCTATTGACGAAGCACTTATTCTTAAATTAAAAGAGAAATTTCCAGAGCGATGCCCTAGCATTGATATGACTGATCGTGAGATTTGGTTATATTCTGGTCAGGTAAAGCTGGTAAATATTCTAGAATCCGTTTATATTGAACAAAACAACCTACAAGATTAAAGCTATGTGCAGAGGAGGAAACAGGGGTAACGACAAGGCAGAAGCCGAAAGGAGACACCAGGAACAAATGGAACTGCAAAGGGAACAAATGCGTATCCAGCAGGAACAGTTCGAAAGAAACTTACAAGCACAAAGAGAAAGATTTGAGCAACAGCAAGCAGCTGCCCAGGCACAAGCTCCATCACAACCAGAAGAGATAGCTGAAGTAGCTGCTAGTGCAACAGAAGTAGCTCCTCCTCCATTAACTGATTCTTCTGTTAACCCTGCTAACCAAACAACAGCTCTTGGTGCTGCTGCTATGCAGATAGGTGCAACTGGATCGCCATTAACACAAAAGGCTGGATCAGGAAGAAGAAGATACAGGACTGATTTGCTTCCAGCTGCTGGTGGATCAGGAAGTTTAATGATTCCAAACACATAAATGAAAATCAGACTTACTAACAATGTCGATACGCAGTCAGCGTTGTATGGCTCGTCAGGTGGTACAGCTGCGCAACGCTACGAGCAGTTGCGTGTAGATAGAAACTCTCCATTACAACGAGCTAGAGATTGTAGTAAGGTCACTATTCCTGGACTAATAGAAGATGAAAACTATGGAGATGCTGGTAGGTTGCCTACTCCATATCAATCATTAGGCGCAAGAGGCGTAGGACACATGACATCAAAACTTGCCGTAACTCTTTTTCCTACAAATGAAAATTTTTTTAAATTAGAAATAGATAGCCTGGCTTTGCTCGCAGCTAATCAAGATCCACAGATGATAACTGAATTTGACTCTGCCCTGGTAAAGGTAGAGCAAGCAGTAATGAGACAGTTAGAAGTATTAGGTGGGCGTGCTGCTATGCACGAAGCAATAAAGCATTTACTTGTAGGTGGTAACGTATTGCTATATGTAAGTGACGAAGGAATAAAAGTTATACATTTAGATTCTTATGTACTATGCCGTGACCCTATGGGTAACGTAACAGAAATAGTAGTTGAAGAAGAAATATTTGAGGATGCACTGCCAGAAGAATACTTAGAAGAAGAACAAGAAGAGGATTACGATGAAATGGAAAAGAGAATGGTTAAGATATATACCTGTATTAAATACATGGATGGTCAATGCCATTGGTACCAAGAAATAAAAGGCAAAGAGATACCAGGCACACATGGTAAATGCGCAGCAGAAGTATCTCCCTGGATCGCATTGCGTCAAGATCGGGTGGACTCAGAAATGTACGGAAGGTCGTATGTTGAGCAGTACTATGGCGACCTACTTGGATTAGAAAATTTATATAAAGCTATACTTGAAGCAAGCGCAAGCCTAAGTAAAGTTTTATTTTTATGTAATCCAAATGGTACAACAAGGCCACGCACACTCAGCCAGGCATCGAATGGAAGTATCGTACAAGGCAACGCTGCCGATGTCACAGTCTTACAGGCTGCTGGTAAATCACAAGATTTACAGATAGCTAATCAAACGATAGAACGCATAGAGAATAGGTTAGCTTTTGCGTTCATGCTTAACACAGCGATACAAAGACCAGGAGAAAGAGTAACGGCAGAAGAGATAAGATATATGGCACAGGAATTAGATGCTGGTATTTCTGGTTTGTACTCAATACTTAGCCAAGAACTACAGCTACCACTTGTAAGACGACTAATACATATACTTCGCAGGAAGCGCAAGTTACCTGACTTTCCTAAGAGCGAAGTGACAGGAGAACCACTAATAAAAGAGAAAGCTGTTACAGGCATAGAAGCTATTGGTCGTGGCGATGATCGAAATAAACTTATAGACTTTATACAAACTGCTAACCAGGCTCTTGGTCCAGAGGTTATGGCTAGGTATTTAAATGTCGAGGAAGCACTACGCAGACTTGCAGCTAGTGGTTCTATTGATACAACTAACTTAGTTAAAACACAACAAGAGTTACAACAGGAAGCAGCTGCACAAGCAGAACTAGCACGCCAGGAACAGCAACAATCGTTGCTTGAGACAGGAATTAAATCCCCTGCTATGGCGCAAGCAGTTAAAAACTTCCAGGGTGCAGATCCTGATAGGGCTGCCCAGGCACTTCAAGCAATTACTAATCAAACAGGAGGTATTGATGCCGAGCAATTCGCAGAAGCAACCCAAGAAATCGGTTAAGAAACCTGTCTCTGATGCACCTGTAGTGACAGGAGTTAAAGAGATAGTTATACAGGGGGAAGAAAACACAGAACCCACAGCCTCTTTCACAGCTGCAAAACGTGATCCAAAAACAAACGAAATTATTATTAGTTAATTATGCCAGAACCAGTAACTATTAGAGAAGAACCTACCACAGCTGTAGATCCTAACGCCACGGAGGAACAACAGATTGCCCAAGAGGATAATGTTGAGATCCAGGGGGAGGAGAAACTATTAGCTGGTAAGTACAAAAGCCAAGATGAATTAGAGAAAGCGTATCTTGAGCTACAAAGAAAACAAAGCCAACCTCCAGAACAAAGAGAAGAGGTAGCAGAGTCACAGCCACAGACTGCAAAGGAAATTTACGGAGATTTTGTAGGAGGCAAGTTAGAAGAAGCTGGTGTTGACTATGGCAGCATGAATGAACGTTGGCAAAAAACTGGCAAACTAGAAGATGCTGACTATGAGCAACTACAAGGTGCTGGCTTTACCAGGGAGATGGTTGAATCATATCTTGATGGCGTGCAATACAGAACTACAAAAGATAATCAACTATCAGTACAACAGGCTACTGACTTGCAGAATGAGTATGGTGGTGCAGAACGCTACAAGCAAATGACTGAATGGGCTGCACAAAACTTTACTGAAACAGAGCGTTCAGCATACGATAAAGCTATGAAGTCAACTGACGTTGATTATGTAAGACTTGCGGTAGATGGACTTCAGGCACGTTACATGGCAGCAACAGATCAAGAGCCAAGACTGATAGGTGGCAGGTCATCGAGAGGATCAAGCAATGATGTCTTTGAATCAAATGCACAGCTAGTAGAAGCTATGAATGATCCTCGATACTCAAGAGATTCAGCATATAGAAAAAAGGTTGCAGATAAATTGGGTCGATCTAACATACTTTAGACGCTATAGTTAGATCAACCTAGACCTTCTAACAGAAGCAAAGCCCTTTGCGAAGGACACCTTATGCAGAAGTAATGGTCTGGACAATCATTAATTCTAGGTAACTAACCAATGGCTAACTTTACGCCTTCACGCCTGGGCCTTATTAACAATACAGGAACAGGTGTAAAAGATTTATTTCTTAAAACCTTTGCAGGAGAGGTACTATCTGCCTTCCGTAAGTCAACTATCTTTGAAGATTTGCATACAGTCAGAACTATAAGCTCTGGCAAATCGGCACAATTTCCCATCGTAGGACTCTCAAGTACCAGCTATCATACGCCAGGTACACAACTGACAGGTAATGCTATCAAGCACGCAGAGGCTGTCATAAATATTGACGACAAACTTGTAAGTAATGTATTCATCCCTGACGTTGATGAGGCTATGAATCATTACGATGTGAGAAGTCAATATTCTGTTCAGATGGGAAATGCTTTAGCATATACCTTTGACCAGAACGTAGCAGCTATGATTGCACAGGCTGCAAGGACATCGACTAACCCTAATACTGATCTTCCAGGTGGTACAAGAGTAAAGATTCTTAAGTCAGGTACAGCCGACACAGCTGCTGCGGTTGCTGCTGTTACAGGTGTTGACTTAGCAACTGCTTTATTCTCAGCTGCTGAACAGATGGATATTAATAACCTTCCAGAGGAAGATCGCTATTGCGCTATTGACCCAACTAACTACTACAAGTTAGTACAGAATACAACTGTTATTAACAGAGACTTCGGTGGTCGTGGTGCATACTCAGAAGGAGAAGTCCTCAAGGTAGCAGGAATCCACATTGTTAAATCTAATCACTTACCTAAAACAAACAGGTCAGCGACAACTGGAGAAAACAATACATACCACGCTAACTATACTGACAACATTGGTCTTGTATTTAACAAGCAAGCTGTAGGTACAGTTAAGCTAATGGATCTTAAGATGGAGCAGACAGGAGCAGATATCCACGCTCTCTATCAAGGTACATTTATGGTTGGTAGCATGATGCACGGAAGCGGAGTCTTACGCCCAGACTGCGCAATCGAACTCTATGCAGCTAACTCATAAGCCGTTAATATAAGGGGGTAACACAACCCCCTTTATTCTTATGCCATACGGAAAAGGAACATACGGCTCTAAGGTAGGCAGACCTCCTAAGAAAAAGAAAAAGAAAAAGTAATGGCTCAAAAGAAAAATGTTCGCCTAAAGATGGGCAAGCATAAGAGCAGATCAGGTGGCTTGACAGCTGCTGGTAGAAAAAAGTACAACAAAGAAACAGGTTCTAATCTGAAAGCACCGCAACCTGGAGGAGGCAAAAGAAAAAAATCTTTTTGTGCCAGGATGAAAGGTATGAAGAAGAAAAGAACATCTAGCAAAACAGCTAGAGATCCTAACAGTAGGATTAATAAAGCCCTTCGCAAATGGAAGTGTTAACTATGGCAAAAAAGAAAGGACTCTACGCAAACATCCACGCAAAGCGTAAGAGAATAAAAGCTGGTAGTGGAGAAAAGATGCGTAAGCCTGGAGCTAAAGGCGCACCTACTGCTGCTAACTTTAAGCGTGCAGCAAAGACCGCTAAGAAAAGGAAGAAGAAGTAATGGCACTTAGTCGCACCAGTTTTTTAGAGGCAGTAAACAGAGTTCTGCAAATGCTTGGAGAAGCACCTGTTAATAGTTTGCAAGGTCAGTTTGGTTTAGCAAAACAAGCAGAGGATTCTCTTAATGATGTGAGCAGAACATTGCAAACAGAAGGTTGGTCGTTTAATACAGACTTAGAGAAAACTTTGGAACGCAACTCGTCTAACGAGATAGAGTTATCGAGTAATGTAAGTCGAGTTGTAGTTGATAATTTGGAATACCCAGACATAGATGTAGTGCAACGAGGAGACAAGTTATACGACAGAAGAAATAATAGATATACATTTGACGAAGATTTAATAGTTGATATGACAACCATTCTTGAGTGGGATTTACTCCCCGAACACGCAAGGCAATATATAACTATTAAAGCAGGAAGGCAATTACAAGAAGCGATTATTGGATCTTCTGATCTAACTAAGTTGAATCTTACACAAGAACTGGAGGCTCGTAGTGCGTTCCTGGAGGAAGAGACTAGCAAGACAGAACATAGTATGTTGCGAGGTAACTTAAATAGAACTAGCCCTATCAATACTTACATTCCTTCTCGCACACTTGAGCGTTAACTATGCCACTAATTAGTAGTTCT
>VTLG01017347.1_pt1 | contig 14657 bp, 17 predicted proteins | sample 4694571 | NCBI WGS metagenome assembly VTLG01 (sample SAMN12604809, study PRJNA352737) | marine metagenome | biome: ENVO:00000447; feature: ENVO:00000209|ENVO:00000569|ENVO:01000036; material: ENVO:00002151; isolation source: viral sequences binned using virsorter ...
AAAAGGGAATATCAATTATGAAACAGGAGAGATAAATTTTACTTCAGCACCCGCAAATTCAGAGTTTAGATATAGCTGTTTACATACATCTCCATTTTCAGGTAGGGCTAATGCAACGAATACTGCCAAAATGAATAAGTTAAAAGCCATATACGGAAACATGCCAAACCAAAAGGCATCAGGCGAACTTACAATTACAAGGAGATAGAGAATGGCCGTAACTAGCACCATAGAATATTGCGAAGATAGAGATTTACAGGACATATTCCCACATATAGCAGAATTTGACTTGAAGCGAAGAATTTACAATTTCAAATCTACTGATACAACAAATCAATATCAAGCATTTAATACGGGAACTATAACGCAATTATATTTTGATGGCATAGAGGGAACTGCGGTAACAGATGACCCAAATGCTGACTATGAATTTAATTATTCTTCAACTACGGATTCTGTTCAAGTATTTAAAACAACTACAAACCCTAATGACATGGTAATAGAGGCTGGTGATGATTGGACAGACATTAAAACAAGATTTAGAAGAAAAGCATCACGTTTAATTGAATCCCATTTAGATAATAGGATGTCAAGGGAAGTGTTAAAAGATAGAGAAGGAAATTATCCGGAAATAATTGTCCACGCAACTGCATTACAAGCCGTCATATTATTATTAAAAGCACATGATCCAACAAATGATGTGATTACCCCATTCCAAGATGAATTAAACGAAATTCTTGATGGTTTAAAGGCGGGATCAATAGTATTGCCCACCGCAGTATCGGCCGATTCATCAAGGGGCGTTATTCGTGAAGTTTCGATAAATGCGGGTTCTGATTTAAGGCCCGTAGAATTAAAGGGAAATTATAATGTTTATGGTTATGATTTAATAAAGGTTAAAGTAATAACCGGTGGTGTCATTGGAACATCTACATATTCCGTATGGGTAAAAGATAACGACACATTAAAAAATCGCCAAGTAATAACAGCGGAAAAGATAACGGGCGATTATGACCATGTTGCATCAGGTTTATACATGAGGTGGAGTGGTGATGACGTTGCAACGGCCACGACAAATGCAGACGATGAATATGAAATTGAAGTTCATTCATCATCAATAAATTCGGACATTTCATCGGTTGGTTCAATTTCGATGACAAGGAGATAAATGGCTGTAACGTATGAAAATGTATTTTATGATTTTGTTCTTGATCCTTTAAGGGATTTGTTCATGTCTGAATATAATTATGGAAAAATATATATTGCACCCAATATAATACATAAAGACCCATTTTCTATTAGAATATGGGGTAATAGTGCGGAAACTAGTGAATTATATGCAAGTGGATGGCAAAAGCAGTATAATATGGAAGTATCATTATATGAAATAGAGTTAAATGCAAAAGAAGTATTTTACAAGCAATTTTATAAAGATATAGAGAGAGTATATCAGTTGTTATTTGAAAATGCAAAAACTAAATCTACAACAATAGGCTCTACTACACATACTTGGATAGACGGGGTATGTGAAGAGCATACTATAAACGATTTTGATGAAGGGGAAGAAGAGATAGAAGGTTTAAATGTATGTAAATTTATTTTTAATTGTAAATTAATGAGGGTTGATTAATAAATTAAGGGGATGAAAATGGTCGAAAAAAAGGAAAAGAAAAGTAAATCAAAGCCAAAATACAAGGCAACTAATATAAAGCAATTTATAGCATTTTTTACTTCAGATGCACCTTTTTATGATGAGTTATCTAAAGGTGAATCTGTTGAATTAGATATAAATAATAAGCATGTTAAAAATTGGCTATCAAACAATATAATAAAGGAGATATAAAATGGCAACAGGTAGAGCATATGGTGGTAAGGAATTTGATGTTAGGATAGGCATCCAAGATATATCTGAAACAAACTTGGGTTCTCAGCCTGGTACAGATGGACACATGCTAACACCTGTGAAATACAGGTTAAATTCATTAAATGATATAGCATGGGATGGGGGTTATCAAAGAACAGAATTATCTAGGACAGGTACAAGATTTAAGAGAGAAGAAGATATAATTAATCATTATGGTTCAGGAGTATGGACATGGGATTTTGATTGGACAGTTGATAATGAGGTGGGAGTACAAAATCTTTTAGATTTAATATATCCAGAAAGCACAAATGGTGCTGCTAGTACAAGCGGTTTTATAATACCAATAGACCCTACAGTTGATGAAATGAAACATGGTCAATCTACAGGTAGGAATAATGTAGGATGTATTATAATTAAAAACCCTGATGATGATGAAGATAGATTTATGCACAGTGCAGTATTACAAACTTTAACCTTATCAATGGATGCAGGTACTAATGGTGGAATTATGAACGCTAGTGGTCAATTTATGTCTGGTTATAAACCAGGAATAGGTGATTACGATACTATGATGGCTTCACCAAGCATAGCATCTGACTATCAAAAAGGCTTATTTGATATTACAAGTCATGCTTTTGGTGGAAATGATATATGTCTAAGAGCCTTTAGTTTGACATTTTCAAATCCTGCTACTAGGGTTGGATTTCAAGGCAGTTCTGGTGAAGCAGATGGATACTCTAGGGCTGGTGAATTTAGTGTAACAGGGTCTATTACTATAAAAGCAGATGATACTGCTATGGGGCTTATTGATTCTTGGCAATCAAATACTGTTCAATCTTTAGATTTAAGTGATGGTTCTAATTTTAGTTTCCTTATCCCTAAATGTAATATGAGTGGGGCTTTCTTAGATATGGCTGATGAGGGTGTGTTTGTAGAAATACCATTTACTGTTACGTCTGGACCAGATGGGTCAGGTACTGTTCCTATAACAATTAAAATGACTTAATAAAACAAGGAGAGCATGATGTTTGACAAGACATTAAAGACGGGTCGTAAAGTAAAGATTAGGGAATTAACCGAAGATCAGATTGCCGATTTAAAAGATATTCCCGAAATTTATTTTATTGGGGAAGAAGAAAAGACAATACGAAACTCAAATAAGGCTAGATTGGCTTGGTTAAGATGCGGTTTAGGTGGCGGTGATTTTGATAACTGGAAACCTAATGGCACAGCACCACCGGACAATGTATTAAAACAATTAACGGAAGAAGAAAGAAATGAATTAATTGTAATTATACAGGAATGTCAAATGCTAAACCCCACGAAGCCCTCCGGCTTGGATTAAATGTCTTGATTGATGAGGGCTGTGAGGGCAAATATTGTCGTGTGCATGAATTTCCTTATGAAATACAAAGCATTTTATCGGATGATGGCGGTAAAAGTGTAAGTTTTAAAAATATTAATGATGTTTGGGATTATATAACTCTCCTCCGGTTAGAATCAAGGAAACATCGCAAAAAGGGTAGTTCGTTCACAGATTTAAACAATATTTTTGAACAACTGCCTTTTTTTGTATGTAAAAATAAAATAATTGATGAAAAGGCACAAAAAGACATTGAGAGATACGCTTATACAAAAGACACGGGTACACCCCCCTATTCCGGTAGTTATGGCGATACACCGCATATTTGGTTGCAGAAATACTATATTATAAAAACTGCAATGATGTTACGAGATAAAAAATTGAAAGAAAAGGCAAATAATGGCAACAAGTAAAGAACAATTACAAATAATTGTAGATGCACAAGGGATAGCTAAAACCAAAGCACAATTAAAGGCTATGGATAAGGCAACGGGTGGTTCTACCAAAAGTTTCGGATTAATGGCTGCCGGTATTGCTGGTGCTACTGCTGCGTTATATGCACTTGGTAAGGGCATAAGTGGATCAATAAGGGTAGGAAAAGAATTTGAACAATCAATGGCTAATGTCAAGGCTATTTCAGGTGCAACTGCTATTCAATTTAAAGCCCTTGAGGAAAATGCTTTAAGGTTAGGGGCAACAACAAAGTTTACAGCAAGTGAGGTGGCGGGGTTGCAAACAGAATTTAGTAAACTAGGTTTTACCGCCACAGAAATAACAAAGGTTACAAAGGGAACATTAGCACTAGCATCAGCAACGGGTAATGATTTAGCCGAAGCAGCATCGGTAGCGGGTGAAACTTTACGAGGATTTGGATTAAATACAAGTGAAACGGGAAGAGTTACTGATGTAATGGCAAAATCATTTTCATCTTCAGCCCTAGATATGGAAAAGTTTAGTAATTCAATGTCATACGTTGCACCGGTAGCAAAATTGGCAGGGTTTAGTATTGAGGGTACAACTGCAATCATGGGCAAGTTGGCAAATGCAGGAATTAGCGGATCAATGGCGGGAACATCGCTTCGTAAAATATTTTTAGAATTATCAAATGAATCTTCAAAATTATCTAAAAGATTAGGTGGGCCAATAGAAAATGTGAATCAATTAATACCCGCTTTAAAAAAATTAAATCAAGAAGGCATATCAACGGCAGAAATGAAAGACCTTGTAGGTCAAAGGGCAATTTCTGCGTTTTCCATTTTATTAGATGGTGCAGACGATTTGGATACGCTAACAGAATCATTTAGAAATGCCGGTGGTTCTGCCGAAGAAATGGCGGACATACAATTAGATACCCTTGAGGGTAAATTAAAAATAATGATGTCAGCATTGTCTGGATTAGGTATTACAATTTATAAAATTATAGATGGCCCAATTAAGGTTCTAGTTGGAGCTTTTACAGGATTAGCTACTGTAATAGATAAAACAGTTAAAGTTTTTGCTAATATGAATAGTGAGCAAAAGCCATTAATTAAAACATTAAAAGACCATGAAGATGCTATAAGGGGAATAATTAGTGCAAATGATGATTTAGAATTACAGCACTTATTAAAATTGCAAAAAGATCAACAAGATGCTGTAAATAAAAGTGCAAGTTCTTATATAAATGCAAAAAATAGGTTAGATGAATTAAATAATATACTTGATAACACAAATAAAGTTCATATTTTAGCGATCAGGCTTCAAGAAGAACAAAATTTAGAAAGGCATGAGGCTATGTCTTTAGCAGATGCACATATCAAGTTTTTAGAAGGCGAAAAGGAGCAACTTGAGGAAATTGTTAATGCAAATATTAATAGAACTGATGGTTTAGGGGAACAATTAGAGGCAACAAATCGGCTTATAAATTCAAAACAAAGGTTAAAAGAGATAGATGAAGAAATTATAAATTTTGTTTCTGTGGAAGAATTTATGCACGAAAAAAAAATGGAGCAAATAGATGACCAAGCTAACAAGTTTAGAGAAGCAAAGGTTGCTGAAGTTGATATACAAAAATGGACAGCCCGACAAAAGAAGGTAGTGGATGCAGAAGAGCTTAAAGGTAAATTAAAACATTTTTCAAATTTAAGTAATGCTTTAGGCTCTTTGTCGGATGTTAATAGTAAAAATGCAAAGGCGGTTGCAAGATTTTCTCAAGCATCGGCCATAATAGATACATACGCCGGTGCAAATAAGGCTTTAGCACAAGGGGGTATGTTCGGATGGATTCAAGCTGCAGCAATCATAGCAGCCGGTTTAGCCAACGTTGCACAAATTGAAAAACAATTAGGAGGAGGATTTAAAGGTACGAAACTTGCAGCAACGGGAATGGATGAGGTTGTATCAAAACCAACAATGATTTTAGCGGGTGAGGCGGGTGCGGAACAGGTATCAATCACTCCACTTGAAGGGCCAAATATTGATGGCCCACAAGGATCATCTGTAACTGTGAACGTATCAGGCAATGTATTATCGCAGGACTTCGTTGAGGGTGAACTTGCAGAAAACATTAAAGAGGCAGTCCGCAGAGGAACTGATTTCGGTATTAGTTAATGGGCTTTAACGAGGACATACAATCAAGAGATACAAATCTATTCCCCGTAGTCGTAATAGACGATAACATATATTTATCAACAAATTCTGTCACATTAAATGGGCAATATTATAGCCCAATTTTACTAAATGTTCCTTCACTAAAAGAGTCCATCGACATTGAGAATCGCCTGTACAAAATAAACGCAGTATCAATTCAAGTATCAAATTTTGAACATCAAGGCGTTAGATTTAGCGAATTGTTTGAAAACACATCATTAATTAATAAAAAACTTGATATTTATTGGGTATCACAATCGGTTCAATCATTAGATGATGCACGTCAAATTTATTCAGGAAAAATCCATAGATATGATATGTCTGACGAGGTTGTTAAATTGACTGTTGAGGATAGAAGTCAAGAAAAATTACACAAGGATTTACCGATTAGAACTTTGGATGATGTTGATAGAGTGCCAGGAAAATATAAAAATGCAAAAGTTCCCATCGTTTATGGTCAAATAGATGGTAGCCCATGTGTATTATCACAATCACCATTTGCAAGTGATGTTAATATTGGGAGTGATAAGATAATTTTAATGATAGATGGGGATGAAAGAACTGTTTTTAATGGTGATGAACCTTTAATGGTTTATGGGGGAAAATTCGTAACAATACCAAGCACAGCGGAAAAGTTTAATTTTGGAGGTGATTATAACAACTTCAACAATGGTAAGCAATGGGATAAAATAGGTAATACAATACACTTTTTAGCAAATACATACGGCGAAGGGGAAGATGTAACATCGTATGTGCCACTTTCTGCCGATATGGTTATAGCATACGACAAGGTATTGCCAATAGAAGCCGTGCCTGCCAATGATATTGAATTGTATGGAGGTGCAGGAGAGGGAACTCCCTCAACAATGAACACTAAACCAATTTATAAATTTTCAGAATACATGCCTGACAATAAGATGATAACAATGTCGGGAACTTATGTTAATGAGCATTACGACCAAACAGACGATTATCAGGGGGCATCATCTACTGTGGAATATATGAATCATCATCTTGGTATTGAACCCGATGATGTAACCCATTTTCCACCAACGGAATCGCAAGATTCATCACAATTACTTGCAAATGTAAAAATGGATGCTTCAACGAATATTGATGTAGTAGCCGATAGAGGATATTTGAATTATTTTGCACGTATAAATATATTTAATTTCGATTCTTATCAAGGCAATAGAATACGAATGGCGTTTAGAATGGGGAACGCAGAATTTTATGAAGTGTTTTTTGTGTATATGGAAACAGGTGATGCAGCGGTAGGAACTTTTGATTCACCCGCCATAGCACAACAGTTTATGCGTGGAGAAATAGATGTAGATCAAGGGTATTTTGCTGCTGAATATGATAAACAGGGGCAATGGTTGATTCCAGGAAAATCAGGTTTTAAGGAAATATGGATGTATCTTCGTGGTTTTGATGGTTATGATACAGCTAGTGGAGTAACTTATAATGGTTATTATGACGATTATTACCAGGCGGGATTTGAATTTGAATTTCCATATTTATTTGTTAATCATTACATGTTGCTTGATGGGATGCACGATATAGATTATTTTGCAAATGTAATTGGTAGATTAGGGGTGAACTCAACAATGCCAAATATTTTAAATGATATAATGGCTTCGGAATTAAATGAAAGCAATTTGATTGGAAGTGGTTTGCAAGAATATGACGATTGGTATTATGATTTCACAATTTCTAAAAAAATTAATTCTAAAAAGTTAATTGAAAATTTATCTGCGGTTTCTCCTTATATCCCACATTATAACAATCTAAATAATTTTAAATTTGACGTAATAAGAACGCTTTATAGTGGGTCTGAAGAAAACACATTGATAGAAAGTTCCGATTGCATAAAGTGGTCATACAAAAGAACCAAAGTTGAGGATGTGAAAACTGCTATTGAGTATCAATATAATGAAAATTATTCTACGGAGGCTTTTGATGGCATAGTAAAATATAAAATAAATGATTTAGGGATTGATTATAGCCACGAATTTTATGGGTTAGATGTAAACGATTTAGATTCTAAACTTTTAATTGATGATGAACGATCAAAATTCATTAGAAATAAAGATACAGCAGAAAAATTTGCAAAATGGTTATTATATTGGAACTGCAATCAGCACCTCTTGATAAAAACACGCTTACCATTGAAGTACCTTGAAATAGAGGTGGGATCGCTTGTGACGTTTTCTAATGTTTTAGGGGATGGCGTATTGCCCTATAACATTGATTATAAGGCAAGTGCAAGTAAAGATGGGTATTATGGAGATTTTGTTAATGGACAACAAGTATTTCCAATGTTTTTGTGTATTAGCACAAATAAGACGTTAGAATATGTTGAAATAGAAGTTGTCCAGTTGCACAATTTAACAAGTGAGGCCGTTCCGGTTGGTGCTATACTTGGTGTAATGAATAGTAGTGCATGGAATCATGATCCAAATGCTACATTTAATTATGGTCGAGAAATTACCCTCGCCACATTTCTTGACGAAGATGTTTGTGTATTGCAGTACCATCCTGACAATCCAGAAATGAGTTCCACGAATTTTTCTTCTGATATTAATGTAACAGATTATGTAGGAGGGGCTTTCTCGCTTCCATTTTCTATATATCAAACAACATTTACGCCAGATCAACTTGATCAGTTAGGGGAAATAGAGCAGTATTGGAAAGATGGTGGTACACCAAGAATATTCTCTACTGATGGTTGTGCGTGGGATTACATACCACCCCTAATAACTTTAAAAGCGTATGATTTTGAAGATAATGAATTAGATGTGCTTGGGGGTTATATAGGAGGTAATACATATCAAGGCAATACATATCAAAATAATCCCTATACTGATGACGATATGGAATTTAAAATTTATGGAAAACATATTGAAAATTATAATTCTACTGGGGCATTTAAAGTAAAACTTGAACTATTTATAAACCCCGTAAATGATATTCCAACATTTAATAGTTTATCAATTACTTTAGAGGTAGAGATAGGGGGTGAAATACAGTCGTTTACTTCAGATATAATTGTTGATGAGGAAAATAATAAAGTTGAGTTTGACCTTAATATTGAAAATTGGCTTACAGAGGCAGAAATAGAAAGCTTTTCTTCTTATTTGGGTTCTCCTGATTATGGTTTTGTAAAGAATTATGCACCATTTGAGCCACAAATAAACTTTATTAAGGGGCTAGGTGTGTTAATTGAAAACAAAGATACCGGAAATGTTTTAATTCAAGAGGATATATCATTAAAATTTCATACTACAAACCCTCTTGATTTTACTCAAAATGGAATGGTAACGGATGAAGATACAGATATTGTGTCTAATTATATAATGTCAGGCTCTGCTTATAACCCAATCTATGATATAGATAATACTGGATTTTTAGGTGTGCAGGATATAGTTCTAATGTCTAATTGGGTGCTAATATTTGGAGATGATTAATGAATAAACTTTATTATGGTGGTGGGTATTGTAATATTGAGGGCGACATAATTTCCTTGACAATAATTTATAGGGGTGCGGTTACAATAAAAAGTTTAGTGCCTAATTCACATTTCATGATTGCGAATGAAAGAAAAATAATGATATTACCCCACGAATTACCACAACAACCATTAAATGAATTATTTGAATATTCGGGTCGATTTCAAATAAAAAAAATATCAGGAATAAACATGAATGGCGACAAAGTTCAAATATTATTAGAAAAGCAATTACACTTTCCAGGCTTAATGCAATCGAAGCCCGTAGACATGGGAATGAATACAAATGAATTAGGAGATGGTTATACGCATGGAAATACAACGACAAGAACAACGATAGATAAAACGACCATAGATAATTTACATTCGGATGGTGAGTTCTATTATTCAGATGGTACGGCGTATTCGGGTGCATACCATATTCACTTACAAACATCAATGGCGATGACGGGTGGAACACATACGGATGATTCACAAGTTTTATATATTTTAACAACTTCAGGAGATTTGATCGGAATGGGAGAAATTTAATGGCTTATCAACAGGTAGGAACACCACGATTTTATGTAAATGTTTTAGAATGGGGAATGTCAAATGGATTATTAGAATTTGATGCTGATGGTGTTCCAATGGATGATGTATTTAGAACATTACCAGTTAATCCAAAACCAATAAGTAAAATAAATATTGCCATTCCTAATGCTTTTCCTCATAGGGCAGGAATATTTAATGATAATACAGCAGATGGAAGTGGTGCTGCTTTATTTATTCTTGGACACCATGCAAGAGATGCGGGAGCATTGAGGGGTTTATGGGGAAATCCGTATTCAGGTGATATTAGTGTAAATTGGGAGTGCAATTATGATGGATGGACTATGGCATCCATTAATCAGGATTTTAATGTAAATATGCAATTTGGTTGGGTTGATAAGGAGGATGCAGAAGAAGGATTATCAACAATAAGAACTATTAATACAGGCTCAATAATTTATTCAAGTTACTATACGATGCCTCATTCTCCTGATTTGAATTTGTCACTCTCGTACGATTATTCAGGCGTTAAGGAGATAACAACTCGTGGAGGTGCATCACTTTCTAATTCGTTTTATTCAAAGCCTCCAATGTGGGGAGATTTAGGTGCTTGGGAATTATATCAAAATGGCAATCCACTAACATTACTTGAAAATCAAAATCTTGCTCGTAGTGGGCGTAGATTGTGGGATATTTCATTTTCATATCTTGATAAAAGTGATGTATTTGGATCTAATCAATTTGTTCATCTTCAGGGTTCAGGTTTAGGCTTCGGAGTGGGTGCTACTGATTCTGAATGGGTGGCTAATGATGATGCTACGTCAGGAGGAAACTTTGAATACAATTTATTAACAGATGACAACTTTTACAGCCAAGTCATACATAAAACAAATGGAGGACAACTTCCATTCATATTTCAGCCTAATAAGGATGATAATACTAATTTCGCAATATGTAAATTTGCTTCAAAGTTCACATTTAAACAGGTGGCACATAGATTATACTCATGTAAGGTGAAAATAAAAGAAGTCTGGTGAACCTTCCATAACAGCCTACCGAATAAGCTCTCCAGCTGAAAGGCTAAAGATGGATGATAGCCCCTTGCTGACCACAGGGGGCTAACTTTTATAATAAATATAAAAAAAATTAAAAATATAACTTGCACCAATGTTTTAGGTTGTGTAATTTTTAATGTTATGAGAAACGAAAATAAACAAAGGGAGAATGAAATGAAAATAACTAAAAAAGAAGCTATATTTTTAAACAAACTTATTCATAGTGAATTTGCAGAATGGAGTGATGATGGGTCTGGATGGGTAGGTGATTGGGTATGTTCTCCGGATTATGATATGAAAATAACTAGAGGCTTAATGAGTTCTCTTGAAAAAAAAGGCATCGTAGTTATAGGCGATTATCAAAAGGGCTTTAAAGGACAAGATATGACTTGGGTTTCAGTTGAATTAGAATATTTAAACTTTGAAGATTTTAAATTAAAAAATTTAAAGGAGGTTGCCTAATGAAATATTATAAAATTGAATTTTATGATTATAGATATTCAAAACATTATACCCATAAGATATGGTCAGATAATGAATATGATGCTTGGAATATGTGTTTATATACATTTGATCCTTATGGATATGAACTTGGCAGGGGTGAGCAATGTAGCAAAAACATACTAATTACAAGTGTATATATTATTGGAGATAGTGTTAATGGTTTATATAAGGAGGTTGCATAATTGGAGGTTGAATGGTTCATTGTGGCTAGGAAAAAGGAAAGATGCCAGACTTGTGAAGGAACGGGTGTCCTCCCATACGAGGGGGATGCCCGTCACAAGGGCGTTACGTTTGAATTGGTGTGCAATAAGTGTAAGGGTAAAGGGAATACTATAAAGCCTGTGCAATTAACGATAGACACGTTAAAGGAGTTGTTGAAGTGAAATTTTACCAAAGACAAAATCAAAAATTGCTAGAAATTAATAGATATGAAAAAATAAAAAAGGAGCTTAATGATGGGCCAAAAGAAAATAATAATAAGGAACGATGTGAAGAAAAAACGTCAGCAGCTTAATTTTTCCATTGACTCAACAATGCACCTTGACATCAAGGAGTTGCATTTAAGAGAACAAAAGAAACGTCAAACAAAATTTAATTTGGCCGACTTTCTTGAAGAAATAATTGCTAAAGGGGTTAGGGAATGGCGGAATCTGTAACATATACGGAAGAACAATTACAACGGGCATCATATCCCGATCTAGTAGAGAATAATCTAGTAACGTCTAAAATACCCCTTAAAAGGTTAGATACTACTCATGGTAGGGTTTATTATCCCTCAAACGCAAAAGATGACGATAAGACGTATTTATATAGCTCTACAACGATTTTGGATAACGTTCTATCTAAAGGTTTAGGGTTTAACATGTGGCTAGGTAATGCAAAGAGTTATAAAGATGCGATGGATTACGCATCGGAACGGGCCGAAATAGGATCAATGACACACGCACTTTGCATGTATTTGATTTGGGGTGAAACAATAGATTGTAGGGATGGTTTCCGTATTGATAGTGGGCAAAAACTACCGGAACAATCATTTAAAATAAGAACAATCCCTGATGAGGTTAAATTAAGATTACAAGGTTTTATAGATTTTTGTAAAGATTATGATCCTACGTCAATAGCAACGGAAATTAGTTTATATACATTAGATACATTAGAGGATGGGATGTTATTATATCCATTTGCGGGTACGGCGGATAATATAATGAAAATGCCCGATGGTAAGATATGGTTAATTGATATTAAGACGGGGAAAGAGTACCGCCAATCATATTCCTTGCAAATTACAAGCTATAAGATATTATGGGATCATATATATGGCGAAGAACACGGCAAAATTGATAAATTAGCGTGTTTATATCTTAATGCAAGAGGTAAATACAAATTAGTGGAATATAAGTTTGTTCCACACGAATGGTTTAGGATATATGAAACATTTGAATATATGCTAAAAGACAAAAGGGGCAATATGCCTAAAATCAAAGAAAAGGTTGAATTGCCCGATGTTTATTCATTAACAGAAAAGGAGAGTGAAGAAGATGAGTGATTATATTAAGTTCGGTGAAAACAAAAGGGAATGTGTCGAATTGGCATTTGATGAGCCTTTGACTGGTGATAATAATTTTGGTGGGAAGCAATTTACGTATGGAATAAAGCCAATCATTACGGGTGAAGATAAATTTTCGGCCACAGAAAAACTACACGAAAAGATACAAAATCTAGGTGTTGGTAAAGGTGACACGATATATATTGAAAAGGTCAAGAAAGATGGCGTGAATAATGGTTATGCTTTTTTTAAGGTTGAATTACCTGATAATCCGGTTAAAAACATACATGATAAAGGGATTGAAAACTTTGAAAAACAATTTAAGGCGAAAGAGCCATCTAATGCTTCTAATGACATGAAATTAACATTACACGAAATAATGCTGCGGATTGAGAATATTGAAAAAAAACTTGGGCTATAATAAAATGGAGGGCCAAGCTCCCTTTTGCCTATAATTCTCATAACACGCTAATATAGGCTTTGCGAGGCCCTCCGCCTTATCATGGAACAACAAAACAAATTGAGCAAGTTCGCTTCGTTTATTAACCTTGAACATGACGATCCGCTATATCGTATAAGCAGCCTGCTCATTAATTAAATAAAGGAGAGCAACATGAATACAATACTAACAACAACAAACTACGATGAATTAAAACCTTTAAAGGGTAATAGGCCTATAAATAATAATCATTTAAATAGTTTGATTAAATCAATGAAAAAACGACAATTATTTACTACCGGCATTGTTAATGAAAAAAATGAAATCTGTGATGGTCAGCATAGATACGCTGCGTGTAAAGTATTAGAGAAACCATTTCATTATATAATAGAACCAGGCTATGGTTTAAATGAGGTTATTGCTTTAAACACAAGTAGTAAAAAATGGACTAATGAAAATTATCTTAATTGTTATTTAGAGAGAGATGGAGATTATCCTGAATATGTTAAATTTAAACAATTTATGGATAAATATAAAATGGGATATAAGAGTTGTATTGGCTTACTATGTAATACATCTAGTATAAATACTAAATCTTTTAATAATGGAACTTTTACAATAAAAAGTTATAATAAGGCTGTGAAAATGGCAGATATGATTATGCAAACTGCTCCATATTATTCAAGATGTAGAACGTGGAATTATGTACTAGCTATGATTACATTATTTAACAATAAGGATTTTCAATTTGATAGGTTTCTAAAAAGGTTAGATTCTGGAGGATCTAGGAAAATGATGACTTGTAGCACAATTAAAGAAACTATTATAATGATTGAGGAAATCTATAATTTCCGTAGTAAAGAAAAAGTAAGACTCTATTAATCAAAAAGGGGAATACATGAGATTTTCATCAGCTAGGAAATACAAATTGCCAATATTAAGCACGATAAAGGAACGAAACATCAATGAACCTATCAAAATGGGCGAAATTGCATCAAGATATGGCATTAGTGATAGATTGGTTCGTGACGTAATACACGAATTAAGATTAGAAGGAAATCCCGTTTGTGGCGATAGTAAAGGTTATTTCTGGCCCAAATACAAAAATGAATGGGATAGAACGGCACAACGTTTAGGATCATACGTTAAAAGGCTACAGGAAGTCATTGACGGCGGAAATTCTTTTTACCAAGAAGATAAACAAGAATCAATGTTT
>VTLG01002967.1_pt1 | contig 14656 bp, 19 predicted proteins | sample 4694571 | NCBI WGS metagenome assembly VTLG01 (sample SAMN12604809, study PRJNA352737) | marine metagenome | biome: ENVO:00000447; feature: ENVO:00000209|ENVO:00000569|ENVO:01000036; material: ENVO:00002151; isolation source: viral sequences binned using virsorter ...
CCCCACGAGACTCAAGTAGTCCTTTGTTGACAGCAGCCTCGGTGTCAAAATAAAGGCAGTAACCATCAGGGTTAGTATCCAAAAAGTTTTTGACAACAGCCAAGGAAAAATAAGTCTTTCCAGTAGAACTTTCACCAGCGATGGCAGTAATCTTATTACTAGAAACACCACCATAAATGGAACCGCTAACAAGCGAATTGAAGATATGACTTCCTGTATCAATGAATCTTTCTGTTTCATCTATATCTTGTGCTACTTTGGTAAAATCGTCACCAATCTCTTTTACAATTTCTTTTAAAAAATCCATAATTATTTCTCAGGTTTGTGATAAACTTCAACGTATGCTTCACATTTAGGACAAGTAAACGTAGAAAAAAAATCATACTCAGATTCTTCTCCATCGTTTACATCATCCATATCAAAATCTGCTCCCCATATCAGTTCGGTGCCACAGTGCCAACAATTCATTTTATTTTTATTATACTATTTTTATTTTAAATCGTCAAGGTCAAATAACAAACCCCTTTTCACGTAATATTTTTTTATAAGGACCATTAGGATTATTATCTCTAACATCCTTAACTTCTTTCAATAGATGATACAAACGTGCGTCTCCTCCTAGTGCAAGAGCATTGACGATGGTTGCTAAATCTTTATCATTAATAGGTAATTCCATTAGGAAAAAAATAGTTCTAAGTTTACAGTTTTTTCAACATTCCACCCGATTGCATCTAAGATTGCTTTGAGTGGTTCGACAAAACTTTTATCGAATTGTAAGTCGTAATCAACATACTTCTCAAGTCCAAGTTCTCTAGGAAAATCTTGAATGAATGATATTACATTCTCTTGAATAACATTTGGTTTTTTCAAATAGAGAAACTTTACCTTTTCTCCATTTCCAATGAGTGAATATTTATTGTCAATCTTTTTTGCTTTTACATAATGATTAAACAATAATGCACCCCGTATATGTATAGGAGTTCCCTTTGCATAGATTGTAGAATGTGCCTTATACTTTTGAACATTTGATGCAGTGCGAGGAAATGCAATCTCTTCTGGTGGCAATTTTCGGAATTGTTTTCGAGACTCATCAATGAAATCTATGACATCTTCCTCTGTACCATTCATCATCAACTTGAGTGCATTCTTAATTAATTTACGACAAGGTGCAGGAGTTGATGATTTAACTGCTTCAATACCCATCATTTTAAGTTTAGGTTCATCATAACGAACACCTTCACTATCCCATACATTTAAAATATATCTTTTCTTTGCTGTCCAGATACCACGTTCAGCGATATTCTCACGTTTCATGAACATCTTTTGGTCATAAGCATTTACGTACTTCGCCAACGTTTCATAAGAACTCTCAATATACTTTTCAAATTCCATCTCACAGATCTTATTAAGGAACGTGACAATGCTTTGATTAGTCTTCTCTCTCCCTTTGTATATGACCTCCACCAAAGGACCAAGGTTAAGGTAGATAGAATCAGTATCACTAGCAATGACATAATCTTCATTCTCCGTTTTTAAAATTTTATTTAAATAATTATTCATGCGATTTTCAATCCATCGAATCGAAACTTGACCCGATAACGTAATCGCTTCTGCGTTCGCTAATTTGTAATAACGAAAGTACTGATTGCCGATAGCACCATAAGCAGAATTAAGAGAGATTTTTTTTGCCATTTGTATGTTGTTACAACGTGCAATCTCTTTCTCAAGGTCTTTTGTCGGTGTCTTTTCATACTTCTTCTTCGCATTGATCATCCTCTTTTTGAAAATTACTCTTTCATTATACATCTTTTCCATCAACTCTGGTAAGAATCCTCTTACATCTTTTCTGAATTGTGCACCATTTGCACATACAGCATAATCTCCATTTATAGTCTCTGTTTCATCGAGTATTCGATCAACGGTAACTGACGGATGTCGTTTGTCGATGAGGGTTTCTGGCGAAATATTATACTGCATAATGAGATGAGGGTAAAGACTGTTGAGATCAAAACTAACCACCCAATCATACTTACCTGGTATCGGTTCTTTGACATATGCACCTGCGTATTTGTCTGATTTATCTGTTCTATTTTTTGGAGGAATAACAATATTTCTCCGTTTTAAATAGTTATAAATTATGGTATCCCACATACGCACCTGATAGAATACATCCTCATAATTAACCTTTGCATCATATGCCATAGTTAGTGCAAGTTCAATCAACTTCATCTTATCTTCAAGACGGTCAACAAGTTCCACGTCAATAATGTTATATTCTACAAACTTCTGCCAACCTTTTGTGTAGAAGTCCTTAAAGGTATCAAACTCTGAGTGATCAAGTTTCTTTTGACCAAGTTCAACACTTGCAATATAATCTAATCGATATGATTCTTGTGCCTTATAAGTAAATTTTTTATATAAGTCAAGATAATCTAACTGAGATACACCACCAATGTCATAAGAAATATGTTTACGACCTGAGATATATGTTTCTTCTTCAGTTACAAGACCCCAAGGAGACATTCTTTTCTTAAGTTTCTCACCAAGTATCCTATCAATGCGACGACAAAGATAAGGAATATCATAAAGTTTACTATTCCAACCTGTAATAACTTCTGGTGTGTTATCTTCTATCATCCACCAATTAATAAAATCAGTTAGAAGTTCATATTCAGTTTTAAATCCCTTATAGATTACATTCTCTTGTTTATTATTAAATCCTCCACGACCCCAAGTGCGTATTTGTTTTGTTGAATAATCTTGTAAAGTTATAAGCAATACTTCTTCTGCAGCAGATTCAACATCAGGAAACCCATTTTCAGATGCCACCTCAATATCAATTGTTGTTAGTTTTATCTTTTCTGTATCAAACTTAACTTCTACTTCTGGATACTTTTCTGATATGTATTGATAGATATATCTTTCATTTCCATAGATATTAAAATTTTCAACTTCATTATATTTTCTAATAAACTCACGACAATCACGAACAGTGCCAGGTTCAACTGGTTCAACGGGAAGACCATCAAGTGTTTTATATTTTGTTTTTCTTTTTGAATCTACAAATAGTGTTGGATAAAACTTTTCACGAGTAGCAAAGTGTTTTCCATCCTCATAACCACGAACGAGGAAATGATCCCCTACCATTTGTACGTTAGTGTAAAATCTCATTTCCTAATTTTCTGTATCGAAAGTCATGTTCAAACTTTTTATTTTCTATTGTAGCATCTTTATCATGAAAATGCTCATAAGTGTTTATAAACATTGAAAAATAATGCCAATGGTTCTTTGGAATATATTGAGGTGACAAACAAACATGAATATGTTCAAATTTATATTCATCAAATTTATAATTTTCTTTTTCAACATTTATGTAATTAGGGATAATTCTTTCATTAAAAAAGTTTTTACTTTTATTACTATTAGGATTACCTATCCAAGTATAAGATTTTAATTTTTTCTCATTTGCTAACCATGATACCCAATTACTTTCATTAACTCTTCCAAATTCACATAAATCATAATATTCTTTTGTTAATGCACCTTCAGCATCATATACTGAGTCATTAATATAACTTCCACCTAAAACATCGTCATGATGATCAATATTAATTAATTCTATATCAGTAAACTTTTCAATATGAAAAAGAATTGCATCGTGCTCGTATCCAAATGAAACACTATCACAGTGTTTCAGTGATTTTAGAAAAGTATCAAAACAAAATAGCAAATCTGATTGGTCTATAATAAAATGATTTTCCTTAAAATGTGTATTATTAAATAAATCATTCCATCTTGCTAATGGATTACCTTCATAGAAAGCATTATTATAAAGATGTATGGTTGGACTCATAAAATAATCCAAATCTATACTCAAAATTTTCATGAAGTCAATTCAACATACCTATCTACAACTGTACCAGTAGGATCTGCAATAGTCAATATATCATCCGAACGAATCATAAATTCTGTTTGATTTGTAACTTCAGACTTCCAAGGTTTCATATCGTCAATATCTTTAAAAAGATATGGATTTATTAGTTTACAATTTGGTTCTCCTATCTCAGCATCAATTTCAACTATTTCACTAATGAGAACATTATCTATGTCTATTAATATACATTTAACCATTTAATTCCTCCTCTATACTAAAGGTTTCACATTTATCTAGAAACATTTTTTTTACAGCTTCTATTGGTTCGACAATAGTCATAACGCAATCCACTGGTAAAAAAACTTTCTTATCTGCAGATAATATTATCCAAGGTATCATTGAAACGTTAATACCAAATTTATTTTTATCTTTTTCCTCTTCGGTAAGAAAATCCTTTTGAATTGATTTTACTACGTGAGGATTATTTAAAATATATGCATGAGGTTCTTTCTGCTCTTTATTAGCAACTAACTCTTGCATATCAGATATTAATGTTTCGCCACTTTTGAGTAACGTTAATTTTACAGACATTTACTTAATTTCCCTGACAAATGTATTATAGCACAATATCTCCAATTGTCCAAGAGTTATAACCACATTTAGTTATTATCGTACGAACATGATCCTCATGTTGTGGAGATATCACAATACAATATCCAATACCAAGATTAAAAACCTTTTTCATTTCTTCTGGTGGTATTTCACCTGCCATCATAATTTTGTAAAATATTCTAGGCATTTGCCAAGCATCATAATTAATACGTACACTCAATCCTTTAGGAATAATTCTTGGTAAGTTTTCTTGTAATCCACCACCAGTAATGTGTGCCATACCCTTTACTCCTTCAAAGTTGTTCATAATTTGTTTTACAACTTTTGCATAAATGTGAGTTGGATTACCTATCTCTGAAACATCTTTATAAAATAATTGATGCTTATAAAGTAGTTTGTTTACTAAACTAAATCCATTACTATGCAACCCATTACTTTCAATTCCAATAATTATGTCACCTTTTGATATATTTTTACCAGAAATATATTCATCCTCTTCAACTATACCCGTACAAAATCCTGCTAAATCATATTCATCATTATGATACATTAATGGCATCTCAGCTGTTTCACCACCAATTAATGAACATCCTGCTTCAATACATCCTATTGCTATACCGTCTATGACTTTGCATAATACTTTTTCATCTAACTTTCCTGTAGCAATATAATCAAGAAAATATAATGGTTCTGCTCCACATGTGATTACATCATTTACACACATTGCGACTAAATCTTTTCCTACATTTTCATGTATACCCCATAAATGTGCAAGTTTTAATTTAGTGCCTACACCATCAGTGCCTGATACTAATATTGGATTTTTATATTGATTGGGAATTTTTATTGCACCATTGAAACCACCAAATCCACCCATGACTTCTGGTCGATGAGTGGACTTGACAGTATTTTTTATTTGTTCGACAAAGTTTCTCCCTGCCTCAATATCAACTCCAGATGTTTTATAATCCATCTAATTACATTATCTAATTAGATTATATCACATATAATCCTTTCTTGCATGATGTTCTGGTATTACTTTACCCAACTTAACGGTAAGTAATCCATCTTTAAATAGAACCTCTCTGACTTCAATATCTTCTGATAGTGACCAGGTTCTGTTGAAAGATCTCTGAGCCAATCCTTGATAGACATACTCGGATTCTTTCTCCTTTTCTTCTTTTTTTCCTTCAACAATAAGTTTTCCATATTCAGTATAAACATTAAGTTCATTTTTACTAAATCCTGCTAATGCGATTTCTAGTATCGACTCAACATTATTTACGTGAATAAGATTGTAGGGTGGATAATTTGTTGTGGTTTCATAAGAATTGAAAAATCTATCTAGGTATGAGTCCATACCAATTCCATTCTTAGAAATAATCTTCATTAATTCTGGAAGATTAGCAGTGTGATACTTTTGTAAGTAAGTCATAGTTCTCCTTAAATAAGCGAGTGTGAATTTTTTGTCCCCGAAGGCGACACTACTAATTATATCACAAATTTTTTAAGTTGAGTTCGGGTATCCTCCCAGTTTTTTACTGTATGTGGATAACCGCCCCATTCCTTTACTGCTTTCGCTAAAGGATAATCATTCTGCCCTTCCTCCATCATATCACCAAAGAAATGTATTTCATCAAAAGGACTAAAAAATTTTAATATCTGACTTTTATCATCATTTGATATATCTAATCCAGTTTGTCCACCTATCTGAATATTTAAGTCAGGAAACTGACTTTTAATTCTATCTGCAATCAAAACTCTTTCATTAGTATTTTTATCCCACTTTACATATTCTTTCCTACCTTCCATATTACCCTCACCTCTACCCAGAATACTAAAATTTATTCCACCAGGTCTACTTTCAATGTGATTGCCTGTGCGAGTTGGAAAACTACTATAATCTAATTCATCATTCAAAAAAGAAATTAATTCTTTAGATGGTGTCCAATCAGATTTGTAAATATTAAAATTTTTTTCATATATGTCTGCACCAGAGCAGTTAAAAACTCTTTTCGCACGATTATATACATCAAGTCCTACTTGTTCTACTGTTTTATCTCTATCACTTCCAGTGACTAAGTAGGTATCAAATTTGCAGCAAAAAATTATAAACTCAGACATAAAACTTATGTCCATATACTTTCGACTTTCTGTTAAAGTTCCGTCTACATCAAAAATAAATTTTTTCATATAAAAAAAAGGGTGGTATAACCACCCTACACTATGAAACAAACACTTAAAATAAAAGAGGGAGGTTGGATTCCTGTATACCAACAAATAACGGGCATTACTACAGTAAGTAAATACGTTATTGCCTGAGACCCGATTGGTTGATCGGTTCTACCCTTGCGAGCAGCAGCACCACCTGTGTCTCATCACCTTAACCAGCGGTTGCCAGTAAGTTTATTCAGTCACTCCCATGTTGCGTCCAACAAATATAGTATAGCACAAAAAAAGAGGATGTCAACCCTCTTCTTCTTTTTTCTTTTTAGCACCAATATTATACTTAGTTTCTAATATCCAATCACCTTTATCTTTGTAAGATAACACCTTAATTTGATTTAAAGGTGCAATGTCTTGTATACGAACTACATCGACCACACCAACCAATCCCCAATCAGCAAGAAGCTGAGCAATACGGTTGCGACGCTGAACATCATTAGAAGTAAGGTTAGCGTGTTTTCCATCAAGAGCAAAAAGTTCTTTAAAGTGGACAAGATAATACCTTCCCTGTTTATGAAGTATGTGACAACTTTGATATATCTTCTTTTCTTTTCTACTTGCTACACCAATTCTTGTGAGAGTTTCTCTGACTTTTAGGAAATCATCTGGTTCATTTAATGTAACTTCAATCATTTGGTCGGGAGACCAAGCCACTTCAGGTTCTTTAACAACACTCATTTCGCTCCTCCAGTATCAAATTTAGATTTTATAAAGTTGAGTTGTTCTTTTGTCAGAATTTTCAAAGCCTGTACTGCTTTTTCGTTACCATAACCATAATAACGTTTTACATAATCAAGGTCTTTGACCATATCCTTACGGAGCCAAGGAGAAAATCTCTTCTTAGTTCTCAAGGTATTTATAAAAAAATCGTATTGCATCTTTTTTGGTAAAAAATTATACTTATTCATTTCATTTGCAAACATGATTGCATCAAGATGTCCTGAGAAGCAACGATTGATTATATACGGAGGATAATCCTTCTCTATCGAAGGGTCTTCATCTATTAAATTTTTCTTTGTTTGGTTAATTGAATTTAACCAGTCTTTTAATTCCATAATTTATACGCTAAAGAAATTCTCAATCCATTAAAAAATCTAGTAGGAGCACTAGCATAATGTTTTTGGTCTCCACTGAGCAATACTGATCTGTTTGGTTTGTGAAGAACCACTGTATCTCCCTCCTTTTTCTTATTTAAGAATATTAAATGACCTTGCCATGTAATATCCCATTCAGGTGCTGGATAATACAAAAATGTTAAATCTGCATCATCATAATGTGGTGTACCACATTGACCAGCAGTTTGACCGTTAGCATATATTCTTTTAATTCCCTTAAATTTTCTATTTAATTTTTCACAAATTAAATTAAAAAGATAATTATTAAAATATTCATCTTTTTCTAGATTATCATAATGCCAAATAATTTCACGTTGTCCTGCACCACTAATACCCCAATGAGGTTTCATCAATTTATCATAAATTTCTTTACGAATTTCTTCAGAAAAAAAATCATCATATATTTTAATCATAACCCCTCACGATAAAGCATTGTTTGAAAGAGTTGATTACCCTTTCTTATATTTTCATTCCAATCAGAAGCAGCATTTTCATCTGCCTTATCTGATATGTATTTGAAACATCTAAACTCTACATCATATTTTTTACAAACTCTAGCGATTGCATATGCTTCCATATCTACTATATCACATTCTATCTCAGGTTTACCAACTGCAAAAGAATCACCACTTCCAACAACTAGACCTTTTCTACCAATACGAATACCTTCTTCAAATGGAGTTTGACCTAATCTAAATCCAAGTGGACGGACATCCATATCACGATCAACATATCCAGTAACCTCAACTAAACCAGATATATTTCCTACAGCACCAGCAGTTCCATAATTAATAATTTTTTTTGCTCCAGCATCTATCGCTTCCATAGTAGCAATTGTGGCATTTACTTTACCACAACCACTTAGATAGATTGAATATCCCTCTATTCCCTCAGACTCTTCTGGGAGAGCAATAATAAGAGTGGTCATTACGAAATAGTTTCAAAATAATTTTCACAAGAACAAACAAGATTACGATCTCCATATACATTATCAATTCTTGATACTGCTGGCCAAAATTTATTAGATTGACCAATTGGATATGCTGCTTGTTCACGAGTATAATTATACTCCCATTTGTCTGAACTTACAACCCTAGCGGTGTGAGGTGCGTTTTTCAAGATATCTTTATCTGTATAAATTTCCATTCTAATCATCTCCATTGCTTTTACAAATCTTTTAAGTTCATCAAGTGATTCACTTTCAGTCGGTTCAACCATCATTGTATTTGTAACTGGCCATGATAATGTAGGAGCATGAAAACCGTAATCCATTAATCTCTTTGCAACATCCTCTGCTGTAACAGGCAAAGTTCTACAATCAAATATACATTCATGTGCAACACGACCATTCTCCGCTTTGTATAAAACTTTGAATGATGTATCAATTTCATTTGCTAACCAATTTGCAGATAGTAATGATATTTCACTTGCTTTGCGTAATCCGTCTCCACCCATCATACGAATGTACATCCAACTGATTGGTAATATACTTGCACTTCCAAACTCTGCCGAAGATACTCTTTTATCCATAAATGGTGTAAGATGTGCTGCAACACCAATTGGACCTACACCAGGACCTCCACCACCATGAGGTATACAAAATGTTTTATGTAAATTAAGATGACATACATCTGCACCATAGTCACCTGGTTTTGCAAGTCCTACTTGTGCATTAAGATTTGCTCCATCAAGATATACCTGTCCACCATTTTCATGTACAATTCTACAGATATCTTTGATAGTTGGTTCAAATACACCATGAGTAGATGGGTATGTAACCATGATACAAGAGAGTTCAAATGTATTCATGATTGCTTTCTTTTCTAAATCTTTTAAATCAATATTACCATCATCATCACAATTTACAGGAACTATCTTCATACCTGCCATAACTGCTGATGCAGGATTTGTTCCGTGTGCACTCGTAGGAATTAAACATACATTTCTCTTGAAATCACCTTGACTTTTGTGATACTCTTGTATAGCAAGAAGACCCGCATATTCACCCTGTGAACCTGCATTAGGTTGAAGTGATATGTCAGCAAATCCTGTTATATCACATAACCATTCCTCTAAATCAAATATAATTTTTTGATATCCTAGAGTTTGATCATCTGGTACAAATGGATGCATATTAGAAAACTCAGACCAAGATACAGGCATTAACTCTGATGCTGCGTTGAGTTTCATAGTACAACTACCTAATGGTATCATACCATTTACAAGAGAAAAATCTTTTTGAACTAACTCATAAATGTATCTCATCATGTTAGTTTCACTTTGATACTTATTAAATACTTCTTGTTGTAACCAAGATTTTTTTCGAAGAGGAATGCCTATCCATTCATATCTTTTATCAATGTCAGTAACATTAAAAGGAAAATCTTCATATTGAGAATATACAATTAAGGCTACTTCTTCCAATGTTGTAAGTTCGTCTAGTGATAAGATAGTCCAACCATCTTCATATCTTACATTAAAATCATTAATAGTTTTCTTACCTTTAAACCTTACAGTATCAAAACCTTCATATTCATCAACCTCTATTCCACACCACTTCAATGCTGTTATTAGTAAGTGCCTATATCTTAATATTCTATCTGCTATTTTTTTCAGACCTTCCGCACCGTGATAGGCAGCATAAAACCCTGCCATATTTGCAAGTAAGGCTTGGGCAGTGCATATATTGGATGTTGCTTTGTCTCGTCTTATATGTTGTTCCCTTGTTTGCAACGCTAATCGTAGTGCTTTATTACCTTGACTATCTACAGACTGTCCTACAATACGTCCAGGAATTTTACGTTTATATTTGTCAATGGTTGCAAAGAATGCTGCATGAGGTCCTCCAAAACCCATAGGTATTCCAAACCTTTGCATACTTCCAACTGCAATATCAAATCCCATCTCTCCAACAGGTTGCATTAGAACTTGACATAATGGATCAACTACCGCAATCTTAACACACTTATATACGTCTGCCACACGAATAATTCCATCAGGACTTTTTAGTCTACCTTTATTATTAGGTAATTGAACCACCATTCCAAATGCTTGTTCAAATTCAAATAATGGAAGAGATCCACTAAAATCTAATTGTTTAATAACAATACCTAATGGTTCTGCTCTTGTTTGTAATACTGCAAGTGTTTGAGGAAATATATCAGCATCAACAATAAAAATATTTTTATCTTTTGAGTTATTATAAGCAAGTATCATTGCCTCTGCTGTCGCAGTTCCTTCATCCAATAAAGATGCATTTGCAACTGGGAGACCAGTAAGTTCTGTAATCAGTGTTTGATAATTGAATAATGCTTCTAGTCTTCCCTGAGATATCTCTGCCTGATATGGTGTGTAAGATGTATACCAAGCAGGATTTTCAAATACATTTCTAAGTATTACTGAAGGAGTTATCGTTCCATAATATCCTTGACCAATCAAAGTTCTCTTAACAATATTATGTTCTGCAATTTCCTTTAATTCTTCAAGTGCTTGTTGCTCAGTGCATGATTCTGGCAAATTATTATCACCACGTAGTAATATTGAATCTGGAACAACTTGTCTTACAAGTTCGTCTAATGAAGAAAGACCCAAATCTTTTAACATCTGAGTCTGTTCTTTTTCGGTAATACCGATATGTCTTTGAATAAATTCTGTCATACTAACCGCTAATCATTTGTTCGTCCATTGTCTTATTTCGAATGACAATCGTATTGTTATCATAGTCAGGATAAAATTCAATAATATCATCATTGTCCCAACACATCTCTTCATAGAGCATATTAAGTTTCTTCATGTCTTGATACATGTCTGATGGTCTCTCGTCCATTAAAATACTCCCGTGTTGTAATTGAAGAGAAGTAACTCTTTTCTAGTTTTTTGATTTCTCATATACTCTCCTACAGAACGCATGGTATATGTCAAATCAAATTCAGCACAATTCCAGTCTTTAAATCTGTCTTTAACTAGTTGGTCTGAATTATAACTGATTAACATCTCTGAATTATATATTTCACAATTTTTTGCAAAGTCATCATGATCAAATTTTTTATGCATAGAACCCTTCTTACCATACAAATTATCCTTGATATCATATGGTGGGTCAAGGTATACAAATGTTTTTTCTCCATCTCCTAACATATGACGATAATCAACATTTGTAATATACCAATTTTTAATAAGTTGAGTATATACTGGTAACTTATCAATACCTCTCATTGAAAAATTTGAATCACTCGCTTGTTCTGAAAATGATGATGATTCAGTAAGTCCACTAAAAGAACATTTGTTAATAATATAAAAACAAACTGCACGATCTTTATCCGATACATCTAAATCATATAATTTTTTCTTTGCATCTTCAAATAATCCTCTTGCTGAACCACGATCAGGAAATCTTGATTTTAGTTCTTGCAATTCCTTGTGAACATAATCTCCTTTGACTTGTAATTGTAACCAAAAATTATATAATGGTTCATACAAATCATTGACCACAATCTTTAGATTCGGATATTTTTTTGTAATGTGTAATGCTACACTACCACCACCTAAAAATGGTTCATAGTATACATCGTAATCTCTTAAATCTGGAAAAAATGGTTCCATTTTTTTGCAAGCACGAGACTTGCCACCAGGATATCTTAAAGGTGTTTTGTATGATTTAATAGATAAAACCACTTCTATTCTTTCTTAGTTCTTCAAGTTCAATTTTAATTTCAATCATTTCAGTAAGATCTTTTACTGACTCTGACATTGAATTATATCCCGTGCCAACAAAAATTTGTCCTGCCATTACAGCAAAGGTACAAGCACCCCAGAACAAATAATATTGATAAGATTTGATTTGTGCCTTAGTTTTAGCGAAAGTTGATTTAGTCATAATAAATGTATTATAGCAGGTAAACAATATTAAGTCAATGAAAAATTAACCTATACAAGGAATTCCTAAACTATTCAAACCATCTTCACCAAATGGTAAAATAGTTGCAATTAATACTATTCTTCTATCATTATTCGGTCTTTTCATATAATGTTTTCCAGTAAAAATAATTACATCATCCTCTTTTGGAGAATGAACTTCATTTTCAACAAATGTTTCTCCACCAGAATTAGTTAAATAAACTAACAAGTTGTAATGTGGAAAATTATGGTCTAAATGAGGTTCAGATAATTGAATCCCATTTCTTGGATGAACACAATTTGCTGATGTTCTTAAAAAAAAGTATTGATTAAAAAATTCATTAGCACTTAATATTTCACGTAAAACTGTAAGATTGGAATCTAACAATTTAGATGTTGGTTCTGAATATCCATCTGGTTCAGGTCTAGACAAAAATGTATATCCGTAATACTCCATGTGAGAATGTCCATCACTATTTGAATTATATGAATTAGTAGATATTCTATATCTCCAAGGAAAATTTTGAGATAGGATATGTTCTTTTAAATTAATATAATTTTTAGTTAAAGGATTTTTTAAAACTTTAATCATTTGGTTTTATTGATATGTTTCCAGAAATACTAATTCTTTCTTCTTTACAATCATAAAACGGATAAACTGTATGTTTTAATTTAGCAGGAAAAAATATCATAGTTCCCTCCATCTCAGGACTCATATGGTAAGTATAGGTTTTAATTTTACCTAAGTGATTGGTGTATAGAAACTGGAAGTTAGAAACACTTGAAGAAGTAGAATCAATACAACGAGGAAGTTTTTTCTGTTCTTTCCAATCTGTAGGAATCTTCATCCAGATTACAAAACTAAAAAGACCCGCATGATCGTGTATGGGATTAAAATCTCCTTCATGTTGAAAATTGACCCACCAATCATTTAAATATGGTCTCACCACTTTATCAATCCAAGCAACTGTTCTTAAGTGTTCCTTGAAAATTTCTTGTCCATATGAATTAATCCAATTCATTATTAGTGGGTTAATAATTTTATCGTAAAAAATTTTTTCATTATCTTTATTTTCTAATGAATAACTACCATATAAATTTCCTGCTAAATTTTTATAAGTTTCTTTTTTTCTTTTACTTACACATTCCCAAAGAAAATTCATATGTTTTTCAGTGAGTTTTGCTTCTAACCAAGCATGATTAATATTACGAATGCTTAAATTTCCAAAATCTGTAATCATTTAAATTCACACTCTACCATAATTTCTGTTAGACAAGCGAGAAGATTAATCTCTTGGTCTGCTACGAAGGCAATTTGATAAGAATAGCGAGCAATAATGAGCACAGCAGCAGGAATGCTAGAGTTTTCAAGGGTGCTGTAAAGAGCATCGTAAACACGACGCAAAAGTACAGTAGGATCATTGTCCAAGTTATCAACCGTCCATTTACGTACTGCTGAAAAGTTTTTTTCTTTGAGGTTTTTTGTAAGTTCATCAATTGATACATCTGAAAAGGTTACTAGTATACCGCTATCTATTTTTCCACTCACTGAGTATCTCTGACACTCATTCAATACTCTCCTCCAATCAGGAAAGTGTTTATTAATTAATTCCGCTACAACTTTTTTATCAGTTTCAACTTTTTCTTCTTCTAAAATATGAGTTAATCTTGAGAAGAATTGTGCTGCAATTGTTGGTTTATCTCTTTTGTGTATCGAGAAATCAACAACAGAACACCTACTATGTAAAGGGTCGATAATTTTGTTTTTGTAGTTACAGGTAAAGATAAACCTGCAGTTTTTGGAGAACTCCTCAATACTCGCTCTGAGAAGGAGCTGTACATCGGAAGTGGTATTGTCTGCTTCATCAATGATGATGACTTTATGTTTCGACTCGCTTGTAAGAGAGACGGTAGATGCGAAGTTCTTTGCGTT
>VTLG01007253.1_pt1 | contig 14654 bp, 15 predicted proteins | sample 4694571 | NCBI WGS metagenome assembly VTLG01 (sample SAMN12604809, study PRJNA352737) | marine metagenome | biome: ENVO:00000447; feature: ENVO:00000209|ENVO:00000569|ENVO:01000036; material: ENVO:00002151; isolation source: viral sequences binned using virsorter ...
TACCAGAGCATCAAAGAAAACAACTCCTCGAAGGAAACTGGGATATTAGCGAAGGAGCAGCCTTCCCAGAGTTTGATAGAACGCAACACGTTATTGACCACTTTGACATCCCTAAATCTTGGACACGCTTTCGTGCATGTGATTATGGTTATGGTAGCTACACTGGGGTTCTTTGGTTTACTATGGCTCCTGATGAGCAGCTTATAGTATATAGAGAGTTATACGTATCTAAAGTTACAGCTTCTGATTTAGCAGATCTAATACTAGAAGCAGAAGCAGAAGATGGTGGTATGAAATACGGTGTGCTTGATAGTTCTTTGTGGCACAACCGAGGCGATACTGGGCCATCACTAGCAGAGCAAATGAACATGAAGGGTTGTCGATGGCGGCCCTCTGATCGCTCAAGAGGCTCACGTATCGCAGGTAAAAACGAAATACATAGGCGATTAAAAGTAGACGAGTTTATTGAAAAACCTATGTTAGTATTTATGAATAACTGTGTAAATACCATAGCACAGATACCAGCCATACCACTGGATAAAAAGAATCCAGAGGATGTGGATACAAAAGCAGAAGATCACTTGTATGATGCGTTAAGATATGGTATAATGACAAGACCACGTAGTAGCATATGGGATTACAATCCTGCAAAACAAAGATCTGGCTTTCAGGCCAGTGACTCAACATTTGGATACTAGTATGTTAGTAACTTGTCCTAAGTGTGCAATAATATATAACACAGATAAGTTTGATAATTGTCCTAAATGTCAAGAACAATACGACTTTGATAACGGACCTTGGAAGGTAAAATAATGGCTGAACAGGAAGAAATGTTTGAAACAGCAGAGGTTGTTGCAGCAGAAGATACACTAGACTCTATCTTTAAGGAAAGAACTAGTGTTGTAAGTTTTGTAAAAGAAAGATATAAAAGATCTGAAGACTCTAGATACGCAGATGAGCAAAGATGGCTAAAAGCTTATCGTAACTATAGAGGTTTGTATGGATCAGATGTGCAGTTTACTGACACAGAAAAGTCACGTATCTTTGTAAAGGTAACTAAAACTAAAACACTTGCAGCGTATGGACAGATAGTAGATGTACTATTTGGTAATAATAAGTTTCCTCTATCTGTAAATCCTACTGTGTTACCTGATGGTGTAGCTGAGTCAGTACACATAAATATAGATCCTAGAGCAGAGGCAGGACAAGCTGCTATTAGTGCAGCTATGGGTTCCCCAGCGCCAAGACCTTATCTTATAGATGGTGATACAGAACTACAGCCGGGTGAAACTCTTATAGACTTGCAAGCAAGATTAGCTGGAATAGAAAACAAACTGGAACCTGTATCTGAAAAGATCATAGAGGGCGATGGTACTACAGCTACTACAGTTACATTTCATCCTGCTATGGTTGCAGCTAAGAAAATGGAAAAGAAAATCCACGATCAGCTACAGGAAAGTGGAGCTACTACACACCTAAGAAGTATGGCATTTGAAATGGCACTTCTAGGCACAGGTGTAATGAAAGGTGCATTTGCTGTAGACAAAGAATATCCTAACTGGAATGAAGATGGTGAGTATGACCCTATAGTAAGAACTGTTCCAGAATGTGATCACGTTTCCATATGGGATTTCTATCCTGACCCTGAAGCAAAGGATATGGACGAGGCTGAGTATGTTGTGCAGCGACACAAAATGTCACGTACACAACTACGCAAACTAAAAACACGTCCATACTTTATGGATGATGGTATACAGAATGCTATAGACAAAGGACCAGACTATACACAAAAGTACTGGGAAATGACTATGGAGGACGATGACACTCAACCAACATCAGAGCGTTGGGAAGTGTTAGAGTTTTGGGGCTACGTAGATACAAAGCTACTAGAAGAACATGGTGTAGATATACCTAGTGAACTTAGTGACTTGGATGAGGTAAACTGTAATGTATGGGTATCTAATGGTGAAGTACTACGCTTTGTACTAAACCCATTCAAGCCTACACGTATTCCGTACTATGCTGTGCCATACGAGCATAACCCATACTCCTTTTTTGGCGTTGGTATTGCTGAAAACATGGATGATACACAGACATTGATGAATGGCTTTATGCGTATGGCTATTGATAACGCAGCAATGTCAGGTAATCTTATCATAGAAGTAGATGAGACTAACCTAGTTCCCGGCCAAGACCTTTCTGTTTATCCCGGAAAGGTTTTCAGAAGACAAGGTGGCGCTCCGGGTCAAGCTATTTTTGGTACAAAGTTTCCAAACGTAGCACAAGAAAACATGCAACTATTTGATAAAGCGAGGGTATTGGCAGATGAGTCTACTGGATTTCCATCTTTTGCACATGGTCAAACAGGAGTTCAAGGAGTGGGGCGTACTGCTTCTGGAATCTCTATGCTTATGTCTGCTGCTAATGGTAGTATTCGGACCGTTGTTAAAAATGTGGATGATTATCTTATCCGTCCTTTAGGCAAAGCCTTCTTTGCATTTAACATGCAGTTTGACTTTGATGAAGATATAAAGGGTGACCTAGAAGTGCATGCGTCAGGTACAGAAAGCCTTATGGCTAATGAAGTACGTAGCCAACGCTTGATGCAGTTCTTGCAGGTAGCACAGAATCCAGTACTTGCACCTTTTGCTAAGATGGACTATATTATACGTGAGATTGCAAAAAGCATGGATTTAGATCCTGACAAGGTGACTAACTCTATTGCTGACGCAGCTATACAGGCTGAGATACTAAAAGGCTTTCAAGCACCTGCTCCACAACCAGCAGGTCCAGAAGGTCAGGGTGTACAGGATGTAGCAGATACTACTGGAGGTGGAGGTTCACAGATAGGTATGGGTACAGCACCACTACCTGAAGAACAAGGATTTACAGGCAATGCACCTCAAGCAGTTGGTCAATGATAAAGAGTGTTACGAACAGTTTCAACAACACATAGATGACCTAATATATTTAAGACAACGTGCGCTGGAAACAGCAAATGAACCACACGTTATGCACAGACAACAAGGTGCAATAGACGTACTCAGAAAGCTAAAGTTACTAAGGGAAACTATAAATGGACCAACCGACTGAGGAAGAACGTCTTAACTTTCAACCTGTAGATGCTGAAGGTAGACGCAGACGTGCAGATCAGGACAGAGAATCTATTACATTTAAAGATGCTGCTACTACTGTAGCTGAGATGACTCCTATTATAGGAGATGCTATGGCAGCAAAAGAAATCTATGACGAGCTACAAAAAGAAGATCCTGATTATCGTTTCATTGCTGTATTAGGTGGCGCTGGTTTGATAGGTGCTATTCCGGGTATTGGTGATGTCGCTGCTAAAGGTATACGTAACGCAGCAGATATGATAAAACGTATTGAGGTTGACCCTGATGCTTTAGGTTCACTAGGTGGTAATGTTAGGTTGAAGCCTAAAGAGCAAAGCGTATGGTCCTATCCAGAACAACTTTATGATTCAGCAGATACATCTATAAATGTTAGCAAGAAACCTGCAGGATATAATGAGTTAAAGAAACGTGGTGAAATAAAAGATGGTGATGTTATTGTTGACATTGGTGGTGGGCGCTTTGATAACCTAGTAGAAGATGCTGCTGAAGAAGGTGCAACTGTAAAAGTTTATGATCCATTTAATAGGACACCAGAACATAATGCAGCAGTTGTTGACTCTGTAAAAGATGGACAGGCTGATATGGCTATGTCTCATAATGTATTAAATGTAATACAGGAAGATAAAAACATTATTGACATTGCTGTACAAGCAGAGAATGCAATAAAACCAAATGGTAAAGCACATTTTTCTGTTTATGAAGGTGATGGCAAAGGTGTAGGAAAAGTTACAACCAAAGGCTATCAAAGAAATGAAAAGACCCAAGCATACGTACCTTTAATAGAACAGGTATTTGGCAAAGGTAACGTTACCAAAAAAGGTAAAATAATAACAGCTACTAAAAGTGTAAAAGGATTTAGTGAGGGCGGTATGGCGTTAGAAGAACAAATGGCAATGAACTTTGGTGATGTACCTGACAATACGATAGGACAAGATCCTGTATCAGGTAATGATATACCAATGGGTTCAACAGCAGAAAATGTAAGAGATGATATACCAACTATGCTTAGTGAGGGAGAAATAGTTGTTCCTGCTGACGTAGTAAACTTTCATGGTGTAAAACTATTTGAAGACTTACGTGCCGAAGCTAAAATGGGATACGCTCAGATGGCTAACGATGGACGCATAGGTGGTGAGCCTATGAATGATGCTGAAGAAGATCGTATGATGGATATAGAACTTTCTGAGTTAGACTTAGAAGTAATGGATGATGAACAACCTGAAGCCCCTGTTCGAATGGATAGAGGTGGTATGAATGTTGAGCGAGGGCGTGGTAGTATTTACAAAAGCTACTCTGCTCCTAAAAAGTCTAAACCAACTAGAGACAGATCTATGTCGGCTGTTGTAAAAAGAGCGCAAGCAAATAAAGGCAAACCTAAAAATAGATTTGAAGCTATTAGAGAAAGACTAAAAGAAGTATTTGGGGATGATGATCGTAGACCTACACTAACAAAGAAACCATCTAAGTCAGATCCAATTAGACCTTCTATTGCACAACAGATAAACTTCGGTGGAGACTACAAAGACAAAGAACCATTAAAGCCTGAACCTAAGAAAAAAAGATCATCAGTAAGAGGTGCAGGAGATGTTACTCAAGCGTACAGAGGAGAGGATGAACCTCTAAATGTTCGTTACTATGATCAACCATTTTATAAAAGACTTATGGAAGGTTTAGGCGTAGAGATAGAAGACTTTGATGAGGGAGGTCTTATAGGTGGTGAAGATCAATTTAACCAACCCTTTTATGCAGAAGGCCAAGAGGGTGGCTTTGATATGGAAAACGCTTACGCTAACTACGGCGAGGGTCCACTATTAGAAATGCGTGAATACATGAACGATGCTGGTCACAGAATATTTATCACGTTTATAGATGGCGTTCCACAAATGGAAATACCTGCAGGTTACTACCCTGTAGAAGAAGGAAGCACAGTTGTAGCACCTGAAGTTCCTCCAATAGGAGGTAGCGGTGGTTCTGACTCTGGTGGATCAGGTGGCGGCGGTATGGATATTCCAGCGCCAACTCCTATTAACTACAAAGAGTTAACTATGGAAGAGTTATCTCAAATGGTAGAAGACCAGAAAAGCATGAAAGGTAATGCATTAGCTGTTGGCATAGGTTCATTAAATGCTATAGTTGGCGGTGCAATGAAAGTTGCCATGTGGAATGAAACTAGACAACTTAAAAGGGAAATAGAGCGTAGAAGAGATGATCCTGCTACAAGCGAAGTAGATAAGAGGCGTTATGATCAGCTACTTGAAATAGCAAATGCAGAAGAGCCGGGTTTAATAGCAACTCTACTTGGTAAGCTAACAGGTAATGATCCAAATGCACCTGAAACAGGTGGACTAGATTATGATCAGCTAGATAAAATGACAAAGGCATATACACCAGAGGATCAACAAGCTGATCTAAGAAATAACAGAGGATTTACTCCCGGAGTTGATGGTGCAATAACTCCTGCACAACCTGCAGCTAGAACAACACCTATAACTTCAAGAGAGCCAAGTCCAAGCTACGATCCAATACCTTCAGCAGAAAGCGGATTTGGTGGTATGGGAAGAGATCCAGCAGAAGAGTTTGGTGGAAGTCAAACAAGGTTTGAACCTTCATCAGTAGACTCAACTCCTGCACCAAGAACAGCAACAAAACCAATAAGGCAAGAATCTGATAGAGTACGAAAAGCAAGACAGAATACTCAAAAAGTAATGAAAGATATGAGAGACAGAGGTGCTTCAAGAGAAGAAAGAACTAAGTCACTAAAAGCAGCAGCTAGAACAGAAAATGTTTTGAGAGACTTGGACAGAGGTGTTGTCAGAGGTTTTGAAAAAGGTGGACTAGTAGATAAACCAGCAGTTAAGAAAGTAGTAAAAGGTTTAAAGAAAGCATCTAAGTCACACGCTAAACAAGCAGACCAATTAGAAAAAGCAATGAAGAAAAAATCCAAATAACTATAAGGCCACTCAGCTTTGGCTGACCCCAACATAAGGAGAAAACAAATGGCTACAAGCGAAGAAGCAAAACCACATCCTATGGTAAAACCTAAAATCCCAAGAGTATTGATGGGTGCAGGTGGATACTTAACTAACGAAGAACGTATTAAACAAGATGAAGAAGAGCTTTTGGCTATGAAGAAAGAAGCTCTAGGTATAACAGATGAAGAAAGTTCTGAAGATAAACCCAGTAGCGAGGAGCCTGAGGCTGAACCAGTACAGGCAGAGAGTGATACCAAACAAGAAGAAAAACCAGAAGCCAAAGCACAAGAAGAAGATGACTTAGGTGCAGAAGAGAAGAACTTTAAAAAACGCTATGGTGATTTGCGTAGACACTCACAAAAGAAAGAAGAAGAGTTTAACGCAAAAATAGCAGCACTTGAAGCAAAGCTAGATAAAGCTTCAAAGCAAGAGCTTGTACTACCTAAGACAGATGAAGAACTAGAAGCATGGGCTAAAGAGTATCCTGATGTTGCAGGTATAATCGAAAGTATTGCTGATAAAAAAGCCAAGGCGTCTGCTACTGCTTTAGAAAAACGCATGGCTGAGTTTGAAGAACTTAAAATAGATGCACAAAGAGAAAAAGCAGAAGCAGAACTTGTTAAGATACATCCTGACTTTATAGAAATACGTGAAGACGATACATTTCATAACTGGGCAAAGGATCAACCTAAATGGGTACAGGATGCCTTGTATGAAAATGTTGATGATGCAAAGTCTGTAGCACGTGTAATAGACTTGTATAAAATAGACAAAGGTATTACCAACAAGAAGAAAGCTCCTCCCTCAGAAAAAGCAGCAGCATCTTCAGTTAAAACAAAAAGTGCAGCAGCACCAGAGCCAGATGAAGCAGCAGGACACATTCGTGAATCAGAAGTAGCTGCAATGTCAATTAAAGAATACGAAAAGCGACAGGAAGAGATATTAGACGCTCAACGTAATGGAAGATTTATCTACGATGTATCAAAAAAGTAGTTGACATTCTTAACATCGTAGATACAACTATAGCATATACACACCATTAGTGTGTATGCTTTCATCAAGCACTAGCCACACAAAAGACTTACCTCTATGTATAGGCCCAGCGCAGAGAGACAGCGCATTCTCGAAGCATAGCTGACTACCCTAAAACAAAGAGCCTCTTCATGGTGGATATGTAGTGTACTAACCCCACGCCATATCTATAAAGGAGATTTTAATTATGGCTATAGCATCCGCAAGTGGAGGCTTTAACGGCAATTTTAGTCCGATAATGTTCTCCAAACAGGCGCAGATCGCATTGCGAAAATCGTCTGTAGTAAGCGCAATCACCAACAACTCATACTTTGGTGAAATTGCAAATCAGGGTGACGTTGTACGCATCCAAAAAGAACCAGATGTAACTGTTAACGCTTTACAGCGTCACACAAATATATCTGTAGAGAAGTTAGACGATCAGGATTTCTCGCTCACCATTGACAAAGCTAATTACTTTGCTTTTAAAATGGATGACATCGAAGAGCAGTTCTCTCATGTTGACTTCGTAAGTCTAGCTGCAGATAGAGCAGCCTACAAAATGGCAGACGCTATTGACGTAGATGTTCTTTCTTACATGTCAGGCTATGACACATCTGGAGCATTGATCACTTCAACTTCAGGTGACGCACAGCACCCAACATCAGGTGAAATCAACGGTGAATTTTTAAAGACTAACCAGTTGGATGCCACTGATATGGGCGCATTAGGATCAGCAGACGCTGCATCAACAGCATACGCTACTGGGGATTCCATCCCAATGGCAACACGCTTACCTGGTGCAACTTCTCTATCATCAGCTACTGTATCTCCATTAACAGTCATCGCACGTATGGCACGTCAAATGGATACAGCAAATGTTGATTCAAGAGGACGTTGGTTGGTAGTAGATCCAGTATTCATGGAAATGCTAAAAGATGAAGACTCACGTCTTCTCAATGCAGACTTTGGTGGATCAGGTCTACAAAATGGATTAGTTGCAGGAAACATTCACGGTTTTCAAGTGTACGTTTCAAACAACCTACCTGCCAAAGGCAATGGTCCAACTCATGCTGGCGCACTAGCCCAAGATTCACACTACGGTGTAATCTTAGGTGGACAGCAAGAGTCTGTAGCGACTGCAGAGCAAATGAACAAAGTTGAGAACTATAGAGATCCCGACTCATTTGCAGACATTGTACGTGGTATGCACCTTTACGGACGTAAGATTCTACGTCCACAAGGATTGGTGTCAGCTATTTACAACGTTGCATAATCATAAGATAAACTTAGAGGCTGCTTCGGTGGCCTCTTCGTGCATTTAACATAAGGACATTCTCATGGGTACTATTACTACAGCAATGTGCAACAGCTTCAAGCAAGAGCTACTTGGGGGTGTTCACGATTTAGACACGCACTCGTTAAAGCTTGCGTTAATAAAACCATCGCCTACAGGCAACTTTAATAAGTCTACAACTAACTACTCAGAACTAACAGGTAGTTCAGATGAGGCTACAGGAACAAACTACAGTGCAGGAGGACAGGTACTGGATTCGCCTGTCATATCTTTATCGGGAGATACGGCTATCGTAGATTTTGCAGATGAAGTATTCTCTAACCTGACAATCACGGCTGCTGGAGCTTTGCTTTACAATACTTCAGCAAGTAATAAAGCAATAGCTGTGTTCTCGTTTGGCTCAAACGTGGCATCGACAGCAGGTGACTTTACTGTTATCTTTCCTACTGCAGATGCATCCAACGCAGTCATACGTATAACGTAAAGGTAATACAATGGCATTAGTACTAAAAGATCGTGTACGTGAAACCACGACTACTACAGGCACATCTAGTCTGACCCTTGGAGGAGCAAGTGCTACCTTCGATACATTTGCATCAGTCATGTCAACAAACGATACGACTTACTACGCCATTGTGCATACAGCTAATGGAGTAGATGAGTGGGAAGTAGGGCTAGGTACATACAGTGGCACTAACACTCTTGCACGAACTACAGTACTATCCAGTTCAAACAGTGGATCAGCAACAAACTTCTCAGCAGGAACTAAGTTTGTATTTATAACTTTACCTGCGAGTGTTGCTGCTCACCTAGATCCAGCATCGGGGGATCATGATTTAGCATCTATTATTACTTTTGGTAATCACGATACAGATAATCTATCCGAAGGATCTTCTAACTTATATTTCACCAACGCTAGAGCAGATGCACGTGTTGCTGCATCCACAGCCTTTGAGCCAGCAGGAACTGCTGTTGCACTAGCGATAGCTTTGGGATAGCAATATGGCAAATACATTTCTTAGAAAAACTTCACGTAGCATAGGAACATCAGCAGTTACGGTGGGAAGCTACACAGTGGGCGCAAGCACAGCCACAACCGTTATTGGTTTGTCTTGTGCTAACAGAACTACTGCAGCTATCACAGTTGACGTAACACACAACGATGGATCTAATGATACGTTTTTAGTTAAGACAGCTACCGTACCTAGCGGAGGCTCACTTGTTGTCGTGGGAGGTGATCAAAAGGTTGTCTTACAAACAGGCGATAGCATTAAAGTGACATCGAGTGCAGCCTCCTCTTGTGATGTAATGATGAGTATATTGGAGATTACCTAATGGGTAAGTCAAAAGATTTAGCTACTGGGAATAGTGCAGCTTATGTAGAAACTGCTGGCGATACTATGACAGGTACATTAGTTGCTGGAACAAGATTACAAGTAGGTGATAGTTCTATAACGCAACAATACCCTGCTTTGGGTTATGTAGCTGATTTCCAAGCATCATCAGGATCACAAACCTTTATATCTATTGCCGAACCAAGCGCATCATCATTAGGAAACAATGGTGTGATAATTGGCGAAGATGCATCGGACACTTATATCACTCAACGTGGTAACAAGAATATAAAATTAGCTACACAAGATTTAAATCGTTTAATCGTAGACGGTTCAGGCCGTGTGACAACACCTTATAATCCATATTTTTGGGTGCAAGCTGCTAATGCAGGTGCAGCAAACTATAGTAGTGGAGCAGTATTATTTACTGGAAGTTTAGTAAATTCTAGCAGTATAAGCGACATTGGTGGTCATTTTGATACATCTACTGGAAGGTTTACTGCGCCTGTTTCTGGCGTTTATCACTTTAGTGCTGTGGTTAGAGTAGATAGCTTTGGGGGAAGTTACTCGTATCTTACTTTGTGGGATAGTGGCTCTGTTGCTTTTTGTAGAGATTTATCCGAGATAACTGGGAATTATAAAACTCACACTGTAGCAGCATCTAGGTATTTAAGCGCTAATGATTATGTTTATTCTCATATGGTAACTACTGGCGATACTAGCACCACCATTAGTTCAGATAGTTATTTTAGCGGACACTTAGTAGGATAAACACATGGCATACATAGGACAGACACTAACCGAAGGTACAAGAAGAGCGCACACATTTACAGCTACTGCTGGACAAACCACATTTAATGCTGTATACTCTATTGGAAACGTAGACGTATATCAAAACGGAATACTGTTACAACCTGCTGACTACACAGCTACCACAGGAACTACAGTTGTGTTAGACGTTGCTGCTGCACTAGATGATGAGATAACTATTATAGCTCACAACATATTTAGCGTAGCAGATGCACCTACACTTTCAGGCGGTGGCACATTTGCAGCTAGTATCAGAGCGCCAATATACGACACGACACAGAATACTATAAAGACTGCTTTGTTTCAAACTAATGAGCAGAGCATGGGTACAGACACAACAATACCTAGCTCACAGAATGCTAGTTGTAATGGACCTCTAACAATAGCGGCTAATGTGACGCTTACAGTTAATGGGAACTTGACAATCATATGAGTACTTTACACGTAGAAAATTTAAAAGGTCTTAGTAGTGGCGGTAACGCCAACAAGATTATCGTACCGTCTGGGCAGGAGCTTCATGCTCCGGGTCATGTGGTTCAAGTAAATCAAGGAAGTTTAAATTCTGCAACGATAACAACAGCCACTTTTACAGATTTAGGAAGTTTGTCTATTACTCCTAAAGCATCTACTAATAAAATTTTAGTATTATTTGAGCAACACATATATGTCACAGAATTATCTAGTAATTCTTGGAGAGGGGCAAATGTTAGATTACTAAGAGATACAACTACAATTTATGGCGATCCAGCTGATCAATATGGTGAATCTTTTCTTCTTGAAGGTAATATTGATAGATATATGACATACTCTACTCGACAATATTTAGATAGTCCAAGCACAACATCTAGTGTAACATACAAAGTACAAGGCAATTCAAAAGGAGGTCTTACAAGCATATTGTATAATAATGGTAGCTACGGCGCTGGTGGCAGAATAACACTTATGGAGATAGCCCAATGAGCATCCTAAAGGTAGACACCATAAACGAAAAGACTACTGGTAATGGGGTGCTTATTCCGGGCCATGTTGTTCAAGTTCAAGTTGGTGGTTCTACTGCTTATACTAATACACAATCTACAAGTGGTGTTGATGCAATAACTTGTTCAATAACCCCATCCGCAACAACAAGTAATGTTTTAGTTCTTTTAAATTTAAATGGTATCACTGTTAATGCTACCGCACAACATATGATACTTGAGTTGTATAGAGATAGTACACTGATTAGAAGAATTAGTGATGTAGCTGGCTACGGCATTAGTCATGTTCATTATAACACAGACATAGCTTGCAATTATTTAGATGATTCAGTGTCAACAACTTCTTCAGTTACATATAAATTAAAAATGGCAACTTCTAATGCAAGTACGACTGTAGCATTTAACAATTATGGTACTGCAAATAATAGGACAAGTTCTAATATAACACTAATGGAGATAGCCCAATGAGTTCTATCTTAAAAGTTGATACGATACAGAACACTGGTGGTACTACTGGGTTAACCATAGACAGTAACGGTTTTGTTTTACCGAAGGCTGTAGCTTTCAGCGCATATTTGTCTGGTACTCAATCTATTAGCGCAAGTACATGGACAAAGGTAACTTTTAATACAGAAGAATATGATACAGCTAGTCAATATGACCACAGCAATAGTAAGTTTCAGCCAACAATAGCTGGGTATTATCAAATCAATGCTGCCCTTGCTTGGATGGATGGAGCAAGTACTGCTGGTTTATCTAGGTTTTATAAAAATGGCGCAAACTATAAAAATAGTGCATATCTTTATCATGGAAGTCAATCATTAGATGATTATCAAGTAGAAAGTTCTGTACTGATTCATATGAACGGTTCGTCAGATTACCTTGAAATATATGCTTTCAACGTAGGAACTGCGAATACAATTAGTGGTGGTACTACCCAATCTTATTTTCAAGGGTTTTTAGTAGGAGTTTAAAGTGACAGATATAGCAACAGCATTAAACGAACTAGGCGTAACCGAGTGGGTGTTACGTGGAGAGCCAACAACTCAAGTTGAGTTTGAAACTATGTTCCGCAAGGTTATGGGCGCAGACAGCAACGGCTCTGCAATAGAAAGCTCAGATCCTAACGACTTCGGTACAACATGGGGAGCAGTCAAAGCTAAGAAGGATGCCCTTGTAGCAGCAGAACCCATGAGGTTACTACGTGAAGAACGTAACCGTAGATTAGCAGAAGTAGACTGGTGGGCATCAAGTGACCTAACCATGACGGATGCACAAAAAAAGTATAGAACTGACTTGCGTGACATAACCAAGACTGCAACCAGTTTAGACGATGTAACGTGGCCTACAAAGCCATCATAGGAGTGTTTAATGTCTTATATTGGTAGTAGTCCGACTAAGGTAGTTAGCAGACAATCAGCTAACATTTTTACATATACAGCCACGGCTAATCAGACAGCTTTTACTGGCGCTGACACGGATGGCAATACTCTTGCTTGCACCCCTTCAGACATCATGGTTCATATGAATGGGTTAAGATTAGAAGAGAGCGACTATACCGCAAGCACAACCACGGTAACGCTTGCCTCTGGCGCAGCCGCTGGCGATGAAGTTACAATAACTGCTTTTCTAACTTTTGAAAGCGCAGATCATTATACCAAGAGTGCAGCCGATACGAGATACGCTAATGTGAGTGGTGATACGTTTACAGGTAACGTAACCTTTGCAGACGGTGCAGATATTATTACGGCCTCTGCTGGAACTGATAACGTCAGGATTGGTGAGGGTGCAGGAGATAGTATTGTTTCTGGTGGTAACAACAATGTGACTATTGGTAAAGATGCAGGTACTGCAATTACAACAGCAACAGATAATACTATTGTTGGAAGTTTAGCTTTTGATGCAGCAACTACTGCTGCTGGCTGTACTATGGTAGGAAAATCGGCTGGATCAGCGATTACTACAGGAGGAGATAACACAGGTCTTGGTAAACAAGCTTTAGAAAATACAACATCAGGAACTTCTAATACTGCTGTTGGTAAAGATGCTTTAGAGGCAAACACTACCGCATCAAACAATACTGCAACTGGTTTTAAAGCACTTGAAGCTAATACAACAGGCGGTAACAATACTGCAGTAGGTTCTTTTGCTTTAACTGCAAATACAACAGGTAGCGCTAATACTGCAATTGGTAATGATGCTATGGATAGCAATACAGAAGGAGAAAAATGTACAGCAGTAGGTGTTGATGCACTACAAGCTAACACAACAGGAACTTTTAATACTGCTGTTGGATGGAGTGCTTTACAAGCTGTTACAACAGGTGACCACAATGTTGCTGTTGGAGCCTATGCTGCTTATAACAATGAAGGGGAATATAATACAGTCGTAGGTCATGAAGCTTATATTGCTGGAGTAAGTGGTGATTATAATAGCTGCTTTGGTTATAAAGCGGGGGAAAATATAACTACATCCTCAGATAAAAATACTTGCATTGGTGCATTTGCTGGAAGCAATATGACTAGCAGTGCAACTAACAATGTTATGTTAGGATATGATACAGCCACAAATGCCGCTAATGATGATTACCAAATTATTATAGGCACACAAATGAATGGCGTTGGTCCAGAGTATATTACTATGGGTAATAATTCACGAGGCAGAATTTATAACCTATTTTCTTCTAATGCCTCTTGGACAAGAACATCAGACGAGCGCATAAAGAAAGACATCGAAACAAATACTGATTGCGGTTTAGATTTTATAAATGATTTAAGGACTGTTACTTACAAATGGAAAGCTCCATCTGAACATCCAAAAGAATTTAAAAGCTACGATAAAGATATTACAGAAGCATCACACACAGAAAAAATGTATGGCTTTATTGCTCAAGAAGTTAAAGCAGCAATGGACACCCATAACATTACTGGATTTAATGGTTGGCACGTTACACCAGAAAGCCAAGGAAGTCAGCAGGGTGTTTCTTATGAAATGTTTGTAATGCCCTTGGTTAAAGCAGTTCAAGAACTGTCTGCAAAAGTAGATGCACTTGAAACTAAAGTAGCAGCATTGGAAAATAAATAATGAGCAACGCACGAAAACTTGCAGACAATCTTCCT
>VTLG01004740.1_pt1 | contig 14648 bp, 15 predicted proteins | sample 4694571 | NCBI WGS metagenome assembly VTLG01 (sample SAMN12604809, study PRJNA352737) | marine metagenome | biome: ENVO:00000447; feature: ENVO:00000209|ENVO:00000569|ENVO:01000036; material: ENVO:00002151; isolation source: viral sequences binned using virsorter ...
TCTGTCAACATCGTCTGGCGAAATAGAATACAATTTTGGTTGCAACTTTGAATTTCTATCTACTTTAGTTCTTTCTTGAATTACTAGTTCTACCTTGATAACACCTTCGTATCCCAAGTAATCGTTATATTTCTTCTTTATGGCATCAAGATATTCTTGATTATATGCCTCTTTTATTTCTGCTGAATTAAATTCAAATAGTATTTTGTTCATATTTTTTCTCCTGTAAACGTACTATCCGTTAATAAAGTAAACTAACACCTATTAAAAAGATAACTTTTTTAGTTATAGTTTACTTTGATAATATTATATATCTTAATATAAATGAGGGGTAATGTCAAGTCTTTTTAACTTAATCAACTAAAAAATCCCTCAAGTGTTAATTGACTTCCATAACTCATGTCGAGTTTCCATTTTATTTTATCACTGATAAATTTCAACGGTTCTACAAATGACTTCTCGAATTGTATGTCATAATCAATCAAGGAAGCAAAGTCAAACTCTTTTGGTAGTTGTGTTAAAAAAGAGATTGACGTTGACTGATAAAGATTTGGTTCTTTCAAATGTAAAAATTTGATCTTATCGCCTTCTTGTATGCTGGGAAATTTGTGTCCCAATTTATTCTTTTTCAAAAGATGGTTGTAAAGAATTGCACCCTTACAATGAATAGGAGCTCCCTTCTTAAATAGGTTGTGTGATTCTGTCCACTTGGTAAGTCCGTTAACACTTCTTGGATATGCAATCTCTTCTGGTTTCATTTTCATAAAGTCCGATCTAAAATCTTGTATGAAACTATTTAGCACTTTTGAATCTTCATGCATAATAATCTTGAGAGCTTGTTTAATCTTCTCACGACAAGGGGCTGGTGTCGAACTTTTTACTGCTTCAATACCCATAATCTTGAGTTGTGGTTCTTTATATCGAACACCCTCCACATCCCAAGAGTTAAGAATATATCTTTTCTTTGCAGTCCAGATACCCTTGTCTGCAATCACCTCACGTTTCATAAACATCTTTTGTTCGTATGCGTTTATGTGTTCAGCGAGCTCCTGATAACTTTGATCAATAAATGGTTCAATTTTCTCTCTAGCAAGACGATCCAAGAAATTGATGACTTCTCCAGTGTCTTGTTCCTGTATAGGGAGTTTGTCAATGAGTCGGTCAAAAGTAATATAAACTGAATCTGTATCTGATGCAATGACATAATCCAAGCCATCGGTTTTAAGAGTCTGATTAAGATACCGATTAAGAGAGCGTTCAATCCATCTAATTGATAACTGACCAGAAGTAGTAATGGCCTCAGCAACCAACAGATTAAAGTAACGAAACCAGTTATTACCAATGGCACCATAAGCACTATTGAGAGAAATCTTTTTGGCCATCTGAATATTGTTGTATCTAGAAATGTCTTTATTGAGTTTAGGATCTTTTGTATTTTCATATTCCTGTTTTGCCTCCAACAATAATCGTTTATACTTAACACGATCATCGTATATACTTTGCATTAACTCTGGAAGAAACCCTCTTTTGTTTTTTCTAAACAACGCACCGTTAGGTGTGAGAGTTACATTCTTATCCTTCAGAGATTGCATTATTGAACCATCGACCTTATTATCCAACATCTTATCTACAGTGATAGCCTTTTCCTTGAAAGGGCGACCCATAAGTGTCTCTGGTGAGATGTTGTACTGCATAATTAAATGTGGATACAGAGAGTTCAGATCAAATGACATCACCCATTTGTGCATACCCACAATAGGATCTTTTACATAAGCACCCTCATACTTTTCGGACTTCTCATGTTCTTTCTTTTGTGGTATGACTATGTTCTTTTTACGCAAATGATTGTAAATCAGAATGTCCCAATACTTAGTTGTTCCAAGAACGTCAATATAATTTACCTTTGCATCATAAGCCATCGTTAAACAAAGGTCAATCAACTTCATCTTATCTTCGAGTTTATCAACCAGTTCAACGTCTGTTATATTATATTCTATAAAAGATTGATAGTCTTTGATATACCACTCTTTGAAAGTTTCATAAGGATTACCCTCCTTACGTTCACCCAACTCGACAAACGCAATGTGGTCAAGTCGATAGGACTCTTGGTTTGTATAGGTAAACTTACGATACAGGTCAAGGAAATCTAAGTTAGCCACTCCCATAATATCATACATCTGATGCGAGCGACCCATCTTGTAAACAGAACGAGGTGTTACATTACCCCAAGGCGATAATCTCTTGAGTTCCTTCTCATCAAACTGATTAATGATACGATTACAGATATAAGGAATATCAAAAAACTCTGTGTTCCAACCTGTAATCACATCTGGTTTATGTTGTTCCCAGAATGTTAGAAACGATTGTATGAGATGTTTCTCTGACTCACACTTGATGTAAGAAACATCATCACGACTGTTTTCAAAGTCATTAATACCCCAGACAACAATCTTTTTGTTCTGGTGATTCTTTAAAGTGATTGATAGTAGTGGGTCATTTGCTTCCTCTGGTTTTGGAAAACCATTCTCGCACTCAACCTCAATATCAATTGTTACGATAAGTATCTGGTCAATATCCCAATCTACATTATTAGAATATTCATCTGCGATATAGCTGTAAGGAAACAGAGTGTTTCCATAAACTGCACCTAATTGATTGTTATAATTTTCTATCCACTCTTTTGCATCTTTGATGGTATCATGTTTCACAGGAGCAACATACTTACCCTCAAGAGTTTTGTACGGTGTCTCTTTTAAAACAGATGCAAAAAGTGTCGGTGAATATTTAACCTTGCGATTGATTCTTTCACCGTTCACAACTTCTCTTAACAGTAGGTTGTTGCCCCACTGTGTAATATTAGTATAAAACCTCATTCAAATATAATAACAAAAATGTAAGGGTAATGTCAACTAAAGATCTAATTCCTTTTGTTCACTTAATAGTTGTGGGTTTGTTGAACTAGAATTAAAATTAGAATTTAAAGAACTTAACTTGTCCTCTGCACTAGCTAGTTTTTCCATCTCACTATCTACAGCTGCAACGATGTCTGGGTGTTCACCGATACCAGCTGAGTTTCTTAGATACACATCAATGTTTGCTCTTGCAGATAATATTTCATATTCATATTTTTTTCTAAGTGCGTCTACGATCATTTTATGCCTCTCGTTTTTTTCCAATGTTATATTTTGTTTCAAGAATCCATTCATTTTTTTCTTTGAATGAAATAATTTTTATTTGACTTAGGGGAGCCACTGGTTCTGCACTACCCATAATTGTAACCAATCCCCAATCTCTTAACAGATTCGCAATCGTATTACGTCTTGCAACATCGTTATCAGATAGGTTAGTTTGTTTTCCATCAAGTGCAAATAATTCCTTAAAATGCACGATGTAATATCGTCCCTGTTTATGTAGGATATGACAGGACTGATATAGTTTTCTTTCTTTTCTAGAAGCGACACCTATACGAGAAAGGGTTTCTCGTATCTTTAAAAAGTCATCTGGTTCTTTCAATCCGACTTCTAGCATTTGCTCCTGTGACCAGTTAATGCTATCCATTTTTTCCACCTTTATTCAAACTATTTTTAATAGTCTTTATCTGTTCATCGTTTAGTATCTCAAGAGCAGACCTAGCTTTCTCATTACTGTATCCATAATACTCTTTCACATACTCAAGGTCTTTAACCTTTTTTGCTTTTGCCCACGGCGTATATCTTTTGCGTGGTCTAATACTATTTAGTAAAAAGTCAAATTGTAGTTTGTTGTCTAAATGATGGTGGATATTTATCTCATTGACCAACCCGATAGTATCAGGGAATGGTGCAAGACATTTGTTAACAATGAATGATGGATACTTCTTCTCCCACATTTCATCGTCACCGTCCATGAGATTATTCTTTCTATGGTTTATAGAGTTTAGGTACTCTTTCAATTCATAACTCATTTGAACTTCACCTGAGCCATGATTTCAGTCATACACGCAAGAAGATTTATTTCTTGATCTGCGACAAATGCTGACTTATAGGAATATTCAGCCAAGATAACAACAGCATGAGGGATCGTAGACTTATCAATATGATCATAAAGAGAATCATAGAACCTCCTAAAAATACGGACAGGATCGTTGTCCAGATTATTGACAATCCACTTTCGTACATTTGTAAACTCTTGGTTTTTAAGTGACTCCATAAGTTCATTGATATTTACCTCCGATAGATTTACAAGAATACCAGCATCAATCTGACCCGATGCAGAATATCTTTGAAGTTCGTTTAATACTCTTCTCCAATCTGGAAAGTATTTATTGAGAAGTTCTGCAACCGCTTTCTGGTCAAACTTTACATTCTCATCTTTGAGTATGGTTTGCACACGACTAAAAAAATCAGATGCAAGTTTTGGTTTATCACTCTTTGGAATGATAAAGTCCACAACACTACATCGAGAGTGTAACGGTTCAATCAGACGGTTCTTATAGTTACAGGTTAGAATGAATCCACAGTTCTTGTGAAACTCTTCCATGAACCCACGCAGAGCTGGTTGAGTTGATTGTGGATTTAGATAGTCTGCCTCATCAAGTATGATGTACTTGCGTCCACCCTCCAGTGAAACAGTCGATGCAAAGTTTTTGATTTTAGTTCTAAGAACATCAATACCCGATTCCTCAGAACCGTTTATCATCATCCACGTTGCACCGATTTCTTCCACCATCGCTTTTGCAACGGTGGTCTTACCTACGCCTGGGCCACCAGACAGAATAAGGTTTGGTATGTGTTTATCTTTTACAAACTCGGAAAAAGATTCCTTGAGAGAGTTTGGTAGGATACACGCATCAATAGTTGTTGGGCGGTATTTCTCCACCCACAAAAAAGTTTCCATAATATAAAGTCCTTGTTATTCAGAGTAAGATGATTCTGGTTCAAGGGCTATCCAATATTCGACTGCGTTACCAGCTTGACTTTTGAAGTGACTGATATTTTTTGATGACACATTGACATCATAATTAGTCGGTAACAATTTTAAGTTCTCAACTTTGAAAAAGAAGTTATACTCACCACTACCTTCAGCATCTACGTCCAAAGAATAATTGTTTGCGGTATCGTTCTTTTTATCCTTGACAGTAAGGTAAGAACCAGTGCCGTTCTTTTCGAGAACCAAGTCAGGTGAACCAATCACACTGGCTGCACGTTGAACCTTAGACAAGTCACCACTGTCCAAAGAAAACTTAACCTCTGTCTCAGGCATTGTTATCTCACTGCTTGGAGTAGTAACAACCGATGGGTCAGAGTAAAAGTATTTCAGAGAGTTTCCTGTTTTACCTTCCTCTGTTATCATCACATGGTTCTCAGAAAAATCTAGAACTGGATTTGTGAATAAAGATAGAGCTGCAAGAAACTCATTCAAGTCATAGATTGCAATCTCTCTTGGAAAGTCTTCATCAACCTCTGCCTTTGCAACGATGTTCTTCATCGCAGACATTGTTGATATTGTTTTGCCTTCCTTAATCACCAAGTTCTGATTTATGGATGCAAAGTTCTTCAGTACCGAAGTAGTGTGTTCACTTAGTTTCATTGTATATCCTCATTTTCATTAATGTAAAGTGCTATGATACCATAATGTATCACCTTTAGCAAGTCCTTTCGATCCTTGCCGTTCTTCTTTCCATATCGTTGTGCATACTTAAGTATGTTACCGATACAAAATCCTTCGCCATGTCCACCGTCAATGATGAACTCTGTGGCTTGAAACTTATTCCGACTGTAATGTTCATCATAAGTTTTATCAATATATTCTTTCAATTCCTCAAGAGCTTTATTCTCGTTATACTTGTAGGGAATCATGTGTTTACCGCTATTCATCAATTTTTGCAACCATTATTCTGTCTTTGATTCGTGAAGAAGTTTCCTTTCTTTGTTTGTTGTGTTCTTTTAGTACATTTGAATACTTTTCTTTCTCTTGTATAGAATCAAATATATTAAAGTTAGCAACAAACGTCCTACGTTCACCCTCACTAAAAAAAGGGAACACCTCATGGTCTAACCAGTTAGGCCATATGAGTAATTTTCCTTCTGCTGGTTGTATCGCTTCCTGTGATTGACATTTCAATCTAAAAAGATCTTGAGCAGAATTTAATCCCCAAGTAAATTGTGTCCATCCGTCTATTATTCCAGATGCACGATGCAAACTAATATCTTCAGATGGTTTCATATTTTTAATTGAATCGGGAACCTTTAACCACATAAGACTAGACAGACCAGCTGGAGTTGCAACTCCATGAGAGTGTCTTGGATTATAATCACCAGCATAACTATGAACCGTCCATGCGTCATACGTTTCAGCATGAGATTGTTTTTTGTATGCTTGTTGTATATAATTAGTTGCACAACTGTCTAATATCTTTTTAAACTCAACTGCAAACTCATGCTCGTCCATTGGAAACATTAGTTGTTTAGATTTCTCATCCTGTCGAACTTGTCCAACCAGACTGTGACTATAATCTTTATCAGAGGGAATAATCACTTCATCTATAAAAGTGTTTAACTCATCAACAAATGGTTTTGGAAAATCAACGGACAGCATATGCAATGCAGGCCAAGTTTTGACTTTCATCTTTGCTTCAATCTTTGGTTTCCCCGATGGTTTCGGGGGTTGATTATTTGATGCGAGTTCTGCAAGTTTCATTATTCAGACTCTTCCACTTCTGATTCATCATCTACGTTTTGATTGTAACCTTTTTCAGATATCTCTTTTGCTTTTGGTAAAACATTTATATTTGCAGACATTGTTCTGCGTTCACCTTCACCAAAGAACGGATTGACACCATGACGCAACCATGCTGGAAACATTAACATCGTACCCACTTCTGGTTTGACGTATTCCTCAGTAATCGGTCTAAGCATATTGACATCCCTTACACCGTTTGTTCCCCATGTAAGATAGGTAAAACCATCCACCGCACCAGACGATTGATTGAGCCCACCAAATTCTTCTGATGGATTATCAAGTGCTGATATTTGCGGTGGAACTTTTAGATACATGATACAGGACAAACCCATTTGAGTTCGAGTTCCATGATCATGTACAGGGTTATAATCACCCTCATAACTATGCACCGTCCACATAGACTGCGTATCAATTTCACAAGGAAGTCCCACAGTTCTATCCATATACTCATGAGCAAGTTTTAATAGAACAGTGTTCAACTGTTCCCCATACTCGTCACCCTCATGTGGAAAGTGAAGTTGCTTGGATCGTTCACTCTGTCGAATCTGACCGACAAGACCAGATGAAAAATCTACATCATTTGGAATGATGGTGTCATCGATATGGTCATTGATTTCCTCTATAACTTCTAACGGAAACTGAACACGCATTACGTTGACTGCTAACTTAGGACGCATTGCAATCTGCATACCTTGTTTCTCTTGTGCAAGGTCTGAATCTGGATGTATATTACCATGAAATTCAGTTAAGTCTTCACCAGCTTCTTGTCTACGATTGTATTCAGCTGCAAGTGCTCGACTTCTCCTTTTACGATCTGCTTTCTCTTCCAATCGTTTCTTTTCTGCTTCTCTATCTGCATTAATATTATTTTCTGCATTGATAAATTCTTTTCGTTTAATTAGTTGGAAATCTTCAGCCATTTGTTTGCCCTCCTTAGTTAGTGCATCTTTTGCTTTTCGAGTCATTTCCTCGGCCCCCTTCTTATCTCCACCAAATGCTAATAGGTTAGAGTAATCTCCGATTGTAAAAGGTTTTTCTGGGGGTTTTTGGAGTTCAAGTTGACCATTATCAGTGAGGACTTCTACGCCTAGTTGAACAGCAGGCAACTCCTGTTCTGTTACCATCACGTTCTGGCTTCTGCCCTTTTTTGATTTTGTTTTTTCATCACTCATAACAAATCCTTCTTTCAATTTAATCTATTGTATAAAAAAATGGGGGGCATTGTCAACCCCCCAATAGAACATCACAAGATATTATTTAATGTCAATAAGTCTTGGCTTCTTTTCTTCTGGAACGACTTGTTCAAGTTGAACCAGTAGTAAACCGTTCTCAAGTTTTGCACCTGTAACAATAATATCATCAGCAAGTGTATACTTTCGATTGAATTTACGATAGGAAATTCCACGATGAAGAACTTCGGATTCATCTGAATTATTTTTTACAGAACGAATCGTTAGTACGCCATTCGCAACTTCCACTTCAATATCATCCTTACCGAAACCAGCCAGAGCCAGTTCGATCTCATAACCATAGTCGCCAACCTTTTTAATATTGTAGGGAGGGAAACCTGTAGAGTTCATGTTATTGTTAGTGTAGTCCACAAGTCTGTCGAATACACGATCAAAACCTACAGCGTAGGGGGTAAGTTGATTCACGTTAAAATTATCAAATAGTGCTTTAGTAGTAACCATTATAGTCTCCTTAAATTAAGCAAGATTAAATTGTAATCCCTAAAAAGGCAATTACATTATTATATATAAGGTTTCTATATCTCATATTACAAAAAGACCGAAATTTTTTCGGTCTTGGTTTTTGGTTGGAGTGGAAAGAATCGAACTTTCATCTCTAGAGGGATATCCTTTAGCGTAGTCCAAGCTACTTCACCCCAAGTTATTTATATTAGAATGGTGGTTCTGCTTCATCCTCGTCCTCGTCAGTCTCATTCACAGTTTCAGCGAGAGGGTCAACTCCAGCATCAATCTTAGTGTAGAGATCCATGAACGACTCTTTGGTATCGTCATCGAAGCGGTTGACGCATAACTCGATAGACTTCATTTTGTCCTCGAAGATTGCAAACGCTTTTGCAATGTGGTCTAACCTACGAGTCGAGATAACTTCATCAACTCCACCCTCGAAGAAAGTCTTACGAATGACCTCAGCCCAAGTGACTAGGTTGGTCGCAAACTCTTCATCGACAGAACCATACTTCTTCATTGAACCAAGAACAATCTTTTTCTCAGTCGCAGTAGTCGCATAGGGTTGTTCGATAGTGATTGCAAATCGTTCTAGGAACGCTTCGTTCAGAATGTTAGTTCCGATAAATCGTCCATCCTCAGAACCTTTACCCTTAGTGTTGGCAGTCGCCATCACATTGAAACCTTCTTTCGGAGTCACCCATTTGTTAACCTTCTTGAGATAGACACCCTTGCCTTCAAGCACTGGTTGAAGTGCGAGTAACTTGTTTGAACCCAAGTCACACTCATCAAGGAGCAACGTGCAACCACGTTCCATCGCCTCGATAACAGGGCCAGGCACAAACTTGGTTTCACCGTTTATCAATCGGAATCCACCGAGCAAGTCATCCTCATCAGTCTCGATAGTGATGTTTACTCGAATCAATTCTTTTTTGAGTTTTGCGTGAATCTGTTCGATCATCAAAGTCTTACCGTTACCAGAAAGACCAGTAACAAAAACTGGATAGAACATTTTAGATTCAACAATTTTTTTGATTGTCGCAAAGTGACCCCAAGGCACAAAACCTTCAAAGGGACTAGGAACTAAATTTTGTATTTCCATATTGGTCGCAACCAAACTCATAACTGCCTCTTGGGCAACTGGTTCTGCAACAACAGGAGCTGGTGTTGAAACTGGTTTAGAAACCTTTTTAGTTTTAGGTTTCTTAACCTTTACAGATTCCATCGAAACTGGTATCTGATATAAACCTTTCTTGGTGAGCATACCAGCTTGTCTCAGATGTCCTAGACCTAGTGTTCTACCAACCTTTTTACAAACTAGTAATGCAGATTCTTCAGAAAAGACTGCACCAGCACCGAACTGCTTCATCGCTTCTATTTTAAATTCTTCAATCGCTTTCATAATGTAACCTCATCATTTTTCACACTATACATATATTATCGTCTATTTTGGGGGGCATTGTCAACCCCCATGTAAGTCCCTGATTTCTCAGGAGTTTTACGCAACCATTCCAATGAATTTATTCAATAATGGGCGATTTAGAGTCTTACTGGTTGCATTTTTCTTGAACGCACTCTTGAGGGCAGACTTACTCGCTCCAACCTCAACCTCGATACCCTTGTTCTCCAAGTCGATATCCATACTAGGTAGAATGTAGTACTCATCATAACCAGCACTCTTACAAACCGCGACATTGTTTTTCTTTAGTTCTTTACGAATCTTTTTGAGATCGCAATCGTAACCAAACTTTTCTTGGAGAGTTCTCTTGGCCACTGTTCCATTCCTACCAGAACCAGCGATAAAGAATCCTACCACATTCATATCAGGAACCCTTTGTTTGAGTAGTGATAGAAAGAACGCAGTTCTCTTTTGAGAGTAATCATCATAGTTGTAATAATTTCTATAAGATTTGTGTCTTAGTTTCTTACCAGTTACAGGGTCAGTCACGATCATATCGTTTCTACGTTCTAAACGATTACATCTATACTCACGATCATCATACTCGTCAGTTGGTATATCAATATACCAATCTATTGCTTGACTTTCACCGTCAGTCAGGAAAATAGTGTTGACTTTTTGAACACCAGTTTCAGACTTGAACTTTGGTAGAACATCCATAGCAACAAGAATCGCAGTATCTAACGGAGTCCCATACAAGTCATAACCGTTCGGACATGATAAGAACGGTCTATCGTCATGACAATAATAACTTTGTCTGTGAGTGACAGTTCCTACCATAGTGTGAAACTTGACCATCGCTTCGTTAAACTCATTTGTACTCATGTTACTAGAAAAGAAGTTTAACAAATGTAAACCTTCTATAGCCAAATCATTTACTCTTGGTTTTTGATAGTACTCTTTACTACCACTCTCATAATCAGTTCTTCGATAGTGATCAGAGAACGCATAGACCTCAAAAGGTATTTTTACTCTTTGACAGAACCACAACAGATTGTATAACTGTTTGACAGTTCCCTCTAAATTGTTCCACATAGAACCAGACCAATCCAAGAATATCACCATTCCATGATTAGTGGCTCCAGGCAGAGTAGTAACTTTTGCAAACAAGTCATCATTGTACTTGTAAGTGTGAACCTTACTCAAGTCCAACTTACCAGTTTTAGAAGTAGACGCACGAGCATATTGTTCTGCAGCCTTCTTCATTTCAAACTCTTTGACCATGTAAGAGATAGTCTTTTTACTTTCAAGTTTTAACTTGGTTATGTCATTTCCGTAAAACACTTTAGACTTTTCATAATCTCTTGGATATGATGTTGACCAATATTGATCCAGTTCTTTCATAATCTCATCATAACGAACTATGATGTTTTTAAGATTTGCTTTAGGAACTTGGTAGTATCCTAACTCTGGAGCTTCTTCATCCAACATTTGTTTAGCAGACTCACTCGATGCGTCATCAGTGGTTGCAGTCATCGGTGTATCTGCACCAGCACCCTTAGAGTTTACTGTCTCTTGTTCTTCAGTTTCCTCGCCATCTTCATCTTCATCAGATTCTTCAGTAGAGGATGCTTCAGTTTCTTCACCATCTTCGGACTCATCTTCAGCACCTTCAGTCACTTCGGTTTCCTCATCAGAACTTTCACTCTCATCAGAGGATTCCATATCCTGATCAATTTCTTCACCATCTTCATCCCACTCATCAGAATAGTCTATCATTGACTCTTCTTGTGATTCTGGTTGCTCTTGTTCTTGTGACTCTGGATTTTCTTGCATCCACTTGTATAACTCTTCAGCGGTGTTCAGAACATCATCTTCAGTCTTACAAGCTGCAACACGATTCACCCAGACTTGTTCCTCTGGAGTGAATTGTATATCAGGAGTTTTTTTGAAGTGTAGGTTGATTCGGTCAATCAAATTTAGTCTGTTGACATCCTTACCTTGAGTCTTGAAAAAGTTTTGTGCAATCAACTGGGCGTAACCAAGTCGAAAGATTTTTCTTGAGCCCGCATATCGTGATTGAACCATCTTTTCGATACGAGCATCTTCAATGACATTGACAAAAGACTTCTCAATCTTTCGCTCTCTCATCTTATCTAACATATCCAAAGAAGTCCACAATGCGTGACCAACCTCATGCAACGTCATCAAGTCTTGAATCGTTTTGGGCATTTCCTTCCATTGTGGAAGAATCAACTCTCTACGTTTAACATCAAACGCAGCTGTTGGAACTTTTTTGTGAACGACAGAAATATCTTCTTCTGCAAGTAACTTCGCAAGTGTAGAATTGTCTCTCATCCGTAATAACCTTTTTTCTCAATACTTATATAGTATCGGTCATTTCGGGGGGCATTGTCAAGGCCCCTATAAACTATTGATTTTCAACAAGTTTTGACTTCTTCACCATCTTGGATCTGCGTTTTAGAGCCCGATTTAACTTAATTTTGGACACTTTTTGGGTGAAATTCGTTCCTTCCATATGATCATACTCATGCAGAAAGATTCGACACTCCAGACCAAACATCGCTTGGTGTTGTATCTCACCAGACTTGTCCTCATATTGTACCTCAATACCATCTGGACGTTTTACCTTTAACCATAAGCCAGGATAGGTAAGGCAACCCTCGTCCATAAGAATTTCTGTATCGGACTTGGTTACTATCTCTGGATTAAAACAGGTAATTGTTTCTCGTTTCTTTACATCAGAGTACATCACAAATACTCGCTCCATGATACCAATCTGGTTTGCAGATAAACCAATACCGTTATAATTTTTCATAGAGTCCAATAATTTTTCTTCTACATCATCCCTATCTAAATCAGGACTGCACCCCGACAATCGAACTTTCATAATAGGGTTTTCAGCTTCAATTAGTTTGCATATTTTACTCATTCACTTTCTTCCATATATTTGTTGTAATCACGTTGAACATATTTTCCTCTTTCTTCCATTGGTAGTTTATTAAATTCTTCTCCACGCAAATCATATATAAAACCTTTTTCCTCACGAATTTTGGTTCGCATAAAAAGCGTAGAAAGAAATAATCTTATTTTAAGAATAAACCTTGTTATACTGGTCATACAAAATCTCACTTATTATTTCTTGTGCTTCCTCATTAGGATGCACATCCTCTGGACTTATTCTTAGTGCGGTTCTATCAGGGTCAATCAAGTCCAGATGATTATCAATATTTGTTCCTGATATTTGTGGCATGATTGGCCAACCTAAAAATGTTTTCTTGTTTATTTTGTCAAAGTAACAGCTGTCCAAAATATAATGACACAATTCTTTCTGACCACGATTACCTGTCTTACTCATGATCGGAATACAACCTTGCACCTGTAAGTGTGGTATGTCCAGACTTTCACATATGGTTTGAAAAGAATACATCATTCGGATTGAATCATATGTTCCACCCTTCATTCCACCCAAACCATGTTCTCTAATCACCTTACTAACTTTATAAACGTAATCTTTTTTTGCTGGATTTTTTTCTGCGTCATCATAAAACTGGTCATGCCATTCACCTTCCAAATAATCTCTTTCGGGATGAAAACACGACCACAACATTTTTTCGTCTATACCTTTTGGAAGATTACCTTCACCCATATAAAATGATACACGTTGAAACTCTGACCACATTGAAATAGCCAAACCAACATTTTTTTGACTAACCACTTGGTCAATTAGTGTACTGTATATTGCTTTATTACCAAACGCAACTTTGCCTACATTGATACATTCCATATCAAGTTTTTCTGCAAGCAACTCTGGCCAAAGTGGAAACGGTTTTAAGTTTTGTGTCGTTGCATAATCATCCGTATAGCTGCAACCAGAAACTATCAGTTTCTTTTTTCTAGAAAACAGGGACATTATATTTCCTCTCAAATTCTTTCGCATCTTCCCAAGTGTTAACGATTGGTTGTCCTTTTATATTTAGGGAAGTGTTCAATAACATCGGACATCCAGTTTGCTCATACCATTCTTCTAGGATTGGTCTGAGAATTGATACGTTGTCTTTCTCTACCAGTTGCACTCTCGCAGTTCCATCAACGTGAGTTACCGAATTGTAATCGTGTTTTGCATTTGCGACAAACTGCATATATCGATTCATCGGGCCATCAAAGTAATCGTCTGCGTATTCTTCTAGGATTGCTGGTGCGAATGGTCTAAACATCTCACGTTGTTTTATTTTGTTTACTGTGTCCTTGATGTCGTATCTTGGATCACCCAACAGGGAACGATTACCAAGTGCTCTTGGCCCAAACTCTGCTCGTCCGTTTGCAACTCCACACAGTTGATTCTTTAGTAACTCTTTCACTACGTCTTTCGGATTTACATCTCTGGATATGTCGTATCCCAGATAGGGGTGCTTCCATTTTACCTTTTTCTTATACACCAGTGCAGCTGCACCTAACGAACTTCCAGAATCGCCAGGCGATGGCATAATCCAAATGTTCTTGTCCTTTATCTTACTGTTTGCGACACAGTTCAACGCACACCCACCCATGATAATCAAATTTTTCTTCGGACACATATCAACCAGTTCCAGAAACTTCTTTTCATAAAGTGCCTGCACCGATGCAGCCAAATCTACTTTCTTTACCATAGGTAAAATGTTTCCAACTCCCATGTGATTGTTCTGGTGCAACAAGTGTTCCAAGTCGTGAAGGGGTTCTCCAAATGCAGCCATACCCATTGTGATGTATTCATGCTCGTTTGGTTTTAGTCCTAGTCGTTGCGTAATTGCAGAATACAAAAGTCCAAGTGAGTA
>VTLG01009983.1_pt1 | contig 14647 bp, 25 predicted proteins | sample 4694571 | NCBI WGS metagenome assembly VTLG01 (sample SAMN12604809, study PRJNA352737) | marine metagenome | biome: ENVO:00000447; feature: ENVO:00000209|ENVO:00000569|ENVO:01000036; material: ENVO:00002151; isolation source: viral sequences binned using virsorter ...
AAGTAAATCATGAACATCATTATTTCTTATACAAGTTAAAGAACCTGTTACTTCAAATCCACCTGTCATAGCATATCCAAATGGTGCAAAACTACCATCTGTTATATCTTTATAATGGATTCTTTCAATAGTTCTTGAACATGATAGTTCCCAAGATTGTATTACAAGTTCCTCTAAAGCACCACCATTAATACCTGATGTTCCACTTGCTAATGCTCTTATGTTTTTAGGTGTTCCTGTGTCATAAGCAGGACTTGTTATAGCATCATCTGTTTCATCTGAAGCGTTATCAGGCATAAAAGCAGTTGCCCAATTAATAGTTACTACAAGTTCTCCACCTTCAGATCCAATATCTTCTGTCATTGTGAATCCTGTGCCTACACAACCTTGACATATTAAATTATTTTTGACTGAATCTGCACCTGCATCTTCAAATCTAAATTCAAATGTTGCAGGACTATTTGTGCTTCCATTTACATAAGAATTAGTTGGAAAAGCATAATCATTATTCAATGTTGCTGCACTACTACCTGATTCAAATACTGCTTCTGTTGCTAATAGTATAGCAGCAGGTGTACCTCTCATTACAGTATCAAATGTCCACATTTTAGTGCCTTGAGAATGATGTCCTTGACTTGCAGTTTGTACAAATTTTCCTGATTGTTGTGCAGAATACTCTACAGGTACACTTGCCTCAGGTATAGTAAATGATGTTATTTGCATTTTCTTTAATGCTGCATCATCAGGCGATGCGCCAACTGTTGTTTCTTTTTGATACCATACACTTACATTTTGTGATGGAAAGTAATTAGTTGCTTGAGCCATTATTTATCTCCTTCCGTAGTTTTTTTTGCTACTTTTTTGGTTTTTGTTTTTGGTTTTCCTATTTCCTGTAAAGTAGCATATACTTCAGCAGGAATTAAATCAGGAGATGTTATATCAACAATTCCACCTGATTCCAATGTCTTAATTTTATGTACTCCAAAGTGTTTGTTTTTTAACTCTTTAAAAGCACTTTTTGCTTTTAGTTTCATAATTCTCCTAATTGAAATGGTTATAGTTTGTTAGTGTTAATGTATATTCTATTATATACAAATTATCTTTATCTTCATTTTCATCATCTTGTACATTATAAGCAATCTGATCAACACTTAATTCTGCCCAATTATCTGAATTTGTTTGTTTGTCCAATAAATGTTTTTTTAATCTATCAGACTTCTTTTTTACTGCTTCATTAATTCTTACTTGTGTCATATCGCATTTATGGTAATATCTTAAATTTACTTGATATTCTCTTATTTCATAAGCATTTGTTGCTTCTACATTGTTACTTGATTCTAAATTAATCTTTATAAATTCACTACCTCTATCAACAAATACAGGACTTATATATACATTCTGAAACTCATTATCAATATATTGCTTTAAAGTTTCTTCAATTCTTCCAAATGCTACATTATCATAAGTTACAGACATTAATATCTTTTCCTTGCAGGTACTATTTTAGCAGGACTTAAATCATTTCTTATTGCATCTAATGATCTTGTTCCTTGTGCATTTGTTTGCTTCATTGCATAGTTTCTTACTTCAATATCCCATCTATCATCTTCAGCCATAGCATTACCTTCAAATCTTACATATAAACCATTGCCTATATAATCAAGTCCTCCTGTTACATCTTGACCTGTAGTGGTTGTACCATATAAAGCACTACTATCTGATGTTTTAATTGAAAATTTTGCTGTTCCATAAGCACCTGCTGTTGTGCATATAAGTTGAACTCTATCGTATCTTATTCCTGACCATTCTCCATATGTTTCAACTAAATTCATAGATCCTGTATTAGTTACTTCAATTACATCTCCTGATGAATCTGTTTTATCTGTTTCAAAAGATAATTTCCATTCTCCTTTGTTTAGTTTATCAACCATTCCTGAACCGTCAAGATTTGTAATTTGTTCGTATATTAAATCTGCTTGTTCAAAATCTCCATTTGCTCTTTGTAAATTAACTGCTACAATATAACAAGTCAATTTAACAAGTATTGCATCATATTCTGCATTATCTGAACTTGGTGTAGCAGAATGAATAAAACTCTTTGGAATAGGGTTAGGAAACCTTCCATCAAGCATATTATTAAGTTCCATAGATGCTCTATATAGTTGATTGTCCATAAATGTTGTTGCATCACTACCTGCTTCTACAAGTATATCATTAGGGTTAAGTGTTGCTCCTGCACTTGTTGTTAAAAATATTTGAACAGAATCTGTTGTTGATGAGTAATTAAATTCATAATTAGCATTAGGATTATCTGATACAGAAGTTCCTTCTACACCATCAAAATATAATTGTGTAATTAATCCTGTATTGTTTGCTTGATATTGATTAGTCGTATCTGTATCTATCCAATTATATACAGGACTTTTATTATCGCTACCCATTAAATGAGGAAAATAATCCTTAAAATTTGCTTGTGTTGCATATGTAAATGTATTTGTAGCCATTTATTCTCCTATATCAATCCTATTATTTCAATTTCTGCATCTATTTTACTATTCATAGATCTTGCTGCTATTTCTTCTAATCCATTTTCTTGATCAGCAGTAGCATTTACACCTCCACTATGAACTGAATCATAATTAAAACTTACTACAAACTCTGACATAGGTGGTCCTGTAAAGTCTAAAGCACCTGTAGTATAATTAATAGTTCCACTTGCTTCTCCATTTATTATATTACCTTTTCCGTCATCATGACTAAATACACTTTTATTTTTTGTTTCTAAATAAGCATCTCTTGAGAATACTGTGTCATCAGGTAATTTAGCAGGTATTGCTGTTTCTACATTTGCTACAGCAGGTATAATTCCTACACCCCATATATCTGTATCTCCTCCTGATGAATCAGATAATGCTATTGCACTTGCTCTTGTTCTTTGTCCTGATGTGAATCTTATGTCCCCACCTACTATTGATACATCTACTCTTACACCTTTTAAGTTTCCTGATGAAGCATAATAAGCAGTATTGAATTGTGCTTGTATTAAGTTTAATAATTTACCAACTGATAGATCAGAAGCATCTGTAGTTACATCTACATCAAAAGCACTTCCACCATCTACTGCAATTTGAAATTGATATGCTGTAGAAGCAGTTAATCCTGAATTACTTGCACTTGATATACCACTTAATCCTAATTCTTGGTATCCTTTATCATAAAACTTCATAGCAAATGAACCTCTAACAATACCATTTCCATAAGTTTCTACTCTTGCTTTACCAAAAGCATTAGTGCAAGTAAATCTACCACTTTCATTTGTTTGTGCATAAGTATAAGCATCAAAGTCTGATTGAGTATTAAAAAAAGCAAGTTCTATAGGAACATCATCTGCATGAACTGCTATAGTTGATCCATATAATCCTCTTGATACATCTAAATAATTTGTTGCTAATGCTGCTTTTGCCCCTATTGCTGTTACTTCCATAATTTCATCATCAATTCTTATTAAATCTCCTACATAAAATAAATTAGCAGTACAATTTACAGCACTTACATAAGGCTCTAAATATACCCTTGTTGAAGAAGTATCATCAGTCATAGCATCTTCAGTTGCAGAATCATTATCTGCTCCACTATCTAATGCTAATGTCGTATTTATATCATATCCACCTTGATTATCTATAGTTTTAGCATTTGCAGCAGAAGCATCTGCATTATAACCTACCATAAATTGGTTAGGCAATAACATATATTCTCCACCTGCAATGTATTGTGAAATTAATAAATCTTCTACATAAGCATCTTTGTTACTTACATTACCAAATTCATTAACTTTAAATTGTAATTCTACTCCAACTTCACTATTATTTTTGATGACTATTAATTTAGCACCTTTTAATATAGTAGGAATACTTTTAGATAATGTAGTTAATGGTATAAATCCATCACTATTATCAACTGATGCTTTCTGCCTATATACTTCTGTATAATCATCAAGCATTGTCATATTAAACTGCTCTTGATCTGTTATAATTTGTAAGTTTGTACTTAATTTTGCCATCATTCTCTCCTAATTAAAGTGGTATAATACTTGTGTGTTTATCATAATTGCATCTGTGTTTGTTTCATTTTCAACAAAACAAGCAAGAACTTCTCCTGCTGTTACTGCTGAACTATCTATACTACAGGTTACTGTTTTAATACAGTTTCTATCTACAGCAGTTGCTTGACCTGATGCAAGTAATGTTCCTGCTGATAAAGTTCCATCATTTGTTGCACCTGTACTTTTAATTGTATATTTGTAAAGATGAACATTAATAACAGTATCTGTGTCTGTAATAGTTGAAACCATAAACTTACAAGCATCTATAGTAGAATTAACAGGAACAGGGTATAAGTTTACTAAAAAATCATCAGTTGTTGCACTTGTAGCAAGACTTGTTTCAGGGTCTGTACCTGTTCCATTAGAAACTTCAGATGGTGCTAAACCAAAAGCAGTAGTTCCTCTTGGTACAAACATATGTGTTCCTGCTCCACTTGGAACTAAGTTCTCTGCTCTAAATTCTATTATTTGACTGTTAGCAGGTGTTGCTGTTGATCCAACCTTAACTACTTCATTTGTAGTATCTACTGCTAATATTTGTGTATTGTCTTTTGCCTTAACACTTAAAGCACTTGTAGTGTTGTCATTTTGTGGTTTTAATACTAAAGTGTCATCACTTATACTTAAACAACTTGCAGTACCTTCTCCATCTTCTATTTGAGATGCAGAAGTAGAAATACCATTAGTTTCATCTCCTACTTTTAATAAACTTTTATATGTACTTGCAGGACTTTTTCCTGATAAACTACCCATTTACACTCCTTTGTATTCAAACACTACTGTCCAAACTGTATCGCCAACTGCAATATCTGCATTTACTGATATATTAATAATATCTCCTGCTACAAAAGTAGATTCTGTGAAATTAAATGTATGTGCAGTATCATCAACAGGCATCTCTTGAGATTGTTCTTCTGTTGCTGTTCCATTAGGAACTTCTGTTCCTTCTGAACTTTTATGAAAACCCACAACTACTGTATCACATCTATTTTCACTTCTTAATACTACTTTTTTTAAAATTCCATCGTAAGGTGTAACAAATGATAAATTTTCATTTCTTCCTGTAGAAGTAGTTAATTCAAAATTATAACCTACAAGAGGTAAATAAAATAAATTAGCACTTGTTGTAGTTGCACCACCATTAATAAAATGTAATGTAGGTTGTTTAAGTATAGTTCCTGTAACTTCTAAATCTCCTACAACTTTAACTTTTGCATTGTTACTTTCATCAGGGTATGATGAAGAAATTTCTAAAGGAGAAACTTCTCCACCTACCTTGATAGGCTTTAAATTATAATCCAATGGACTATTATCGCCCAAAGTGATCATGTTTTTAGCCATACGAGAACCCTACCTTCTCTTTTTAACTTTAGTTTTTTTCTTCATAGGTCTACCCTTTTTCTTTCCGTATGTTCCTTTTCCGTAAGGCATCTATTTACCAACCATTCTTTTTAAACCACCCCATAACATATCGACTAATATGTCATCATATTTACTTGGACTTAATTTCACTACTTTTTCTACTACTACAAATACTGCTAACATTATTTCCCAATTATTTATCATAAATTCCATATTATTTAAACTCCATTCTTATTTTATTATATAAATATATTATCCATAAACTTCCTATTATAATACTCTGTACATCAGGTATTATGTCCATAAAATTAATTGCTATTGATCCTGCGCTACCTATTGTTGTTTTTAAACTATCTATCACTTTTTCTCCTTAATTTCAAAGTGAGGAAAATCATCAAATCTATTATCTTGTACTATAAAGTCTGAATCCCAATCTCCACCCCATCTTAAATCTATGTTATACATTCCTTTTGCTATTCCTTTGACGAACCCTGCAAATAAAGTAAACCTTTCTCTGTCGCTCCAATCAATAGGATAAGGAACACAATCACAGGCAAGAGAAGGAGAAGCATTATGCCTACCATTAGGATACTTAAGTTTTGTCTTATTTTGTTCATATAATTTATTTTGCCTATTTTCAGACCTGTGTCCTTCAATAACAGAACAATCAACATGTTTAATAACTTCATTAAATATTCTTTGTAATCTTTCATCACAAGTTGCTAAGTTTTTCTTTGATCTTGTCCCAAATTTAGGCATATTAAAAAAGTGAGGGTAGGATTACAAGGAAGATACATTTGTTGAACAGCATGGAAAACAAAACTCCTACCCTCTTAATTATATTATTCATTTTTCTCCTTGTTTAGTAAAGATCTTATCATAATTTTCTTTATACTGTTTATCTCCTACAGGAATCCTGTATAGACTACCTTTACCATTTCTATCTACTTTTTGTTCTACTTCAGTCATTAATCTTCTATATGTAATATTATATCAATATCATCTGCTGCAAGAGTTGGTGTTCCTGCTACAATCATAGCACCAAGATATACACTTGTGCTATCTGATGCTGCTTGTAATAATATAGATGGTTGAACAGAATTAGAATCATCTCCTGTGCCTGATTCTCCAACTCTTTTAATTTCAGCATTATCTATATGTGAAGTAGATGAAACAGAAGAATCTAAAAATAAAAATCCTGTAATATTACCTGCTTCTAATGCATCATCTGCTACATCAGCACTTGCATTTTGTGTTCCTAAAGCCAAAGTGTTTTCACTAAATACAAAATCTATATCCATATCTGTTGCATTTTGATTAAACATAAACATAGAAACTAATTTAGAACAACCACCTTTTTCTATAACTGCTCTTGGTATTTCAAGAGAATGAAATAAAACATCTCCTACTGCATAAGCACTTGTATCAAGAGTAGGTGTAACTCTTATAATTCTTTTACTACTTCTAACTACTCCATCATTACTCATCTGAAGCCTCCTTTTTAGGTGCTTTTTTCTTTTTAGGTTTAGCAATAGGTTTATCTAAAATTTCCATATCATATCTACCATCATTCTTGTATGCTTCTAATCTTGCCTTACCTATAAATACAGGAACATTTAATGGTTTTCCTGAAGGTACTTTATAACCTCTAAATATAACTTTAATATCTTTCATAAAATCTCCAATTTGAATACAGGGAGGCACGAAGCCTCCCTATATAGTATTAAACTACTTACTACCAAGCAGTTGTGCCTTCTTCAACAATTCCCCAACATTTAGTTTGAGAAGCATCTTGAACTAACTTAGCACCACCAATAGAATCTCCTATTAGTTTAGTTGCTAAGTGATCAACTGAGTATTCAGCCTGTACTCTTGGTGCTTGACTGAATCCATATACTAAAGCAGAATTGTGTACTACAAATCCACCTAATACATTTGCATTGTTTAATGCACCATCATCAGAATCAACAGCAGCATTTGCATTTGTTGATGTAATATTATTAGATAATACTACATTCATTCCCATAATAGATCCCACTTGACCATTTGGTACACCTGCTACACCTGTTTTAGAAATATGAATAAAGTCATCAATTCTAAATAATGAAGCATATAAAGTTGGATTTAAAACAAGAGTACACTCATTAAGTGGACAATCATTCTCTAAAACAACTTTGCTAATGTGTGCTAATGTAGCAGCATCAATAGTTTTTGCTACTGTATTACCTGCAATATTAATACACTCTGTTGTTAATGCTAAAGCAGTTTCAACATTTGTATCAAAACCTAAAGCAAGTTTATATCCAATAGAATCTGAATATCTTGATAATAGATCTGCACTTGATTGAATCATACCCATATCTTCTACCATAGTACCTGTAACATTATGAGTTGTTAATGCTAATGCAAGACTATCTTCAGTTGCACTTGTATAATCAAATGCTACATGAGGTGCTTTTGCAACCACATTTGGTACATCTGCTACACTTGGTATGTTAATTGTATCGCCTCCACCTGCTGCAAGTGCTGATAAATCAGTTCCTACATTAGCAAGTACAAGGTTTTTCTTAAATGATGCTCTTACTGCATCTGTCCATAATTCAGGTATAAATACTGCTAATTCAGTATCTGCTGCCTGAGATGTCGCTGTTGTAGCGAATCCTGAAGCCATAATTTCTCCGTTCTTTGACCTCTATCAACTGCAAGAGTGCCTTCAAGTAGGTCAATTAAGTTGTTTTTATTTAAGTTATTTTTTAGAGTAAGATTTTATAATTGATTTCCAATTAGACCTTTTATCTTCAGGAGATAAATTACCCCATTCACTTACTTTATTACCACTTGTATCCCTAATAGGTTGAGTAGTATTAGTGTTTACAGGTTGTTGCTTCTGCAACTTTGATAAATGTTTCCTGAGTTGATCATTACCTAAAGATCCATAAACTTCTTTGTCTTGATCATCTAATTGAGAAATTAAATCTTCTCTTTCCTTTGCTTCTTTTGCAGCATAAACACCAAGTTTTTCTTCGTATTTAGTTACTTTAGATATAAGTTCAGCATTTAATTCTTTATACTGCCCTTGTTCCTCCATAGTTTTAACACGATTCGCTTCTTGTTTTGCTTTAAAATCATTTAATTGAGATTCAAGTTCTTTCTTTTGTTTATTAATCTCATTAAAACGAGCATAAGGTATTGCATCTAAGGGTTTATCGTTACCCATATTTTCAACGGAAACATTTTCGTCTGTTTGGACGGAATCTGATTTGACACCTTGATTGTCGGTGGTTGGATTTTCGTTTGAATTTTTCATTATTCCTCCTTGTATCTTAGGTTATATTGTTTATCAATTGCAAATATTATTTCATTAATACTGTTTTTAATGCTTCTTCTACTGCTTCATAAACTGCATTTAACACTTTTTCTTCTGTTTTTTCATTTATAAAAGGAACATCTACTTTGTCATTAAGGCTTTTAATGACTTTTTTCTTTGTTTCTTCAGTAAATAAGTATCCTGCTAATAACATTTTAATATCCATTACTTCTCCTTTATTGTTTTTTCAAGTTTAGAAATTCTATTTTGTAATGTTTTTACTTTTTTATCTAAATCATTTTCTTCAAATACATACTTTATTATTTGTTTCATAATGTTAGGTGTTAATATTTTTATTATAGATGGTATAAATATTCCCATTATACTACCACTTCTTACAACTCCAATATCTTGCAGTTGTTTTATCTTTTGCTGTACTACATTTCATTCTTGCTCTGAATGATTTTCGAGCATCTTTATTAGTTTTTCTAATTCTCATGTTAGGATCTCCAAAAGTTACTCTTTTAGTTTTAGAGCCATCTTTAACAAATACTTGGAATTTCTTTCTTCCATGCCCTGCTTGTCCTGCTCTTATGCGAGTAGGATTATTTAATTTTACTTTTTTACCTTTAAATTGAGCCATTATATCTTCTCCATTACTTTCTTTAATAATAGTATAAATACTATAACTATTAATACTGTGCTTATATCTACTAAATGATTACCTGAATCACTTTCTATAGATCCTATTGGTGTTTCTATTTTAACTCTTTGAGTACTATTCATTCTTCTCCATCATTCGCATAAACTTATCTTTTAAGCCATTACCACTAAGCCTTGCTATAATTTCTACCATTGCCCTGAATACACCATTAAGCCTTTGTTGTTCTAATTGTACTTTCTTTTGTTGGTCTATCAGTTTTACTATAATACCTTCCAATCGTTTGAAGTCTTGATCTAACTCTTGCATTAGAGTTTCTTGTATGAACTTGTTCTGCCTCCAAATAAAAAAGCCAAATGCTATTGTCATTGCTACAGGTACTCCAAATTGTTCCAATACTGCTAAAATATCCATTATCTATGATTTCCATTTAATTCTTCTCCCCATAATACTGTTTTACCTTTGATTATTTCAACTACTTGGACTACATAATTACCATTTGGGAAGAAGTGTATTATAGCAAAAGCATGATTCCAATTAGTTAGGTTACCTTTTAGCCAATCTTCATCTCTATCTATGTCCTTGAGGCAACCTAAACTCCAAGCAGATATTGTACCACCTAATGAACTATGTGTATGTCTTTGAATATCGTGAGTATGACCATACATAACTGATTCTCCATACATCATAAGGTGTGCCTTAGCATGGTGCATACCTGTTCTATGACCATGAGTAAAGTTTAGTTTTCCTATTTTTAGTAACTTCTTCCTTAGATAAGGGTGGTATTCATACCCTCTTTTCTTTAATTTTAAAGCATTGTAAGTTTCATATTCATCTAAATAAGGGTATTTGATAACAAAATTGTCAAGCCATACTTCGTGATTACCTTGAACAAAATGTCGCTCTTTGCACCCTGCTATGTCCAATGACCTATCTATTTGGTTCATAGTCTTATTAACTTGCTTGACTTCTTTGTTTAATAGAGGTATTAAATCTTCTAAAGGTTTCTGATTCTTACCTTTCCAAAAATGATTACTAAAATGTTCCCACTCGCCTGTATCTCCAAGATCTATGTAAATATCAGGCTTAACCATTTCTATAGCCTGACATACAACATTAATTGCTTTCTGATCATGAATTGGTATGTGTTTATCAGGTGTTACTATAGCAGTTCTAATCATTTTCTACCTATAATTTTATTTAAGCCTTCATTAAATTCATTTTGTGTTATCTTACCTGCTGATCTTGCTTTTGCTAATTTGCTGTAACTATTATATTCTTTTAATGTTAAATCTGATATATATTTTTTTCTTGCTTTTCTTCCTTCTGTTGAGCCTTTATATTTAATTGGTTTTGATAATTCTTCTCCTTTATACTCTATAGGTACTAACATACAATTACAATTAGTACCACATACACTAAATTCGCTTTTAGGTAACCCTATAGCCTTAAAATATTCTAATTCTCCTGTTTCCCCATGTCTTGGTTTGCAATCAGGACATATATTCTTACCTACTGTAATCCATTTGTATTGTTTTAATCCTTTTGCTTCAAATGCTTTTTGTGCTGCTACATTACCTGCTTCTTCTATAGCATTCTTAGATATTCTTTTAACACCATTTCTTAATTGACCAAATATTCTACCACCTGAAATAAGATCTGCTATCAATACTTTTCTTACTTCTGATGCAGCCATACCTGATAATCTCATAGAGTTAATCCTTGATGTAAGATTAGAAGTAACAATAAGTGATAAATCATCAAACATCTTAGATGTTTTTATTCCTAATGCTTCATAAGTGTTCATAGTCTTGAATATAGTTTTATTAATTTAGATTTAAACATTTTATCAATATTTTGTAATGCTTTTTTAGTTAAACCAAACCATTCTCTTTGAGGTGGTTGCCCTGATGTACTCCCACCCTGATCATGATATTGTGATACATCAGTTCTTTTATTTGCTACAGATATAGTAGACTTTCCACTTTTACCTTTTACAGGTGGTAATTTTCTCATCATACCTGTTGCTATAAGAGGCTTAAGTGATTGTCCTTTTTTCTTTTTTTGTTTAATTGTAGATGGAGATAACTTTTCAAAGGGTCTACCTTTAATGTCTTTTGATGTATCTATTCCTTTTTTAATTTCTTTAACACCAATTTGTGCTGATAAGAATACAGCATCATTAATAATCTTTTTAATGTTTTGATTAAAGTCTATATCAGACTTAATCTTTTTGAATTTTGCTTCCAATACTCTTTATAATCCTATCTGCTTTGACTTCTCCTGCTTCAATAGCCTGTTTAAGTTCATCATCAAGTGATTCAAAGAATTGTTTAGATAGTTCCTGCATATATACTTCAGGTGTAGAAAGTAATTGATCTATGTCTATAATACTTAATAACTCATCAATCTCTCTATCTATCTTTTCTTCTAAATCAGTTATCTTATCTAAGTATGATTTAAGTACCTTCGCCATTTGCTCGGTTTAGTTTAAATATGTTATCAGTTGTGTCAATTTCTTGTTTCTTTTCTTCTAAAAAATCTATTGCAGCCTGTCTATCACTAAACTTATCAGGGTCTTGAGCCATTAAATAATCATATTTATCAGCAATCCCATGTTGAAATTTCCAATCCCATTCTTCTCTTTCTTTTTCAAAATCAGGAAACTTAACTTCTGTATAGTCAAGACCAATCTTATCAGGTAATTGTGTGCCTGTTTCTACCTGTAATATCTCTCTTTCAATCTTATATATCTGTTTCTCTGCTCTTTTCCACTTTTCTACTTCATCTTCTCTTGCTTCAAGCAGTTCTAAGTTCTCTATCTTTAAGGCTACACCTGACTTACTTCCTGATAATCCAAAATCAAAGTTTAGATTATTGTTAAATGCTATTGTTTTTAATTGAAATTCTATACCTTCTTTAATACTTGATACATCTGTATTTGATGATATATTAGACATATTACCTTCTTCTATAACTACTACCTTATTAAGTCCTAATTGTATATTGTTAGAATCTACTCTACCTTCAATAACAAACTGTCCTCCTGCTGTTCTTATATGGTGTTGTAGCATAGTCATTGCTATATCTACTTGTTTGTTTCCAAGAGGTATATCCATTGCTCCTTCATTCCAAAATTCATCTACCATATGGTTAGGTTGTATAAATGCAAAAGGTAATACACCATAAGGATTAGCATCATCTTCATTTACACTTATCTTCTTACCTGCACTATCAAACATATAATGCTCTGTAGCACTCCAATATACATATATATCTTCCTCTGTATTTCTCCAATCAGCAGTTGCTTTATTAAGTGGATATGTAATACCTACAGGTTTAAGTGGATCGTATGGATCCATTACAGGAACAAAATTCATAATAGGATTATACTTAAACTTTCCTTCGTCCCATGCAACATGAACTGCAATAGTGCCTAAAAGATTGTGGATTCTTTCAAATGATTTCATCTTAAAATCTTTATCTGCTGTAAGTTCATAATAAGAATCATTCTCTACATCTCTTATTGGTGCATCTTTATATACTAATGATATTCTATTGATTAGTTTTTTTGTTAGATTTACACAATATATTGGTATCTCTTGCTGTAATGTGCCTGAAAAGAATTGATCTATGTATTTAGCAGTATTATTATAGGTGTAGAAATCAAGTGCTTCATCTCTTGTTTCAAGCATTGCACTTTGGTTTTCCCATTTTAACTGCCTTATAGATTCTTCTATAATGTCTTTTGCATTACTGTATACTATCATTCCCTACTCCTTTAAGCCATATAAGTTCTTGTAATTGGTTTTTTAACAGGAAACTCATAATCAATGCTATATCTAAAAGCATCAGTTAAATGTGTAAGACTTTTATTAGATTTGTCAATTTCTCTTGTACCTTCTTTTAATACTACTTGTTCCAAATCTTTTATAAACTCCTTACATGATGGATCAATAATTGTGTAATCCATTGCTTTATTAACTGCATTTACACTATCTGTAATAAATGGTGCTTTCTTTTTAACTCGCAATCCAAAACCTTGCTGCCTAAGAATGTCATGATCAGACATTAATGCTGATGTATGTCTATTCTTTCCAGCAGGATCAGGATAACAAATATAGTGTCCTGTCGTATCAACCATTCTGTTTCTTGGTCGTAGAGGGTTTGGGTTCTCGTATGGATATTTTTCTTTTATTAGTTTAGCAAGTCGCTCTGTCATAAGTTCATTACCTCCACTATGTGAAAGTTGTATCTCATCAAAAACTCTTATTCTTGGTTTGTTATTGTATATCTGAAACAAAACACAAGATATTGGATCTACATTGAAATCCATTGCTATTCTAATAGGTAGGGTACTATTATATTGAACTTGCTTAACATTCTTATCTCTATCAAAAGAATAATAACAAGTTCCGTATTGTAAGTTTACAAAATTACCATCAATATAACTACTAATTAATTTCTTATCATAGTTTTCATATAAAGAATCTATAAAATCTTGTGGTAAAAATGTATTGTCTGTAGTCTTTCCTTGTATTAGTTCATACCCTGTTAATGGTTTATCCTTCCATAAATCATATACAAAATTAAATCCTTCAGGTGTAGTAGTAATCCATGCAGACAAATGTTGTCCATCTCTAAGCCTTGACAATCCCATCTTCCATGCCTTGTCATCTTTAAGTAGTGCTGCTTCATCTAATCCTACTCCTGCAAGGTTTAAACCTGCCCATCTACGATAGTTTTCAGCAGATCTAAGTATAATGTTAGAATAACCATTCTTCCATTGTATAGTATACTTCATTTCAGATGCTCTGTATTTAAAAGAAAATCCTAAATCTTCTAATGTTTCTTCTAATGTAGGTTGTAGTACATCTCTGATCATAGGGAATGTAGGTTCTGCTAATAATATTGTTTTTCTTGGATTTCTTCCTGCTTCTAAGATTGCTTTTAAAACAAAGGCTACTGTCTTACCACTACCATAACCTGCTACAAGTGCAGGATACTTTGCTTCAGACCTTATGAATTGATTTTGATGTTTGAATACCTTAAATGACTTCAAGGTCAAATCCTTGTACAAGTTCATCTTCCATAACCATAGGATTTTCTGATTGACCTAAGACTTGTTTACCAAGCCATATTAACATAGTAACATTTCCTTTTTCTGCTACTGCCCATTGTAGTTCTCTTAGCCTTGTTTTTCCTAATGCTGTAC
>VTLG01002968.1_pt1 | contig 14644 bp, 17 predicted proteins | sample 4694571 | NCBI WGS metagenome assembly VTLG01 (sample SAMN12604809, study PRJNA352737) | marine metagenome | biome: ENVO:00000447; feature: ENVO:00000209|ENVO:00000569|ENVO:01000036; material: ENVO:00002151; isolation source: viral sequences binned using virsorter ...
GGTTTAGTACAGCTTGACCCGCTATACCACCAGCAACAGATACAACTGAAGCAGTACCAGCAGCGATTACAGAAGATGCAATGACTTCTGGCGCAGGGATAGGCATTTCACCAAAAAATGGTAGATTAAAAGTAGATACAGTTTCAATATTTGAAGTATTTTCTAAGTTTTGTGGCAGGTTCTTTGGTATCTGTTCTGGGTTTATACCTTTCACTTCCTCTGTTGATTCCTTTTCTTTTAAAGAACTACCTCCCTGATCTACCTGCAATCCCGACTCTACCTGTTCCAGACTCGGCAAAAGAATTGGATCTAAAAAAGGCTCTTCCACTACAGGTGGATAAAAAATTGTTTTAGGTGGTACAAGTACATCAGAAGTATCTGGCAAATCAGGTAAAATTATATCCATAACTTAATTAATAGAAGTAGAAATAAATAGTGTCCTACTTCTCCCTATTCCTACTTCTACAGATAACATAGCAGAAATTTAAAATTTAGGATTATTTTTTTTTACTTTAATGCAATACTTATGCCATTCACCCCTGTTATCTAGTACGCCATACTTTTCAATGTCTTTGGTCATCATTGAAAACTGTTCCTGTATTTTTTTATATTGCTGCTTTCTATTTTTTATAACTCGATTATTTTTTTCATATTTATCAACCAATTCTTTATAACTGTCCATGTGCATTTTAGTTGGCCTTATTACATCTGATACATTCCAAGTCTTAATAACAGCACCATTACCGCTATCCAATAACATAATTTTATTTACATCAGACATTATTGCTTTAGCTTCTTCTTCTGTTTTTCCGTTTTCTGTTAAATGTATAAAAACTAAAGATGATAACTGTGGCATTAAGTAGGTTCAGTAGGCCATGTAATATTTGATAATTTTATGTCTGTTGGTGTTTGGTTTGCTGGTAAATCTCTTAATGCTTGCCTGTAAGTTTTCTGTGCATCTGTCATTGTCCTGTCAGGTGATGCCATCCAATCAGATTCTTTTAACTTCCTATTTCTTTGATACCTTAACTCTACTAAAGGTAAAGAACCATTTTTACTTTTCCAAGTTTCCCAAGCTGCATTTATCTGTTCATCAGTAGGCTGTGGATCTGGATTTCTGCCGTCATCGTACCATTTGTGAATACTATGAGTATCCCAGTTGATAACATACTCGTTGTTATTTAAGCCTAGCTCTTCTATGGCTAGATCAATGTTTACGTCTGCGTTAATAGTCATAATTATTCCATCTTAAATATTACAACTCTAGCGTAAAACTCGGCTTCAGTACCAAAATTCATATCCTGTCCAAAACCTGATGTGCTTTTTGAAGAAGCACATCTATGCTTAAGAAAATAACCTTCTGTATTAGAATTATATACTCTTCCAAAACCACATGAAGAGGTCATCGTGGCGTCAGCAGCAGCAGATCTAGCATTTAAGCCAAATAATATATCAGTACCGCCATCAGAAACAATCTTTGCTCTGTGATTATTTACATCGAAAGCTAATGCTTCAAAATAAATCAGATAACCTCCAGCAGGAAGTGTAAATTCTCCTGTGCTTGTATCTAAAGTTACAAAAGATTCTCCATCATGTTGTACAGAATTTAAAAGCCTTACTCTGTCTGCTCCTGATGAAAAAGTACCACCATTAGTTTCGTGCGCTCTTAGATCTCTTAACACTGCAACGCGAGTACCAACTCCAATATTCTCAAGTACACCAGTAATACTAACGCCAGTTGATGTAGTGGTTAAACGTTGCGTATTATTATGAAAGAGTCCCACACTCGAATCAGAAAAACAAGAAATCATTGATTCATTACTTGCTGCAGTTCCATGTTTTATAAAGAAATCATCACCAGAAATTAATGTAATATCATCATCAGCTTCAAGAATAAGGTCATTATCTGAGTCTATTTCTATGCTTGCACCATCAGATGTAACTATTTCCGCCCTATCAGCAGTCGAATCATAATCTATAGAGACATCATTACTGTTTCCAAATCTAATCGCTACATTATCATTAAAATCTATACCTTGGTTACCACCAACACCACCAGCAGATATTCCTGTAAGGTTTGAACCATCACCAGAAAAAGCTGTGGCAGTAAGAGTTCCATTTGATGCGTTAAATGCTAAATTTGATCCGCTTTTTGGTGCTAAATTACCAGTTGCAGCAGTAGTAAACAAGGGAAAGCAAGTTGTATCAGATGATTCATCAGCTACAGTAACTGTAGTTGCTATTGCTGCTGTTCCAGTTGTGTCTTGATTAAGAGTTCCAACAACTAAATCAATAGTGCCATCGGCATCTTGATATGTTGCAGTAATACCTGTCTCAGTATTACTAGAAAACATAGCCCCAACAATATCTTGTATTTCTTCTGATGTCATATCAGCGGTGGCTCCACTTTCTATTCCATCAAGTTTTGAGCCATCAGTGGCTATATCCCTTCCATCAACTGTGCTTGTTACAGATAAAGCACCTGTTAAAGTTGCACCCGCACTTGTAACTTCAAATTTTGTACTTCCACCTAGTTGAAGTTTTAAATTACCTGTACCAGCATCATTAATTATCGAATCGTTTGAATCATGAAAAATCTCAAGGTCGTTTCCGGTTCCAAATATAGCCTTTATGTTGTCATTTAATTTGACAGTACCAGTAAAAGTTGCACCTGATAATGGTGCTAGTCCAAAGTTTTCTGTACCTAATCCACCTGTAATTGATATATTTATATACCCATCATTGGCTGCATTTCTAATTTTAAATGTGTTATCTCCTGTATCTGCATAAAATTGATACGCATATGTTGTACTTGGATCAGAACCACCCGAGTTATTAGAATTTATCGCAGCAAGAGCATTATTAATGTCTGTTCTTACAGCATTCCCCGTTCCATTATCTATAACTCCATCATGTTGTGCCATTTAGCTCACCGTTAATCTATAGCCATAAAACCAAGTTTCAGCCGTGACTGTATTTTGGTTGTTGCCTTCGTTATGTTCAACATATTGTGCCACAGTATCTCCAACTGATAAATCCAGTATAAGTTGAGCATGAACTGATGTAAACACATCAGCAGCAGAACAATAAGCTCTTGAAACCTTCCCATATGCCGTTAGCTGCGCATCATTTACATAAAAGGACATTTGTATGGCATCACCATCTTGTAAGTCATCAATGCACACCTGACCGCCTATAACGTACTTTCCAGCCTTGGCTGTTGGCACTGTAAATTTATAAGTTGAAGTATTGTATGCACTATCTGTATCTAAAATTTCTGTATTGTTATTAACAATTGTAAAAGTCGTATTTGCTATTGCTTGCGCTCCACTTGGCCTAACAGCGAAAGCTGGTTTATTTATACCAAAATTTGTATCTATTACCCCAAGTTGTATAAAGGCATTATTTGAGCCGTTTCTAATTTTTAAAGCTAAATCAGATGTGTCAATATGCGGTTGAAACGCTGTTGTTATTGATGGATCACCAGAACCAGAATTTAAAGAATTTATTGCAGCAAAAGCAGAATTTATCTTCGTGCGAAAAACCGAGCCAACATTATTGTCAACAACGTATCCATTTCCTCCTGTATCGTCAACTCTTGCCATTAGGTTTTATTTAATAATTTAAGTTTACAGTAAAAAAGAAGATATGCCTATGATGTATCACCTTTTCCAAAACCTGTAGCCTGATAAGAAAATAAGGTGCTTACTAATTGATCGGAAGCATTTGCAAAACGCACTGTAAATTCTGTTTCTGTTATAGCTACAGGTTGATAAAACAATGAAGTTGCACCAGATTGAAATACATTTACTGTAGGCGGTGTTTTAAATCTTTTAGCAAAAGTACAAGTAACACCAAAAGCTCCGCTTCTAACCAAGCCAGCATCAGTTCCACCTGATGTAACGCCTTCGTTAGAACTCATAGTTTTCTTAGTTACACATATTTGATCAGCAGAAGATAATGTTCCTATAGCACCACTATTTTTTGTTACAGTAGGTGCATCTGCATCATTAACAGTAAAACTTGTAGTGCTGCTTATTGAAGCAACAGTATATGTACCATCATCAGGTTTAGCTACAGTTAAAGTTACATTTCCTGATGTGCTTAAAGTAGTTGCGTGTTGTACATAAACTCTATGTGTACTTACATCAGTAACAGTATATGTTCCATCTGAAGCAGTACCGCTTGTAAAATCAAGAACTACTGTATCGCCAATCGAAATACCATGGTTAAGGATAGCAATATTTATAAGTGTTCCACTTGCAAGATAAGTACCATCTAAGGAAGTTGTTGTAAAAGTTAAATTTACTGTATCTCCGTTTAAAATATCTGTTCCAACTATAGCTCCACTAATTCCTGATGTGGTTGGTGTTACAGTTATCGTTTGAGAACTTGCACTAGAAACAAAACTTCCATTTACAGTATGAACACAAGTTCCCTCTCTTTGTGTTTCTGTTCTTTGTGCAAGAGATCCTGTAGCTCTTAATGTACTAATCTTGATATTTTCATCAGGCTTTGTTGAAGTAAATACAGCTTTAAATTTATATCCTCTGCCTTTAAAAGTAGCATTGCTGAACTTTTCAAACGCAGTAAAAGTAGGACTACCAGTACTAGGATCGTCATTTGTAGCTGCAATAAATAAATCTACTTTTGGTTCGTCTATCTTTGTTCCATCAATATCAGAAAATAAATCAATTTCATTTCTTGTATCTATCGTTGTATTTTGTAAAAATGTAGTGGTTGCAATTTCTTTTATAAAATGTGTAGGCATTTTATTATTCGCACCAAGATCACCAACAGTTGTAAATTCATAAGTTCCAGTTGTGGCAACATCACCAATCTGATCTAAGTTGGGTTCTAATGTGTCAAAATCAGTTTCATCATCAAATATTCCATCGCCAAGCAAAGTCATTTCTAAACCAGTGCCATCTGCTGTAATTGCAACACCTGTTTTTGTACCAGCAAAACTAGCATTATCTTCATTTATATTTGTAATTGTATCTTGATCATCTGCCTCTGAATCATCTAAAGCAAATTGAACTGTCTGTGTACCATCAGAAAAGGTATCATTTGCGTCTCTAGCCCTAACAACATAAGTTCCAGCAAGTTTTGGAACCATCGCATCTGTAGAAGTACCAGCGACAGCTTCGATTATTGGACTTGAATTTTGAAAACTTCCACCAGTTGTTAGGTTTGTATGTTTGATATATATTCTTCCACCGTTTATAACGCTTATATCTTCAGACTTGTTCCATGCAAGTCTTACAAAGTTTTTATCTACAGGCTCAACTGTCAATCCAGCTAAGTCATCAGGTGGTCCTATTTTGCCAACAACCTCAAAATTTTCTATTGTATTTGGTGTACCTGATGAAATTTCAGCACCATTTAAGGAGAATACGTCAATATCATACTGACCAAGCTGTGCATCTAGTATGTCTACAGTAGTTGACTGGGTATTTATCTCGAAAAAATCTTGTTCGGGTGGGTTTATATCAACTCTATATCCGACCGCACCTAATACAGGCTGCCAAGAAATTATAATTTTGCTTTTAAGTTGTCCGTTTTCTGCATAAATTTCTTCTTGAATAGTTAAATTTTCTGGTGCATCAATAATTTCATTTAAAACAGTTGTCTGTGCTGTCTGTAATGATAAATCGCTCTCAAAAGTTTCTATGAAATCATACTTGTCTGAATGGTATTTAATTGCATTAACTGCATAAGTAATTGTATCTGAATTTTCTTTTACTGAAATAACACGATAAAGAGCTAAAGCAACACTTGTGTTTTCAACAACAAAAACACTATTTGTTTGTGGTTTTGAATTTTGTAAATCACCATTGCTATCTGCTTCTTGAAAATGCTGTCCAGAGGCAAGAGTAATAACATTACCAGCTATACTTCCAATATTTTTAGTGCTTACAGTTCCATCTGACATAATTACACTTATTTTCGCTGAACCAGTTGTAGGAATATCTGTAGAATCTGAATTATCTATAGTTACAGTTGAATTTGTTTGTGGATCTTCAGCAGTACCATTGACAGCAGAAACAATCCTTCCTCCCCTTCTCACGCCAGCTTTCATTGGATCATTTACACCGATTATTTGATTTGGTTGTAATAAAACACCTTCAGTGATAGTTGTTTCAAAATTTATAAATTCTGTACTCCTTTGATCCTCAAATAAAGTAAATCTTGCAAGTCTCTTTGCCTGACCAAAAGAAGTGCAGCCAAAAGCATCAATTTTTTTATGAATAACTCCAAGAGCTAATTTTGCATTTGTATCATTTGTAAAAGAAGAAGCTGAAAAAAGATCAGCTAAATCTACAGTGACATATTGGAATTTTTGTAATGTTTTATCAAAAAAACTAACCGATACTTTATTAGCTCTGTCTCTTACATCAGTTCCTGTATATGAAAACCCTTCTTCTGTAACATTACTTCTGTTAAAAACATAATCAGGTGTGGTTTGTGGTCTGTCCATATTTATTTTTATTAAGCCCTCGCTAAAAAAAGGTACTGCTCTGAAATTAGAACAAATATTATTAATAACCTCATAAGCAGATTGCTGATCGCTTAGAACACCATTGAAGCTGAACCTTGGCTCTTTTTCTCCTTCAGTTATTAAATTTTCAACCAATTCATTACAATAAACAGATGCGTTATAAAAAGAATATACGTCAAGCTGTGTTGAATCTATAAAATCAGAAAGTTCAGTTGTCAAAACATCATATAAAACAAAAGCAGGGCAAGCGCACCACTCTTTTGTAGTTTTTAAAGTTCCATTAAAAGACCCACTAAAAGTTAAACCACCTGTTTTTGTGTCAACAGTTGCGTTGTGTGGTATGGCTATCCTCTTTCCTCTGAGCAAATATGACCGCTTTGGTAGGCTTGGAAATTGCTGTGAATCAAATCTCATACCAATATGAGCAATACCAGCATAAATATTTTTAGTAAAAATTATTGTTGATAGTCCAGAAAATTTAATTATGTCAAATGGGTTTTTAGGTGTATCTTTAGTAATACGACTTAACTTTATAGAAACTGGGTATGAATAAGAATCTAAAAGTTTAACTATATGATCTCTTGAAAATGGTTTAGTTGTTTTTCCTTTGATGGTCATTGCATCAAATTTTTTTGCTTTTTTGCCTAATTGATATTGCATATCCTCTATTGCATAAACCGCACCATCATTATCTACAACTTCCATTTTATATACAACTGTAGTTGCACCCTTTCCATTTTTTTTAGTGAATTGATCTGCAGATATGGTTACTCTTACTTCATCTACTGGATTGTTTGCATCATGTGGAACTTGTATAGTTACAGGGGTATCTTTTTTTATTTCAGTTCCTAATGTTCCAGAGTTTACAGGTGTTTCCACTGATATAAGCCCCTCAATTGGCTGTTGTGCCTGTAAAAACACAGAACAAGTACCGCTTGAATTGACTTCACTAACTGCTGGAAAAACCAACTTATTTTCAACTAAAAAATTATCTGAATCAGTAACACTTTCTACTAAAAAAGTACCACTTTCGTTCATTGCTGGTTGTCCGCCAGCAGGGGTGTAATCAATCTTTAAAACATCGCCTTCAAGATAACCATGATTTGTTATTGTTATTGTTGTTTTTTTTGAACTAGCACTAGCAGAATAGTCCCCTGTTTTGGTCGATCCTTGGGCAACTATACCATTTCTAAAATCTAGTCCAATGTTTTGAAAATTAAATTGACCCTCATCTATATCTACCAACCCATCCTCATCAAACACAGACAAATCAGCTGAAGGTCTTAAAATTGGTGTTCCATTAAAAAATATATTTTTCTTTGCAGCTTGGTTATAATTAAAACTTCCTAACTTAAAATTCTCAGCGACTGGTGCTGGAAATCCCTCGATCTGACCTTCTGCTAATGCTTCCACCAGAAGTGCATATTGAACAGTTGATAAACCTTTTGGTTTTTTTGGTGGTTTTACACTTAGCGATTTTGTTGGATCAAACATTATATATTATATTTCTCCTTACCTTTTCCAGAAAATTGAACAGAATCTACAGCAGAAGAAACTACGATACTGCCGACAATAGTTTCACCATAAAGCAATGGTATAGCAGTACCAGCATTTACTGTATTTGTGATGTTGTTAAATGCACCAGATATTGATTTATCTTTTTGTGCTTGTGTTTTTGGTTGTGGTGGTTTCATTGTGTTACCCAAAAGAGACGAAACAGCTTTTGTAGCTTGATTTACAGCGTATGTTTTTACAGCAACGGGTATAACAGTTGATGCAATATAACCAAAAACCGCACCAAGAAAAGCACCTTCAGCAACAGGAACAAGTCTTAAAGTTCGATCACTTAAAGGATAATTAATATTTTTTTCATCAACATATTTTTCACCAACTTTTATGCAATAGTTTGTTTTAAGAAAAGTATCTTGTAGTTGTGGGTAATTTGCCCTTAAAAAACTAAAAACTTGACTTACGTTATACAATTCTGCATAAAATACTTTTTGCCCTAAAAGTTTAACAAGTTTTCCATATAAAATAATTTTTGTTTTTTTCATTTGTAGTCCCTAGGATAAAATATTTTATAGTCTTGTTTTTCAATACTAAAAAGATAGAAGGGATAATCAAGAGATACACATTTTTTTATATCGCCTTCTGACATATTCAAATCTCCTTTTGGGTGACTGTGAACTATACCAATTATATTAGCCTTATCCTCTATTTTTATCCAATCATCAGGGGATATTAAAAAGTTGTTTGATTTATCTTCTGCATAATTTTTACAAGGAAAAAAAACTGTTTTATCACCTTGCTTTGCTAAGAGACCGCAACATTCTTCATCTTTTTTTTTATTTATATATTTAAAAATTAAAGTTTCCCAAGTATTCATTAAACAAAATCACCTATTGCTGGAAATATTTTTTTTGTTGCAATTCTTCTTGGTAAATCAACATTTGGTAAATCAACAGCAGCAACCATTTCATATTCAACAATTTCTCTTGTTTCTAAATTTTTTTTATTTAATATATATATTCTTTTTGGTAATTCCTTAGATGTATCAGGTGTTCCAAAAGGGTTAAGATCATTGGCAAAATTATCTGCGTCAATAAATTCAACCATAGTCTGTATTCTTGTAAATTTACTTCCTACAAGATCATTTCCAAAATTAAAACTGTTAACAGTGGCCATTAATGAAGTAAATAAAGATAAAACATTACTTATTCTCATCTGGGGTCTAGCGATTGCGCCTTCGCCAGACAGTTCAAAACCAGCACATTCAACAGGGTACCTATCGTAAGTATCACCAGACCAGATTATTGAGTTGTTTGTTTTTAAACTTGTTCCGCTATGAAACCTATAAACAGTTGTAACTGAATCAGGATTTCCTGTTGCATAATGGATTCCCTCAATAAGTTCAAGTTTGAAAAGTTCAATAATTGCAGAGGGATTAACTTTCTGTAATGATGAATTAGGTATTGCCATCAGGGTTCAAATACTTCAATAAATGTAGTTGTTACAGTACATCTATTATTGTAAGGAATAGAAATTGACCAACTATCACATTTGTATTTACCTTGTCCTGATTTTGTTATTGATAATGCTGTAGAGGTAATATTTGCCGAAGAAGCAGTCAAAGTAAAAGTATTTATTCCAGTATCATTTTGAACAGTATAAGTTCCATCAGTAGCTCCACTTGAAAAATCAACAGTAATAGTATCACCAGCAGATAGTCCATGATTATTTACAGTTGCAGTTATAACTGTTCCTGAAGCACTTGCATCTGAACCATCATTTTGAACATATGTACCTGTTTTTGTGAACCCTTCACCTTCTGGGGTATAAGTAAAACTTTCATTCTTAAATTTTCTACTCCTCAAAAAGCCATCTATAACTTCTGCCTGAGTTTGTGAAACAACAAAAGTTAAATTATAAACTTTTGGATTTTGTTGCAATCCCACAGTTAAGCGGTGTTCATATCCATCACCTAGAGGAACCACACGCTGTTTTGGTGCTTGATTCTTTACCTGTCCATAAATCGGTTTAATATTTACTGCTGTGTCGAAATCCGCCATTATGCAAGTAAACCTCCACTTCTTTTCTGTCTTATTATCTCTTGTTGTATAACTATCGCCAACTCCTGACCAAATTGATTACCTTTTTGATCGCTGCCAGAAACAGCTGATCCACTTGCATCTACATTGACATTTACAACAACACTACCACCAATTTGATTATTAGGAATAATTGTGCCGGCAGTACGAGGTACAAATAATTCTGGACCTTTTTCCCCCACTATGGAAGGTTTGCCTACTGGTGGTTTGCCACCTTCTGCAAATAAACCTCCTATAAGACCACCAAGAAAACCACCAAAACCTTTACCACCTTGATTTGCTCCACCTTTGCCAAAATTATCAGCAAAACCACTCATTAATTTATCAAGTTGTGCGTCAATAATTTTATCTCTAATTTTATTTAATACATTAGTCATCGCATCCCCAAAAGATTGCGCTCCCGTTATTGCTTCTCGTAAATTGTCTTTTATACCTTGCTCAATCTCTTTACCTATTTCTGTAAATTTTTTCTTAAGTTCTTTTGCTGCTTTTTCAGATTCTTCAAGTTTCTTTTTTCGTTCTTCTTCAAGTTTATTTGCTTTTTCTAATTCTGCATTTTCAGCAATAACAGCATCTAATCTTGCTTTAATAGGTTTCATTTGTTCTTTCAATATGGCAAGTCTTTTTTCTGCTGCTGCTATTGTTCTTTTATCATTTGTATTATTGATAGTTGCTATTTCTTTTGCCATTTTTATGCCTAGATCAGCTTCTAACGCTTGTAATTGTGCTTTTTCACCTTTTTTTATTGCCTCAGTAACTTTATCCTGTTCCTGTCTTTGTTTTATAAGCTGTGTAACTACACCAGCGATAAGTCCCGTAATTGCTACAAATGGAATTGCATTAAGAGCAATAGTTGCAACACCACCAGCAGCAGCTACTTTCATTAAACCAACCGATACTAATGGTAAAACAACAGAGACCCCTTTAGCTGCACCACCAATAGCTGCAAAAATTAAAGCAAATTCACCAATTGGCGAACTTAAAAAATCATTTACAACTTTTAATAATTCTGTAAGACCTTTTATAACAGGTGTTAAAACAGGCACTAACTTTTGTCCTAAGGTTTCAGAAAAATCTCTAAAAGATTCTCCTAATGAATCAACACTACCAGCAAATCCTCCTGCTGCAGCTTGTGCGAGTTTGTTATAACTTTCATCTACAATATCTAAAATCATGCTGTGTGCTTTTGCAACCTGATTTGTTTTCATTAACTCTTTTATTACTTTTGTTTGTTGTTTTGTAAAAGCTATACCAGAACGATTTAAGTTTGATAAATTTCTTTCAGGATCTTGCAATGCTTTGGCCAATTGCATAAATGAAGTGCTTACATCAACTTGGTTAACCTGTGCAATATCTGCTGCTGCTTGTGCAACTCTGGAATATGAATCAACACCAATTTTTCTAAAACTTGTTAATAAATTAAAACCTCTAGTAAATTCTTCTTGATTAAATAGGGTTTCATTACCTAATTTGTTTGCAGCTTCTTGTAACTCTTCTAATGCAGCAGTACCGCTACCTAAATTATTTAAACCCTGTCTTAAAATATCAACATCCCTAGCTCTTGATGAAAAAGTTGCTATTGAATTGCCAACAGTTGCTACAGCAGCACCTACAGTTAATAAAGGCCCAAGAGAGGCAGCTAATGAAGCACCAAGCCCCCTTGCTGCAGATGAAGCTGCTGTTAGAGATGTAGTTGCACCTTTTGCATTGGTTGATAATTGTTTTGTAGCTGCAGAAGTTTTATTTAAAGACGATATTGCATTTCTCGCTTCAACTCTTAAGGTAACAATACTTTCTGCCACTTAATTCTTATTGAAAACTATTTCTTATATACTACCTGTTTTTTGCTCTTTGACGAGCTGTTTCTTCTTTTTCGTGTTTAATTTCGTAATAAGCTGCCCAGTATAAAAATTCTTCATCAGTCATATTTTTTCTTAATTCTGTTAATGTTTTACCTAATTCAGTTGCGAGAAACAACTCAAAATAAAGCCAGTTATTTCTCCTTAATCTTTTTTTGCTGTATCTACATCTAATTTGATTTCAAATAAAAATAACTCAAGATCATTTAAAACCTTTTCGGGTAACATACGTTGAAGATTTACTGCATCTGCCAAAGCAAACATTTTTGATCCATCTTCTTTTTGTGCTAACTGACAAAGTAATTGTGTAGAAACCATTAAAGCATCATCACTGCCAGCAGCAGCTTGCGCTTTCTGTCTATCAAATCTAGTTACAGGAGGAAAATATATATCAATTTTTTTACCTGATGGTGTTTCTAGTTCATATTTTCGTCTTGCAGACATTACATCACTGAAAGCCTCAGTGATAATGTCAACTGTTCTTTTTGTTGTCATTTAAAATTTTGCTGTTTACCTAACTTACTATATATCTGAAGTTATTGCACCTGAGGACTGGAATGTAATGTTAATTTCTTGAATTTCGCCAAGTGTTGCACCATATGTTGCACCAGTAATAATTCCAGAGAAACCAAATTTTTTGGAACTTACTGAACTATCTGGAAACAATTCAAACAATGCATCAGCAGCATCACCAGTTGTTAATACATCTTCAACAAAAGATAAGTAATCTGAGTTACCAGCATTGTCATAAATTAAAGTTGCTGATCCTTCACCAGAAATAAGACCGCCAGTAAAAGTTTTTGATGTATTACCCATAACAGTAGTTTCTTGAGTATCTTTTGTAATAGATAATTCCCAAGATCTTAAACCACCTATGTCAGCTTCAGTTCCAGCAGCATTGTGAAACATTATTTTACCGACATCACCTTTTACAGCAGCCATAACAAAAAAAAGAAATATTTATAAATAGTTTAACTCTTTTCAGTCTTTTTTACATCTTTTTTTGAATTTTGTTGTTTCTCCATATATCTTTTGCAATTAGGATCCCAATAATTTGCATCCCTTACACCTTTGACAGCTTCAATAGCGTCAAGCATTTCTTCTGTTATTACAAGTTTTGGCATAATTAAAGATCCTCGTATATTTCAAAAGTTATTCTTATTTGTGTTTGAAACTTACCCTCTGGACTAGATGTTAAAACCTCAGGTCCAATAGGTGAATCAAAAATAACATTTGAAACTGTAATATTATTGTAGAGGTCACGCAGCCTTTTGCCAATCGTATAGTTTGCACCAGCCCCAATACCTTCTTCAGTAAAAATGTTTAAAAGAATTAATCCAACAACACTATTTGTAGAATTGGCAGAGCCACCCATTGTGAGATAACTACCAGTACCAAAACTTGTTTGACATTGAACAAATGTATCTTGAGTAGTTGAATCAAAAGACATATTATTAAATACAACTGAGATAGCAGGGCTTGATGCTAATTCAGTTGCAAGCCTACTTTCTATTGTTGATCGTACAGTATTAAGATCAATTGCAGCCATTACATACTCCTTATAATTCTTGCTAATTGTTGCGGAACATATTGTGTAGTTAACTGTTTTGCCTGCAGTTCTGGAAAGGCTTTTATTGTATTATTTTTAGGTGATGTTCTAAATCTACCACCCCAACTAGGTGGTAATGAAGTTCCATAAATTACTGGTTCAGCATATTCAAGAATTGTTGTAATTGTACCTTTATACTTTCCTATATTTGTTTTCCATGAGTTTGCCAAATCGCCACTATCTCTTGGAGTAGCTTTTACAGTTAGTTCTGTCCAACGTAATGTAGTTTTTTGTACTAACTTTTGTACTGCCTCTGCCATTACATCATCTATTTGGTCTAATCTTATTTGTCTGACCATAGTTACCTCAAGACAAGTTCAAAACTAATAGGTGTATTATTTTGTTCATTTGTAGAAATAGATATAATTTTAAATTCAACACTACTTATAACAACTCTATCTTTTGTAGTTGGTACAAAGGTAAGATCACCAGCAGATATGGTTAAAATTTTATCTTGAGATTCAATAAGATCATTTACCGCCGACCTATTTACATTACTTAATGAACCTTTAATAGTTGTATCAGAAGTTGTCTCTGTTATAGCACCAGTAGTTGTATTGTATGAACCAGTAGAAACTTGCCTTATAGTTACATCTCCACCAAGTTTACTTAGTGTTTTTGACGCAGCTTTTTTTAAGGCATTTGCAAGGCTCATATCAGATAAGCAACAACAGTTCCACTTGCAAGTGTGATACTGGTAATAACGCCTTCAATCTTACAGTTGGATTTTAAATCAATACTTGTAAGATCACCAGTAATATTCTCTGCCACTAAAGTTGCAATTTCAGAATCTTTGATTGCTTGAACACAACCAAATCGACCTGTGTGTGCAGCAGTATCATTAATGATTTTGGCAGCTGGGTAGTAGCTCATTGTTAACTCCTTTTAATTGCGACATTGCCGGGTCCACTTATTCTCAAACCAGTAAAATACCTTTCGAATAGTGGTGGTACTCTATCAGCACCAACCGAACCATAAAAATTCGGTGTTGCATCTAGATTACCAATTTTTACATTTTTAAAATCTTCAAGACCACTTAATCCTAAACCATTACGATTATTATTCA
>VTLG01000289.1_pt1 | contig 14638 bp, 8 predicted proteins | sample 4694571 | NCBI WGS metagenome assembly VTLG01 (sample SAMN12604809, study PRJNA352737) | marine metagenome | biome: ENVO:00000447; feature: ENVO:00000209|ENVO:00000569|ENVO:01000036; material: ENVO:00002151; isolation source: viral sequences binned using virsorter ...
GTAACGCTAGAGTCACAGGTATTCTTTCAGTTGGAACTGGAACTGTTGTAATAGATGAGACAACTGTAAAAACAGGAACATCAAACTTACATAGTGTTGGTATTGAGATTGCTGGTATTAATGTTCAAGGTGCAGATACTCCAATTGGTACAGGTGCTACAATCTATAATTCAGGTGCAGCGATTTTTACTGGTATCGTAACTGCTACCACATTTAAAGGTTCTTTAGATGGTACTACTTTATCGGTTTCTGGTATTTCTACATTAGGAGTTGTTACTTCAGGTACTTGGCAAGGAACTGCTATTACTAATAGTTATATTTCTTCTGCTACGACATGGAATGCCAAGCAAGATGCATTAACATTTGGATTGAGTAGTGGAAATGCTTTAAAATCTGAAGAAGCATTATCCACAAATGATATTTTATTAGCAGGTACATCTCAGATTAAAGGAAGAACCTATGCTGAATTAAAATCAGATTTAAGTTTAAACAATGTAGAAAACACTGCTCTATCTACGTGGACTGGTTCTACTAAGATAACATCAGTTGGTATAATTGGAATAGGTACTTGGCAAGGAACTGCTATTACTAATAGTTATATTTCTTCTGCTACGACATGGAATGCCAAGCAAGATGCATTAACATTTGGTATTGCTGATACTAATGCGGTTAAGATCGATAGTTCTGATGTTGCAGATGATGAATATGCAAGATTTACTGCTAATGGTCTTGAAGGAAGAACTGCTACTGAATTAAAATCAGATTTGAGTTTAGCTAAAGGAGATGTAGGTTTAGGTAATGTAGAAAACACAGCACTATCTACTTGGGCAGGTACTAGTAATATAACAACAGTTGGAACATTAGGTTCTTTAAGTGTCACTGGTGATGTATCAATAGGTGGAACATTAACATATGAAGATGTAACGAATATAGATTCTGTTGGTATTATAACTGCTCAAAAAGATGTAAGAGTTGGTAGAAACTTTAATGTAACTGGTATTTCTACATTCTCTAATACTGTTCATATTCCAGAGGATACAATTGTAAAATTTGGAGGAGATGGATTTGCATCCAAATTAAATATTTCATACGCATATGGATTTAATGCAATCACAATTGGTTCAACTCTATACCTAAGTGACAGTACCAGTAATAATAGAGTTATACTGCATGATAGTGGAAATTTAGAATTTAAAGATACGTCAGGTACTACAAAATTAGAGGTTAATGATCATGGTATTAATGTAACTGGTGTTTCTACGTTTACTAATGACTCTACATTTTTAAGTAAAGTTGGTATTGGAATTACAAATCCAACAGGATTATTACACATACAATCTAATAACCCCACCTTTAGAATATCAGATAGTAATCAAGCAGCAGATAATAAGACTTGGAATATTTCTGGTGGAAATTCTCAAGTTTTAAGAATTCAAGCACTTAATGATTCTAATAATGGCGGTTCTCAATATTTTGATTTTTATAGAGATGGTAATACTGTACAAGAATTCCGTGGAGTGAAATCGGGTACTCCTTGGTTTGTAATTAGTAATGATGATAAAAAAGTTGGTATCGGAACCACAAATCCTTTAGCAGATTTGCAAGTTGGAACTGGTGTAAACATTCATGGTAATAGTGGAATTGTAAGTGCCACTACATTTAGTGGTAATGCTACGAGTGCTACTACTGCTACTTTATCATTATTTTCGTTTATGACGAATAATAATACTACTAATGAAACAGTATATCCAGTATTTGTAGATGGAACAACTTCATCGGAAGCACTTGAAACTGATAGTGGATTTATGTATAATCCATCCACTGGAATATTAACTGCTACTGGTTTTAGTGGTTCTGGTGCAGATTTAACTAGTTTACCTGGAGGAGAACTTACAGGTATCGTTACTGCAGCTAGACTTGCTTCTAACGGAACTGCCGATAGTTCAACATTCTTAAGGGGTGATGGATCATGGGCAGCTGCTGGTGGTGGATTCACACAAGACTCCCAAGGTAATTTATATGCTGGAACTGATGCTGGTGCAGCATCTGATGCTGATACTTGTTTCAATATCGGTATAGGTCAGAGTGCAGGTAAGGCATTAAATGAAGGTGATGGTAATGTATTATTAGGTTGTTATGCTGGATCTTCACTTACCAGTGGTTCACAAAATGTCGCTATTGGTAATAGAGCAGGAGCAAGTTGGGCAACAGCAGGATCTTCTGTTGCTATTGGATTTGAAGCAGCATTTACTGGTGGATCAGGTGATATTGGAAATGTCTTTATTGGATGTAGAGCAGGTTATGAGTCCTATAATGCTAATAGTGTAGCCATTGGTAAATGTGCACAGTATGCTGCTAACTATGGATCGGGATCAATTTCTATTGGTGCTTATGCTGGTAGAGATAATCAATCTGGTGAAAATACATTTGTCGGATGTGGTGCAGGTATGTGCAACAAAAGGCAATTTCTTACATTCTTGGGATCTCAAGCAGGTGCATGTGCGATGTGTGCTGGATCAAGTACATTCGTAGGTACCTATTCAGGACAAGGTAAGGGAGCAACATCTACTGGATGTTATAATACTTTTGTTGGAAATAGAACTGGAAGATGTTTTACTTCAGCAGCATCCAATACTTTCCTTGGCCAGTGTGCTGGTTGTATCATTACCACAGGTTCTTATAATACATTCTTAGGAAATAGTGTTGGAGAAGATACGGCCACTGGAAGTTGTAATGTTGCGATTGGACATAGTGTTTCATTACCAATCCTAAATGGTGATCATCAATTAGCTATTGGTTCTGGTTCTAACTATTGGATCACTGGTAATTCTAATTGGAATGTAGGTATTGGAACCACTAATCCTGACCTTGCAGTTGGTGTAGGTAATACTGCTAAGTTATCAGTCGGTATTGTATCTGCCTATCAACTTTATGGTGATGGTTCTAATTTAACTGGTATTAGTGCTGGTGGATTCTCACAAGACGATCAAGCAAACTTAGTTGCTGGTAATGGTGCTGGTGCAGCAATAGATGCTGATACCTGCTTTAACATACTGATTGGTTGTAATACTGGTGCAGCATTAAATGCAGGTGATTTTAATATTTTCATGGGTTGTAATTCTGGTGCAACTGCAACAACTGCTAATCATAATATTGGATTAGGACTTGAAGCCTTAAAATGTTCAGAAGATACTACTTACTCAGTAGCTATTGGAACTAGAGCTGGTAAGGAATTAACAAGTGGTGCTTATAATGTATTCCTTGGAGGATATTCAGGATTAGGTGCAGGTTCTGGTGGTTGTAATGTTGCACTTGGAAAACATACAGGAAAACAAGTAGGTGGTGGTAGTAATAATGTCTTCCTTGGACATAATGCAGGATGTTGTTCTTATGGTCAAGATAATATTCTCATTGGTTCTGGTGCTGCATCTAACATGACTGGTGGTAATTGGAATACTGTAATTGGTAAGAATGCAGCATCTTCAATGACACTTCTAGGTGGTCAGAACGTATTCTTAGGGATGGAAGCTGGATGTACCCAGACCACAACTTGTTGGAGTGTGGCAATTGGTCAGGGTGCAAGATTACCAATTACAGATGGTTGTAGGCAGTTATCAATTGGTTGTTATTCTAAGTCTTGGATTGTTGGTGATTGTTGTTTTAATGTTGGTATGGGAACCACTATTCCTAATGCTGCTGTTGGTGTTGGTAACACTGCTAAGTTAAGTGTTGGTATTTTATCTGCATATCAACTTTATGGTGATGGTTCTAACTTAACTAATCTTCCTGGTGGTGGTGGTTGTCTGAAGTTACTTGAAACAAATAATTTAGTTTCTGATGGAACATGTGCAGGTTGTGCCCTCAATTCAGATTCCGACAATAATATTATTCTTGGTTGTTGTGCAGGTGTAGTAAAAACAGGTAGTGGGGATGATAACGTTGTAATTGGTCATTTTGCTGGCAAATCTTCACAAAGTGGACATTGCCAAATCCTTATTGGTATGGATGCTGGTGGTGGGGCTAATAATATTGGTAATTATGGCATCATGATTGGTAAAAGTGCTGGTTATGATAATACTAGTGGTCAGCAAAACATCTTTTTGGGGGCAGATGCAGGATATAAGAATGATGGTGGTAGTAATAATATCTATCTTGGATCAGGTGCAGGATGTAATGTTTCTGCAACAGTTAACTTTAATATTGCCATAGGATGCAAGGCAGCATTCTGTATGACAGGTGGTAATAGAAATGTTATTATAGGTTGTCGTGTCAATGCTCCTATTCTAGATGGTGATAATCAGTTAGCAATTGGTATTGCTCAGGCATATAATTCACCAGTTACTGATTATTGGATCACTGGTGACACTAGTATGAATGTGGGTATTGGTACTACTGTTCCTACTGCTGCTGTTAGTGTTGGTAACACTGCTGTATTAGCAGTCGGTATTGTATCTGCTTATCAACTTTATGGTGATGGTTCTAACTTATCTGGTCTTTCTGGATTTGCACCAGACTCACAATATAACTTAGCAGCAGGTACTGATGCTGGTAAATGTTTCTTAAATAATTCTGATAGTGAATATAATGTTGCTATAGGTTGGAAAGCAGGTTGTAGAATTGGAGCACTAAGTTTTAATGATGATAAAAACGTTGCCATAGGATACGCAGCAGGTAGAGATGCTTGTAATGCTGATAATAGTATATTCATAGGTGCTTATGCTGGTTGTGGTGGTGATGGAACTGCTAGTGAAAATAATGTTTTTATAGGTAGAGCAGCAGGTGCTTCCAACTCTTCTGGAAAAGAGAATGTTTTCTTAGGTAATGGTGCTGGTCAATCTAAAACGACTGGTGATTGTAATATAGCAATAGGTAAGTGTGCTAACCAATGTGGTTCTAATGCAAATATGATTGCCATTGGTTCTGGTGCAGGTAGAGGACAAGGAAGTGATGGCACATGTGTATCGCAATGTAATGTCTTCCTTGGACCTTATGCTGGATATTGTATTACAACGGGTGGTTGTAACGTCACCATGGGAGTAGGTGCTGGATGTAAGATGACAACTGGTGATGATAACATTGCACTGGGTCGGTTAGCTCTTAGTGGTGCTGCTGTAACTGGTAATTGTAATATTGCAATCGGTGTAAATGCAGGTAATATGGTAGATTCTGGTCATAGTAATGTATTCATAGGTAAGTGTGCTGCACAGGGTGCTACTAATGCTCCAAGTAATGTTGTATTGGGACAAGGAGCAGTATCAGGTGCTACTTTTACTGGTGATGAAAACGTAGTTGCTGGTTTCTTTGCAGGATGTTTGCTTGCTGGTGGTAATTATAATGTTCTTTTAGGTAGTGTAGCTGGTAGAAATGTTGCTGGTGGAAGTAAGAATTTCCTTGGTGGATATGCTGCAGGTGATAACATCACATCAGGTAGTTATAATGTTATTATAGGTAGTGGTGTAGATGCAGCATCGGCAACTGGTGATAAGCAATTTATTATTGGTTGTGGTACTTCTAATTGGATCTGTGGTGATAGTTCCTTTAATGTAACTCTTGCTGGTATTGCTACTGCAACTGCATCTGGTGGTATTTTTGAGGCAACTAAGTTCTGTGGAGATGGTTCTTGTTTAACTGGTCTTGCTGGATGGTCACCAAACGCACAAGATAACTTGATAGCAGGTAATGGTGCTGGTGCAGCTGTAGATGCTGATACATGCCTCAATATTTTTATTGGTTGCAACTCTGGTGCAGCAGCAAATGAAGGTGATAAGAATGTTTTCATAGGAGGTTATACTGGTTGTTCTGTTACTAGTGGTAGTAATAACGTTGCAATTGGTGATTGCTCCTTAAGTTGTAATGTTTCTGGAGATTATAATGTAGCATTGGGTGTTCAAGCAGGAAAGAAATATGCAGGTGCTAATGGATGTAATATTTACATAGGTCTAAGAGCTGGTTGTGGTGGTTCTGGAACTGTTGATGGTGTTAATAATATAATGATAGGAATGAATTCTGGTATGGCAATTGATGGTGGAGATAATAATATATTCATGGGTTGTTATGCAGCAAAAACTGTAAGTAGTGGTTCTGGCAACATCATGCTTGGTGATGAAGCAGGTTGCGCTTTAACTACTGGTACTGATAACATTGGATTAGGTCATAAATCCATGGGAACTGGTACGGTAACTGGTAATTGTAATATTGCACTTGGTACACAGGCAGGTACAAAGATATCAAGCGGTCAGTACAACGTATTCTTTGGTAAGTATGCTGGTTGGGGAAATACTAGTGGTCATTGTAATATTGCGATTGGATGTAATGCTGGTAAGGGTATTACGGAGGCAACAGAAAATATTTCCATAGGTGGTCTTGGTTTACAACAGGCTGCTGGTAATATGAATGTGCAGATTGGTAGATATGGTCAATATTATATGTGTGGTTCATGTAATATCTCACTTGGTCAGAATACCATGCAGGGTACTAGTACTGCTGCAGATAATGTTGGACATAGTAATATTGCATTAGGAAAAAGTGCAATGTATTATGAAAAAACTGGTTGTTATAACATTGCTATTGGTCAGAATGCATTATATGGTCCTGCTGCTGGTGTAACTGGTAATTATAATATTGCACTTGGATATAATGCTGCTAAAGCTGTCACATCAGGTACTAAAAATAGTTCTATTGGATATGATTCTGGATTATCTCTTACTAGTGGTGGTTACAATGCATTATTTGGTAACTGTGCAGGAAGAGGACTTACAACAGGTAATTATAATACTTCTATTGGTGATTCTTCATTATATACTGCTGATAATACTGGATCTGGTCAAGTTGCTCTTGGTTATAAAGCACTTTGCGAGGCAACTAATGCATCATACACAGTTGCGATTGGAGGTCAGGCAGGAAAAGAAGTAACTACTTCAGAAGAGAGTGTCTTTATTGGTTACTATTCTGCAGGTGCAGGTGCAGCTAATATAACGGGTAATAAGCACGTTATTATTGGTAATAGAGCAGGACTTGCGATACAAGGTGCTTCTGCTTGTAATACTTTCTTAGGTAATTATGCTGGATGTAACGTAACTACTGGAAGTAAGAATGTTATTATTGGTAATAAAGCACTTGCTTCATCTGCAACTGGTGATACTCAATTGGCAATTGGTAATGAGGGTAGTTATTGGATAACTGGTGATAGTTCCTTTAACATCTTTGATAAGGATGGTAATCAATTAAATGGTGCTTCTGGTGGAGGAGCTGATGTAGGTGTATCTTCAAATACCAATTATATTGGTACTGGTGTCACTAATTTCAATTTTGTTGGTACTGGAATTACTGCATCTCTATCAGCAGGTGCTTCTGCAAATACTGTAGCAAACGTATACATTCCATCAGCAACTAGGACTACAAATCGATATATTGCCACAGCAGATCAAACAACATTTAGTGCAACTTATACTGTTGGATATGTTGATGTATTCTTGAATGGTATTAAACTTGATGGTCAAGATGAATTTACGGCAACAAATGGAACTAGTGTAGTTTTAACTGATGGTGCAACAGTTGGTGATATTGTAGAAATTGTAGCACAACAAATATCTGCTAATTTAACTATTACAGGTATAACAGATGTTGTTAATGATACAACTCCACAGTTAGGTGGTAATTTAGATGTTAATGGAAAGGATATAACTGGAACTGGTGATGTTAATCTTACTGGTATTGTTACCGCAACCACATTTAGTGGAACAACATTTAGTGGAACTAATATAAATGGTGGAACATTTAGTGGTAGTGTCGATCTATCTGGATTATTAAAAGAAGGTGTTAATATAACTGCTGGTAAATTAAGTGATAATTTAAATATAGATCTTGCAAATGGAATGGTTCATCTCTTTACAACTACAGAAGACGCAACTGCCTTAGTAAATCTACAATTTGGTGGTTCTTCAGTAAATGCTAAAATGAGCACTGGAGAAGCAATAACAGTGGTGATAATTGTAACTGCTGCTGCAGCTGGGTATGCAGCACATTTACAAATTGATGGTTCTGGAGTTATAGAAGAATGGTTGGGTGGTAGTGCTCCATCAGAAGGTGGTGCTGGTGGATATGATGTTTATACACACAATATAATTAAGACTGCTGATGCAACATTTGTTGTTCTTTCAAATTTAGTTAATTTCGCATAATATTATGACACCAATAATGAGTATAGCTGGTCTTGGAGGACCACAACCATCATTCGCAAAAGGAGGAGGATCAGGAGAAGCTAGTTTTTCTTTAAAATATTATATGCATGGTGATGAAATTGGAACTTGGAGAATGTATTGGTCGGATGGTGATTATGGAACTGGCACTCTTACACCACTAGAATTTAATGCACCAAGTGATGGTGGTGATGTTTATTTTTTGGCAGGTGAAAAACAAACATCTGCTAGTCAATCTTGGAGAAGTGCTACTGTAGATTTGACTCAATTTTGGGGAACAAGTGGTCGTTTGGTATTGCTTTATTTAAAAACTAGTACAGGTTGGAAAGGGGATGTTGCATGGGATACTGCGTCATTAACAATAAATGGAGTCTCAACTGATTATTCTGTAGGTAGTACTACAAGTCAGTGGAAATGTACTGATCCAGGCCAAACTTATTCAGGTTCTCTTGTTACTACAATGGCTGCTTGGACTTCTGGAAGTTCTGGAACTGGAGGTCAAACTCCAACTACTTCTGATACTGATAGACCTCTTGTTTTAAGAAGTGGTCCAGTTTCATCGGGTAGTGGTAACACTGGACCTGCTCAAGGTGATGGTGGTAGTGGTTATTATATGTACATTGAGACTTCTAATCGTGCCAGTATTGATATGTATAATAGCAGCAGATATTGCTGGTCTTATACTACAGAAATAACTTTAGCATAAAATAATGACTCTTTCATATACAAAAAGAAAAACAAGACAAATGGCAGATTTGTCAAGAAAGATAACAGTTGATTTATCTAATGAGAGAGTTGGTATTGCATCAACTATTCCAGTTTCTACATTAGATATTGGACTTAATGTAGATTCAACAGGATTAACAGGAAATTTAACTGGAATTGCTAAAACAGCATCCTCTTTAAATTCAAGTGTACCTTATGTATTTACAGGAAATATGACAGCATCCAAATTTGTTGGATTTGGTTCTGCTCTTACTGGAGTTGGATATACTGCATCAGCAGTAGTTCTGGATAGAAAAGATGCAGCTGTAGGTGGTGGTACTTTTACTGATGGTGCTTGGAGAGATAGGGATATAAATGCATGGATAAATCCTGATGGTATAGTTAGTGTTTCTAGTAATGAATTTACATTACAAGCAGGAAATTATCTAATAGAATGGATATGTCCAGGATATGCTTTATATCGCAATAAAACTAGATTATATAATGTAACAGATGGTGAACTTCCTAATGTTGGACCAAATGGTGGTGGAATAACTGATAATGGGTATATTGGAAATTTTAATACTGGAATGACTATGACTTCAGGTTCTGCAATAAGATTAATAATTACTAGTGCCAAAGCTTTTAAAATTCAACATTACTGTACTAATAGTTATAGTTTTGGGATAGGGTCTGCTGATAGTGATTATTGGCCTTATAACTATTATACTATGGTATGGATATATAAAGGAGGATAATGGGTAAAACAAGAAATCTTTCTAATTTAGTTTCAAATAATATGTTTTCCATTTCTTCAAATGGAAGTATTGGTTTAGGAGGTGATAGCTCTAGTAGTAATACTATGAATGTTGTTGGTATTATTTCTTCATCTAATGGGTTATATGGTGATGCTCCCAATGCTAGTGCATCTGGTCAAGCAGCAAATTTGGCAGATTCTGATACATCATTTACAACTACAGGAATAGTTACTACAACAAAAGAATTGGTAGGAAATGGAAGAGGTATATCTGGAGTAGGGTATACAAACTTTGCCTATTGTATAGATAAAAAGGATGGTGATGTTGGAGGAGGAGTATTTGTTGATGATGCTTGGCAAGATAGAGATTTAAACTATACATTCTCTATGGATACCTCTAATATCTTTGCTTCACAAACTATAAACACTCAAGTAATATTACAACCTGGTAAATATTTTATTGAATGGAGATCTCCTGCTATAAGAACAGACCATCATTGGTCACGTTTATATGATGTAACAAACTCTTCAATAGTCAATCATGGACAAACTTGTTATACCAATGACCATAATTGGTATAATATTCAGAATAGTATAGGAGCAGCTGTAGTTTCTATAACAGAAGCAACTAGTTATAAAATACAAGCTTGGTCTAAAGTAGATGATAATTTGGCAGAGGGTTTTGGTACAAAAAATCCTGTAAGTTCTGACTATAGTGAATATGCTCAAATGAAAATTTATAAATTAGGTTAAATGGGTAATTAAAATGGGAAAAACAAGAAGTGTTGCAAACATACCATCATTAGTTACAACAGATTTAACTAATAATTTTGTTGGAATAGGGAGTACTACACCAACATCAAAGTTAAATGTGGTTGGAATTACCACTGTTGGAGTTGGTAAATCTTTTAGATCGGAAATGGATTTAACTGGAACTGTAACTAAAGCACATCATATTAATACAACTGATAATGTAAATTTAACATCTAATATTACTGCAAATTCATTTTTTTCATCTACAAGAGGAAGTATTCTTGGATGTGGATTTACTACAGCAGCAATAATTTGTGATCGAAAAACTTATTCTACAGACGCTGGTAGTCACACCCCTGCAGATACTTGGCATACTAGAGATTTAAATTATATATTACAAGATGTAGATAATATAGTCAGTATTAGTGGAAATGAATTTACACTCCAACAAGGTTTATATATTATTAAATGGAGTTGTCCTGAACATAGAACTTATTTTATGATAAGTAGACTACGGCAAAATAACAGTGGAAACTTTAGTTATTTTGAAGATAGGAGTACTCAATGTTATTCTAAAGGTGGGGGACATTATGATCAGGCATTTACTCAAGGTCAGAGTGAAATACTTAAACAAGTTGGAGTTTGTACATATACAATAGCAACAAGAGCAAGTTTTTCTAATAGTAGTGCTTATTCACGTGGCCTTGCTCATGATGTTAGTGGACAGTATAACTATTATACATATGTAACGATACTTAAAGGGGATTTATAAAAATGGCAATATCAACTGATTGTGATATAAACAGAGCTCTTGCTGCATTAGGTAAGAAAGGATGTGAATGGACTTTATCTCAGAGTATACCTCCTCATGAAATAATTGATTGGAGGGGACCAGGTGATTGTCCTGCTGATGATGAAATACAAGCAGCATGGGATGCATTACCTGATATAAGTTATATACAAAAAAGAGAACTTGGAGATAGTACTCATTCAGGATATCCTTATGTTGGTGAACAATTAGACCAATTGTATCATGATATGACTAATGGAAAATTGGGAGTAGCTGCAACTACAGGTAGTTGGTATGTTGGAATTTCAAGTGTAAAGACTGCATTCCCAAAAACATCTTAATATTATGTCTACTAATAATGATGTTTACTTAGGTAATCCCAATTTAAAAAAAGCAAATACTCAAATAGAATTTACGGAAGATAATATCCGTGAATTTTTAAAGTGTAAGGAAGACCCTGTATATTTTGCGAACAATTATATGAAGATAGTTTCTCTTGATGAGGGACTTGTTCAATTTAAACCATATGATTTTCAAGAGAAGTTAATTAATAATTTTCATGATAACAGATTTAATATTTGTAAAATGCCACGTCAGACGGGTAAGTCTACTACGTCTGTAGCATATCTTTTACATTACTGTGTTTTTAATGATAGTGTAAACATTGGTATTCTTGCTAACAAGGCAGCAACTGCAAGAGATCTTTTAGGTAGATTACAAACTGCATATGAAAATTTGCCTAAATGGATGCAGCAAGGTATAATTGCTTGGAATAAAGGTAGTTTAGAACTGGAAAATGGATCAAAGATATTGGCTGCTTCTACGTCTGCAAGTGCTGTCCGAGGTATGTCGTTTAACATCCTCTTCCTCGACGAGTTCGCTTTTGTCCCAAATCATATCGCAGAAGATTTCTTTAGTTCCGTTTATCCTACTATTACTTCTGGTAAAACAACGAAAGTCATAATGGTTTCAACCCCTCATGGGATGAACCATTTTTATAGGTATTGGCACGACGCAGAAAAAGGTAAGAATGAATATGTACCAACTGATGTTCATTGGTCTCAGGTTCCTGGTAGAGATTCTGAATGGAAGAGACAAACTATTGCAAACACATCAGAACAACAATTTAAGATTGAGTTTGAGTGTGAGTTCTTAGGATCTGTTAATACTCTTATTAATGCTTCAAAATTAAGAAATTTAGTATATGAAGAACCAATACAAAGAAATGCTGGATTGGATTTATATGAACAACCAATAAAAGATCACAATTATGTAATAACTGTTGATGTGGCAAGGGGTTTAGGTAATGATTACTCTGCATTTATTGTTGCTGATGTTACTGAATTTCCATATAGAGTTGTAGGAAAGTATAGAAATAATGAAATAAAACCAATGCTATTCCCAAACATCATTCTTGATGTTGCAAAAGCATTTAATGAAGCATATATTTTAATAGAGGTTAATGATATTGGAGATCAGGTAGCAACTATTCTTCAATTTGATTTGGAATATGAAAATCTTCTTATGGCATCTATGAGAGGAAGAAATGGTCAAGTAGTTGGACAAGGTTTTTCAGGCAAGAAAACACAACTTGGTGTAAGAATGACTGCAGCAGTTAAAAAGTTGGGTTGTAGTAATTTAAAAACTATGTTGGAGGATGATAAAATATTAACTTGTGATTATGATATTATTTCAGAGTTAACTACGTTTGCCCAAAAACATAATTCGTTTGAGGCAGAAGAAGGATGTAATGATGATTTAGCAATGTGTCTGGTTATATTTGCATGGTTAGTTGCTCAAGATTATTTTAAAGAAATGACTGATAATGATATTCGTAAAAGGTTATATGAAGAGCAAAAAAATGCCATTGAACAAGATATGGCACCATTTGGTTTTATTGAAACAGGATTAGAGGAAACTAGTTTTATTGATAAAGATGGTGATAGGTGGAATGTTGATGAATATGGTGATCGTTCTTATATGTGGGATTATATGTAAATGAATGATAGTTATTATCAATATCTTAAAAGACAACATTATCTAGCAACAAAAATGGAATTAAATGACGAAAACATAATTGCAGTTTTAGAAGAACTGTTACCATACATCGAAGCAGATGGTGGGTCTTTACAGTATGTTGAGACTGAAGATGGTTATGTTAAGGTAAGACTTGGTGGTGCATGTGAGACATGTGCTATGAGTGTTATGACATTGAAGCAAGGTATTGAAAAGAAATTGATGATGGAAATTCCTGATGTAAAAGGAGTGGTTCAAGTACTTTAATGGAATTTGACGATCAAATCAAGTTAGATCATTTATTATTTTCGGAAAGAAAGTGTAGAGTTTGTGGAGAAACAAAGGATTTGATTGATGAATTTTATATGACTCGTAAAAATAGAAAGGATTTGTTATCATCATATTCTTATGAATGTAAAGTTTGTACAGTAAGAAGAGTTGTTGAAAATAGAAAGAAAAGTAAACCATTTCAAGACTGGAATTATCCAGATTGGTGATGTTCATGCATTGTTTCCCCATCGAAAATCCCTGTTTTCATAAATATTTTTAGATAAATTTGGATTGCGAGGAAAAACAAGATGCCTTTAAATTTAGCATCTCCTGGAATTCTGGTAAGGGAAGTTGATTTAACTATCGGTAGAGTTGATACAACTACCGATAAAATTGGAGGTATTGTTGGACCATTTGCACAAGGTCCTGTAAATGTACCCACACAAATTACCAGTGAGAACGAATTAGTTAGTATATTCGGTAAACCATATGATACAGATAAGCACTATGAAACTTGGTTAGTTGCTTCATCATATCTTGCTTATGGTGGACAATTAAGTGTTGTTAGAGCAGATGATTTTAATTCAACCAGTGGTGTTGGATTAAAAAATGCTTTTGTAGGAACAGCAGCAAGTGTTAGAATTCAAAGTAATGCAAATTACGAAGAATTGGGATATGGTGAAAATCCTATTACCAATGTAACAGTTGTTGCTAAAGATCCAGGAAGTTGGGCAGATGGTGTTAGAGTTGCCGTCATTGATGGTGCAGCAGATCAAACCGTAACTATTGATGCTGCCATTGGTGCAATGACAGTTGGTTATGGTATTACTCAAGCAATTGATCCTGCAAATAATGTTATTTCTGGTGCAGGTGGAACATCTATAATTGATGGTCATCTAAAAGGAATTGTTACTAAATTCAGTACCACTTCATTAGATGTTAAAGTTATTTCTCATGTATCTGCTGACGGTACAGAAACAGCAGTAGAGTACAGTGATGTTTATAAATTTGGTAAAGTAGGAAATGCATTTTTCCATGCTGTTGGAGCAGCATCTCAATCTGCAAGCGCAGGAGTTGATAAAGCTATTGATTGGTTTGATCAACAAACTTTAGTTACTACAACTGCAACTGTTGGTGGAGCAACAACTG
>VTLG01016930.1_pt1 | contig 14638 bp, 21 predicted proteins | sample 4694571 | NCBI WGS metagenome assembly VTLG01 (sample SAMN12604809, study PRJNA352737) | marine metagenome | biome: ENVO:00000447; feature: ENVO:00000209|ENVO:00000569|ENVO:01000036; material: ENVO:00002151; isolation source: viral sequences binned using virsorter ...
AAATCTTGCTACTCGTAGTTGCGGGCGTGATGCTAACGCTTAAACCAGTAACATCCACAAAAGAAGTGCTGGTTGTTGTGAAGGTGTCAGTTTTAACAGTTTGCAAGACTTGTAAGATTTTTCCACCGCCAAATCCAGATGCTAGAGCGCCCGCTCCAAGCGCAACAGTATCACCACTCGCCCCAAGAGTTAGTGTTGTGGTTGCACCTTCTGGCTCTACAGCATTTACATATACCTTGCTCATACTACTACCCACGATGCCCCAACTGGGACTGTTACGGTTACTCCGCTTGCAACAGATACTGGACCAGCGCTTACACCATTCTTGCTAGTTGTTATCGTGTAATCACTAGTTACAGTCTGTGCATTCTCATAAAACACTTCGTCGTTAAAGAAAGTAGTTTTTAACGATGTAATAGAATCATCTGCCACAGTAATAATATTACCAACACTCTGTATACCTACAACCTCTAGCGTGTCTGTAGCAACCAGAGGGCCACCTAAAGTCAAGTTAGCGCCAGAATAGCTGAAAGTATCACCCTGCTGAACAACACCGTTGATAGTTACGCGTAAACTCTGCTCACTGGGTGGTACCCAGCCAATATTTACTGTAGTTAGTGTTGATCCGGTTAATGAATAATGCTTGATATCAGCATCATTCATATTTACCGTGCCTAAATATGACATTATGCTATAATCTCCAATACGGACGCAAATACGGTTAATTTACCAGCAGCATCTGAAGAGGTTGCATGTAATCGATCATCCTCTAATAGGTTCAACTTCACACCGTCCAACACTAAAGTAGATCCTGCTGGAACAGGAACGTTTTTAGCGATATCAAAATATGTTGTAGCCGTATTATCATAAACTTCTAACGTAATGTTAGCGGTATCTGTAGCGTGTGTATTGGCAACTGTACAAGAATGAATAACCGCTGTATCTCCCGTACCACTTGGGCAAGTATAAACGGTTTGTCTTGTATTGTTAGTTAACGCAAAAGCGCCAAATGTAAAATTATTCGTTGCCATATTACCCTCCTAGAGCTATGGCCATGGCTACGGCCGTTCCAGCTGGATCACCACCAGCGGCAGCAGCTATCGTTATCGATCCTGCGCCTTCTGTGATGGTTACGTTTGTGCCAGCTGTCAGCGTGGCTTTTGTTAGTGTGTTCCCTGTGGTATTACCAATTAATAATTGGCCATTTGTATAACTAGTCTGTCCGGTACCGCCTTGATCTACAGCTACAGCAGTACCTTCCCATGTTCCCGTCGCAACTGTACCTAACGTCGCAACATTAGTCGAACCTGTCCATGTACTAAGCGCAGTATTTTCTACATTATCAAGGCTTAAGTCTGTTTTAACCTCTGAGGCAGTTCTACCTTCTAACCCGTTAGCTGTGAACTTTGCATAATCGTTATCTGCTACAGAAGCTGAATCTATCTGGACTATCTTGTCATCTGCAATACCAACATCTACAGTTAAAGTTCCAGAGCCCGTAATAGGACCACCAGTTAAACCAGTACCACTATCAACGCTAGTTACTGTTCCTGCCCCTAGCGATACAGTCTCATTTACCCATTTACTTGATGCCGTGTCGTATCTCAAAAATTGATCGTCAGCTACAGATGTAATATCAATCTCTGCTATCTTATCGATACCAATATTAGACAATCCTAATGCTATCGTACCAGAACCTGTTATTGGTGAACCACTATCGACATCGATACCATCACTGCCGGTAACTGCAACACTAGTAACAGTACCAGTCCCTGCTAGACTCATAGCTTCCCATTTTACACCACCAAAAGCTAAAACTTGATTATGGAGCGGAGTCATGGTGCTATCAACATTGTCTAAATCGTTTATGTCAATAACTACGTTAGCTGTTCCATCAAATGGGTTGCCAGCTATATTTCTAGATGTTTCTAACGCTGTAGCAGTGCTAGCATTGCCTGTCAACGCTCCCACGAAATCTGTGGATGTAACGGATGTTAAACCAGTCAGTGTGGTATCTAAATTTAACGTTACTGCGCCGGACGTTCCGCCGCCATTCAGGTTCGTTCCCGCGGCTACCCCTGTGATATCACCAGCTAATGGAATTGCGGAAATTAAAGCTTTTTTAGTTGAGTTATCTGTTACATCTTGTACGATAACATAATCAGTGGCTGCTGGTGTTACAGCGCTTAACTCTGCCAAGTCTAGTGAAATGGTAGCTACAGGATTAGAAGAACTATAACCCGTCGTGGTTTTATCTAAACCATCACCAACATCGATGCCACTTAGCATAAAGTCTCTGAGTACTCCTGCGCCTACCTTCTCATCAGTAAGTGGTGCTTCTTTCGTTAGATAAAGATAATCATCATGTGCTAACCCGGAAGACGAGCGAGCCGTCATATCAATTACTTTTTCAACTGCCATAAATAATTCCTATGAAGAAGTAGCGGTTACGATGTATGTGCCAGAACCACTTGCCGGTATAATGTGTGTGCTAGACGAGATAATATTGTTAATCTGTTGTGTGACGCTCGAACTAACCGGTTGCTGCTCTGGAGATACAGCGAGTACAAAACTCGATGTACGTTTGAATCGACGATGTCTCTGCGTTAGTGCCGCTCTTATACGACCTAGCAAAGATTCTAATTGCCCAGCATATATTTCGTAATCGGGTTGTCTATAATGCGCTTTCATGGTTGTAATGCCATGAAGCAATATCAATTGAGGTTCTATCGATGTTAAATCAATATCCTCTGTAAAAGGTTTTAAACCAGAATTGTATTCTAGTCTAATATTGTCTTCTGACGTGTCGGGCGCTGGCCATAATTCTAATTTTGGTACACCACCATCTTCTAAAACATCCCAGCGCTCTGGAAGTTGTGTATTGATAGATTCAAAATTATGCTCTGCAGAAGATATACCTGATGGAATAGCAACGTAGTTTTCGTCACCAGCGCGTTTAACAGATACGACTAATGGTTTGCGTAAATTGCAATCGCTAGGAACGTTATACGTCGTTTGGTTAGCAACGGTAGTACCAGGAACGGTATCGTTTATTTTATTTGTTAGTACGTCGCCAAACTCGTAGAATAGCTGTTCTTGTCCGCTTCTTAAAGCAGAATTGAGTAAGTCAGCTTGGAGTATAGCACCAGCGCCAGATGAACTAAACCCTAGCCTCTGTGCCAACTCTGTTCTTAGACTTAGCAGTGTTCTTGCTGCCATCTACTTTCTTCTCCTTTTCTATAATACGATTTATAGAAACTTCAATACCATCTATGTAGCTTGTACCAAATACTTCTTTGAGCTTATCAATACCATGAATATCTTCTAACCTATTCACCTCTGACTCAATACTATCTATTTCATGTCTCTCATCAATTTTGTCGATGATCTCAAGATTCTCGTTCCCCCAGCCAGATATCCATATTGGAAATTCATGAGCCGGAATAATTTTATTAACACCTGAAAATTGATCTTTTTTTACAAGCACCTTCAAAATTGGAACATTCATTTTTCTCTCCCTTGAAAATAAACCGAAGGGGGCTTTCGCCCCCTCCGTATACAACGTTTACGCACCAGTAGCCATAATGCAACCGTGACAATTCATGCGGTTCGCGGTAAGTGCACCACGCCATGTCATGCCCCAGTAGTAGTTATAGCTTAGATGATCTCGAGGAGGTTTCCTCGCAATCATGTCGTTGTCCTGGATAGGACGCAGACTCAAGTGGTTTAGGTTAAGCATGTAACAACGCTTGGACCATAGCACAGAAGTACCATTACTTGGGGTTGAGCCAGAAATCGCGTCGATATCTTCGAAAACCGGATCCCAAATGATAGGTACACCCTGGAAGAATAGACCGGTAAAAGTACCGCCGTCTTTAATTTCTAGAGACGGGTCCATATTCCAAGGAGCTTGCGCCGTTCCAGGCTGCACAGCATAACGAGACTCTTTTGCGTCTGCAGCGATTTCGTATGACTTAATGAAATCAGTACCAGCCAGAATGAAGTTCGGGCTTCCGCCGTTTTTCTGACAAGCACGCCACATTGTATGCATCGGAGTTAATAGGTTGGCACCAGCATAACCAGTAGGACTAGTAGTACCGAACGTATTCAGACCACTACCCGTATCAAAGTTATTACGCCAGTAACTATTAGCAGCACGGTCAATACCACCAACCGTTCCCGAACGAGAATCAAACGGAACTAGAAAATCTAGACCATTGATCGCTTTGGTCGCTATTGAAGTGGTAGCACCTACAGCAACCGTACCATCGAGATGCAAAGACTGATCGAGGATCTTCTCGAAACCAAGTCGAAGCACTTCCATAGACTCGTTAAAAACGTTGGTTAGTTGTACAAGACTCGCGGCGCTTGAGTTACGCGGGCTTTGTGAATCGCCAATAAGAATACCGTTACCAAGTAAGTAGTCTTCAGAGAACTTGAAACCGTCATGTGCCGAGTTCCAAGGATAATAAGCCTGCCTTACAGTATCACGGGTGTTATAACTAACAGCTGACGAGGTATTTAGCGAAGTGTCACCAAACCACTCAAAGTTGTTACCATAACCAGTACGAATCTGCTCGACGATATTTTCTTTACCGCCGCCCCATGTCTTTTTCTTAGCCATTAGAGCTTTGAGCAGGGGACGTTCCGTCGCAACCTGATCAATAGGTTTATTCTTCAAATAATTCTGAAGAGCTACATATCCTAGTTGAGTAATATCTGTGGCGTCTAATGCTTTTTGAGTAGCCATTTATTCACCTCTCTAAGGATGTGTAAGTTTATTGGAACAGGGTTTGGCCACACGAAGGCCTATACGTGCTACTGGTGATGAATCCAGCTCTCATCTAATCCTGTTATTCGTGCATGGCATCTAAATGCGCCTGAAGAAACTCTGGTGTTACTTCCGGAGTTTTTAACTCTGTCACATTTACAGTGCCACTATTGCCGGCACTGGGTGCTAGGGGCCCAGAACGTTTTCTAGCATTCCCATTCGAGGTTCCGGCAACCTTCATACCTCTCGAAAGGGTTTGGTACTGGTTTTGTAGAACTGGCAACCACTGATCAGGTGGTACCTGCGAGTTCGCCAATTGAGTACCCATTTCTATCATTATATCCTTTTTTAAACTGTAATCGGGATCTTTTTCAGTCAACTCTTTTTCCCAACCCTCTATTTGAGTAAAGGCATGATGTTTTTGAGATTCTAAATTCTGAATATGTTGTGCCTGTTGCTGTTGGAATTGCTGATAATGATTCTGCGCTTGATGCATTGAGTTTTGAGATACTCGCTGTCCAGCTAATTTGTTAGCCCACTCCTCACTCATTTCCAGATTTTCTACAGCACTAGATAAATCTTCAAAGTCATTAAAACTTGCTTGGTCATTGCCCTCTGTACTAACACCCAAGGTTTTAGCCACTTGATCCGAAAAGCTATCAAGCGCCTTTAATGATTGTATTGCTGTACCATAATCACCAGAATTTAATCCTTTAAACATTTCCAACGCCCAACCTAACTGCTGGGGGTTGGTTGTACTTGTTTGAATTATATCGGCAATTTGATTATTGCCTTGTATCATGGTGTTGTATTCTGCTTCCAGACTCTTAGCTTTATCAATCCAGTGTTTGAAGCGTTCTTGAGCCTTGGGTTTTAAACTATTGTATACTGCAGAATCTTCCTGTTCTAAACCTTCTGCCTCTTGAATTCCCTCGCTTGCTTGAAATTCTTCTTCTGGTTCTTCTGCAATATCATCCCCACTCCCCGTGTCTTGCTGTGCGTCCTGAGCTTCTTGGTAGGTGGGAGTTTTAACGTCTGATTCTGCGGCAACTTCTGACTCTGGTTCGGCATCGACTACCTCCTCTGAAGCTTCAACGGGTGTTTCTTCTACAATTGGATCATCTTTATGCAGTTCCTCAAATGCTTCTGACATAACATCGAATGTCGTCTGTTGTACCTCCTCGACTTGTGGTGTTTCAGCCATTTATATCTCTCCCTGTGGTTCCCTGTATTGGTTTCTAGTACGTTGCATTACTCTATTGCCTGGCGCATTCATCACCTCATTGGCGCCTTGTGGTGGCGGTGGCGGTTGTACAGCATTAGGCATACCCTGCTGTTGTCCCATTCCCATAGCTTGCTGCATCTGCATATTCTGCATCATATGATTCTGTATATCTTGCGGCATGGGTGGTAAGAACTTAGCAATATCTATACGTTCATCGAAGCGTTTAAATGTTTCTTCTATCAACTGCACATAAGGATTGAATTGATCTGGTACTCCTGATTGTCTCATCATCTGTACCATTTGAATGTTCTGCATCAGTATTGGCATTAATTCTATCCAACGCATGCGCTCTGCGTTTTCGTCAGGCATGCCTGTACTACCAGCGGCAATATTAATGAAAATAGAATCGTATAACTGTTGTTTATTTAATATGGGCCAAAATGCTTGAGGGCCTGCGATCTCTATAGCTCTTTGAGGCGAAACCTCCTGCAATAGTATTTCTGCAGAATACCAGGCAATATCTCTTAACCAATCCTCTGTCGAATCGATTTTCTCTTGCATGCGAGAAGCCATACCCTCTTGTTGGATATTAGCTTCAGTCGCTGTCTTAGCCCGCATGATACCGCCGCGTTGAGCATCACCTAAACCACTGATCCATTCCATATCGGTTCTAATTGGAGTGGTATCGTAGACTATTGGATTCATAGGCGGTGTTTGCACGGGTTGAAACACTTGATTAACACCCAAACCCGAAGCGTTAATCATAGCGATTTCACCGATGGTGGCGTTGCTGAAAACCTCTATATCTTCTTCGTTAACGCGCGAAGCGTCAGCAACGTAAAAGGGAGCCGATAATTTTCTGTGTTCTGCTAACTGATCACGTACAGTATTATATTCATCCTGTAGACTCATCATCAATTCTGTTTCAGATACAGGCCATTCTTGGCCATCAATCCAATTAAGCCCTAACACAAAGTATGGGAAAAATCGTTCGCCCATTTTGGTGGGAACCATCGGTTCTCTACACCATTGGTCACTACCCTCGCACCAGGTGTATACGGTTTGGGTCGTCTTATCCCAATACTCCCAAACAGCAATGGCTAAATTAACATCTTCTTCACCACTGTAAACACCGCTATCTTTGTTAAGTCTATTTGCAATACCTTCCGTAGTTCTACGATATATTGTATACTTTTCAATATCTTTTTTCGTTAATTGGAAGCGCTCCATTACATCAGATGGTGTCATCCATGTTACATTAGCTATCCACCTTGCAGAATTATAATCTTGCAAGGAATCTAGCGATGTGTCCATACGAAAATCTTCTGGTCGTACAAAACCTAAGTTTAAACCTTCTTGTTGCAAAACCTCAACGCGTTGAGATAATGCATTCATAGTCATCTTGATTTCTTCTACTAACTCATCCTTATCGCCTTGATAACTATTTTCAGATTGCAACTGTCGTATGTCGTCTTGTATCTTAGCTAAACTATCTTGAGCATCATTGAATTCCCTACTCACTAACGGGTCACGAAAATAATCTCTCTGGTATGTAACCTTTATAATACCTATCTTACTTGTCATGCAAGATCTTAAAACCTGTTTAGCTAATTTCTTTAGTCTTGCTTTTCTCAAAGAATCATTTAATATGATCTCTAATGTGCCCGCAAATAAATCAGATACTCTATATTGAGAACTTTGCGGATCGACATTCAAACCAGGTCTTACTTTGATTTCAGGATTCTGGGAGTAAATGTGTGGTAATAAACCTTGCAATGTAGCGTGAATGATGTTGCCCTTGATTAATCTTTTGCTCTGACTAAATAATTGTTCAGAGCTCATGCCCATTGTTCGATCATTCAATCGCCCTAGAGAATAACGCCTAGCAGACTCTATTTCCTTATACCTGGCCTTCCATTTTTGATAAGAAAGCTCTACATTCTGTTGGTATTTTCTGATCAATCCCTTAGCGTCTGCAGGGATACCTACGTTCGTATTAGGATTAATGTTGCTTAAGCTTAAGTCTTCCATTGCTATATCTCGTACAGTTCATCAAGTTGATCAAACCACTCCATCGTAAACTTCGCTGGGCCAACCTTTTTGGGTTTTGGCTTTGTTTTTCTGGCCCTCTTCATCATCAATCCGTATCGCGTCGCGTCAAACAAATGATCTTCGGCAGACGTGTCAATATCTTCCACTCTCTTGGGGTCAGCAGGCAATGATGGAACCGTGCGCAACCAGTGCTGACAGGTGTTAAAAACCTTAAGCGTTCCACCATTAAGTCTGTCCACCATCTCTTGTAAGCCTTGCACCCTAGATCCTGGACCTTTCGAGCTAGCTTCCCACACAACACCATAATCAGCAAATACGTCTGCAACGCTTTTATGGCGACCATCTCTAATAAAAATCGCCGAATCCGCCACATTATTGCGGAATCGTACACTTTGTTTACGTTCCTTCTGTTCAATGTCTAAAATCTCCCTTGCTATATCTTCTATTGGCGTTTCACTACCCTTATTGGGTTTTGAACTCCAATAATGTTCCCTGTAGATATAGATTATACCATCATAGTCTTGTGTAAACCAGACGCATCCAGCTGGTGACTTATATCCATGGTCGTAAGACTTCCACCTACGCCACTCTAATGGTATGTCAAATGGTTCTATAACGTGCACAGATGGATCCCATACATTCTCAAAAAACGCTCCTGGCGCTATATTCCAATCACCTTCCAACCATGCTTTGACCAACCAATCGGGACCGCTGCCCTTTATCCTGTCAATATAGCCAGGATCATTATCCATCAACGGTTTGTTGTCTTGTATCTTAGACGGTATGAATATCCGATCCTTATCTTCTACGTCAATATATCGCTCTTTTACCCAACCATGTCCTGGTCCGCCTGGGTTAGCAGAGGCGCGGAATAGCACCGGCACGCCAGCAGCAGACCGCATCGTAGCCTGCAATAAATCGATAGGCTCTGGCGATGGCCAGTTCCCGAGTTCGTCAAAACCTAGGAAAGTTACCGAAAACCCCTGAAGCTTCATAGCATCAGCGTCTTCATCAAGGTGTTTTAGTTGTAGTACAGATCCGCTGGGAGAGACCCATTTTCGCTCCCCGACTTTCCATTCCCAACCTTCTTGTACGAAGACATACTGACCTAGCTTGATCAGCTCGCCCGTTTCTGGGAATGACCTGCGGAACAGAAGGCCTTGCGCCTCACGTCCGTACTTCTCTGCATGCTTGCGAAACGCTAGAAGCATTCCAACACTTTTTGAACCTCCTCGCGCTCCGCCAAACAGTATATGAGGATGCTCACTATTAACAAACTTCTTCTGTGGACCATCGAGTGCTGTCCAGCGAGTCTTCCGCGTTTCCACGCGTCGTTGCATTTCAGATAATAATAGAGCACGAATATCTTCCTTCGGCAAACCATTTGACAACGCCATTGCAAGACTCAACCGCTTGACTCCATTAATTCATAGTAGTCAACAATAGAGCCAGAGAATGTTTTATCCTGGGTATACATAGCAAACACAGAATCTGGCGGTGCATAAAACCCGCTTCCTTCATATTGAGTTGCTCTAGTATTAATGTTGTAAGTATTACTCTCTGGGTTCAGAGATATTGCCCTAACGAACCAAGGTAAAATCTCACGTATGGTAGCACCTGCTGTATGTGCTTGCGCGGTTCCACTCCAGCCTCTGGAAGACACAGCTGGCACAACAATATGATCATAACCAGTCCCCGTTGTGTTATAGGATATGGTATCACTATAATATATACCCTCAGCAGCAGGAGCATCGAAGTATATATAACCAATAGATGGCCACGTAAGTAAAGCCCCGCCTGGTACTTGTATAACCAGGTCAGTAGCGTTTATAGTTGTAGAGAGCGTTGTGCTTTTTAGTCCATATATAGAACCAAAAGAAGTTGTGCTACCAGGCACCGGCCATATAGCAGGATTGTTACCACGTGAGAACGCAGTAATCTCAGTCGTAGAACCCTCTGTTTGGTTAGCGATATAGGTTATTAAATCATCTACAGTAAACGTATTTCTGATAATAAGAATACGCTCTATATCGCGTATTAACTGCTGTGCCATTACTTAGGATTTAGAACCGTAAGTACCGCCAGACATGGCTCCCGCGATGGATTTCTTTTTCTTCTTGGACTTACCACCCGCCGTGCTCATTGGCATACCTGAAGCTGCTGATGCTGCCTTAGCCGCCGCAATACCCTTGGGTGTGTAATCAAAGTGTTTGTTTCCTACGATTGGCATATTATCCTCCTAAGCTTGGATATTTACGATGCACCGCTCTCTTGATTCCACTAGGATTCGGCGCATGACGGGCATAACTCAACGCAGCCTTAGCCCGTTTCCTTGTGTTTATGGGGTATGATCCTTTCGGAGCACCACCGGATGGACCCGCGAAACTCTTAACACCTGGGTATTTACCCGCATTAGAACCACCAGGCTTCTTCCTAGCAGCGCTATAATCACGTCTACTTGCTGATGAGGTTCTCATGTCAGGGCGATATAGCAATCAAGGTCGATAGGATTCGCGCTATGTGCGCTAATCTTAACAATATCTTGTAGTGTAGGTGCAGCAATGGTTGTGTCATCATCAGCCTCTATAGCAGCTGTTGCAGAGGACAGAATAAAACTTTGCCCCGCTAGCAAAACCAACCAGTTATTACTCGATGCGCTTTCAAGGTTTAAGCTTACACCATTAGTGTCATCTTTATTGGTAATCCTAAGGTACTTAACGTTGGCTCTGACAAACGTACCCGATCCGATAGTCGTCCCGAATTCGAATAATGTTCTCACATTACTAGCATCCAGTGAAACTATACGTTGATTAATCTCATTAACTGAAGCAACGGATAGAGTATTCGTTGCCCCCATGTTGGAACCGTTAAGTATAATACTTTCAGTAACTGTAACGGTTAGCGTAGCTGCACTAATTGTTGATGCCATCTTCGTCCCTCTCTATCCCTGTTTCAAAGTCTTTCATTAAGTCAATCAGCTCTTGATCGCTTAACCCCTTCACAGATTCGTTGACGTTGATATTCTGGTCTAACGCCCGCATCGATGGAACACAACGTTCCACCAAGATTCTAGCCGCCTGAACATCTCCTTCCTTTGCAGCTCCAGCTAATACCTCAATAACATCTGGTAGATGCTCACTAATCTGACTCCTTAACTGAGCCATAGTCTTCTGGCTTTTACGAGGTCTTCCTCGGGGGTTGCCAGATTGTCCTTGTTTCCAGGGCATAGATATCTCCGATGTTTACCTACTGGGAGCAGTATTGTATCACAATGCAAAAAAATTCAAAAAAAATTTAGAAAAAATTTAGTTTCAAAAAAAGGAGGATCTTGTGTGTCCTTACCAAGACAGACCCCCCAATATCATAATATTCTAATATTGTTATATATTGAATTGATTTATAGGTACATTAGTATTTAATGATATTCTTATCACTTATTTTAATTCACATTTCTAATTTCTATAATTGAGAAATCAATTTAATCAACTATGGAGCATAGCCCATGAGCAATAAGCCAATGAAACTTCACACTCAAAAAGGTAAGCGCCGACTTTGGCTCGAAGAGCAGAAGTACGGATTGCCCGGTTTCAAACCCGGTTCGCGGTTCAACGTTGTGTATAATGAGGATTCGGTTGAAATCAAAGCCGATCCGAACGGTACCAACACGGTGTTCACCCGCGTCAAAGCGGCCTCGAAACGAATTCCGATGGAGCGTCGCTTCGCCATCGTTGGAATTCACAACGCTCGCCTCAAAGAACTTTTTGGCGATACTGAAAACGGCGTAGATACTCCGGTATCTTATGAAATGTCCGAAGGTTATATCAAGATTATGCCGGTGGCATCATGACTGGTCTTGAAATTCTGGCATGTACCGTTGCATTTTTTCTCCTTGCTGGCGTATTTCTGATGTTAATGACGAAATACTAGATTAACTGATAAGGATACTCGGGCGCTTCGGCGCCCTTTTTTTTCACGAAAATTCCGCCCCACCAGTATGCGCGAGATGAGGTCGGTTATAAATGGCCATTGATCAAACGCATTAGCATTTCATTATATTCTAATATAGTTCTTAGTTTAAACTCCCCGGTTTAGCCCGAACTAACCAGAAACTCTGAACCGAAGAACCAGAAACTCTGGGTGGGGGGAAGAGAATCTCAAGATTCTCAGATATTTGCGCATGTGCGAAAGTATCTTGATTAAAACAGAACCTCAAACATGAGAAAGTGTTGATAATATTACAATATTGTGATATACCAGCACCATTGTTATTACAGTGTATCAATGGCACTTAATCTAATTCACATTTTAAAAAACTAAGATTGGAAGTTCATTTTTTTTATTAACACTGAGGTATTTTATGGACCAAGCAAAAAGCGATGCTGTTCAAGCTATGTGGCAAGAGTGTCTTGACACTAATAATTGGGACTTATTTAGCCGTTCGATGGTCATTGAGTCTGAATGGGATAATTTGACCAATGAGTTACAGTCCGATTATCAGGATTATGACCAGTATGAAGAAGCTGAGTGGGTTTTGAACAGCAGGATATATACCGATTCACACATTGACCGATGGAGCTAAAAACTATGACCGGAGTAAGACCTGTACCAATGAAAATCCATACACAAAAGGGCAAAAGGCGCTTGTGGCTCGAAGAGCAACGATATGGTTTGGATGGATTTGAGTGTGGTTCGAATTTTAAAGTAACATACAATGCTGATTCGATCGAAATTGAGTCTGATCCTGAAGGGTCAAACAAAGTTTTTACTCGAGTTAAAAAACCATCGAAGTTACATCCGACTGAGCGACGATTTGCTATTGTGTCTTTGCATAACAGTAAATTAAAAGCTATATTCGGTGATACTGAAGATGGTGTTGATACTTTTTGCCGTTACGAGCAAATGCCAGGATATTTAAAGATCTGGCCGATGGATAAAGTCGAAAGTTTTGCTGAGGAACTTGCTGAAGGTATTGAGCAACAATTAGCTGCGTAAATATAAAAATTGCAGCTGTAGTACAAGCATCTCAAGAACGGCCCGACCAGCTATGGCTCGTGACAGATGCTTTAGCACCAGCATCTCAAGAACATGCACCACTGGTGAAGCATGAGACAGATGTTGGTGCTTTTTTTTTCATTGAAAACGAGGAAGACGAGATGAAGTGTCAGATTTGCGGCGAAACTGAAGAAGTTGTGAATGATCTGTGCTGGTGGTGCGAAGCAGATGCGAATGATCCAGATCCATATGTCGATGATAGTCTCAATGAGGTCAGTATGGGACGGTTTGACGATGACCCTCCGGAGTGGTAGTTCAATTGGTTAGAATCCTGGCCTGTCACGCCAGTGGTTGCGGGTTCGAGTCCCGTCCACTCCGCCACTTAAAAAAGTAAAAACTTTAAATATCCCTTTATGGAGAAAAGGAGTTTTTTAAATATGACCGAGATATATAAACATCGTACTCACATCGATATACCAAGACGAGTTCGCGTACGCATCGCGAATAGTATTGAAGCTGCCATCAATGAGTACTCAGATAATATGCACCATACAGACATGACTGAAGATCTTATTGACATTGCATTTGATGCGTATCATGTTGGATGGCAAGCGGGATTCATTGACGACACTCAACCAGATCCTAACATTATCGATCGCTTAAATGATGCCAAGGCCCACATAGACGTTGGAATCATGGAGATGGCGAAAGACTTAGCGAACTTTAATCCAGGAGGTACGAAGTGAGATACAGAGACGAACCTGAATGGCGGTTCGACCAAGAATCTTCTCGTGACGCATACAATTCATTGCGATCACGAAGGATACGCAGTAACCTAAATCGTTTACAAACTCAAAGACGGAGAGCAAGATACAATGCGAAAATACGCAACGCAACGACTGATAGCTAAAGACGTACCAGTTCACTTGAAAGGCCTGTTCGAAGGACAAAACCTTCGCTTTCGTGGTCGTGGTTCACGTAAACGAGCTGTTGACATCGTTATGAACAGTAAGAAGCTACGCGATAAATACGGTACGAATGGCTTATTAGCAAGATTCAATCAGGATCTACCGCTTGAATTCGCTGATCGTATGTCTGTATATTGCAGATAGGTCGTCAGGATTAAGACCAGAGACTACCCCCTGGCATTTCCGGACCTACGCCCTGAGCATGGCGAAAAACTGCTCTTTTTTTACATCTAAATAATGGAGTACAGCGAGACAATGACCGAATCACCTTGTGATACTTGTCACAACTATTGGTTATGCATGGAAGGATCAAGAGCCTGTTCAGATTTCAAGTTATTTTATGATACGGGTAAGATCACCCATCACGACCGTTCACCTAATTGGTACATAGACATGCCACCACACACCATCACTGTACGTGAGCTATCAGAGCGCTGTGGCTTTGGCAAAGAGACTAACAAACTAAAGCACTGGCTTGGCCTACGGACCTTCCCTCTGATAGAGGATCCGCTTGGCTTTTACTTTTTGAGGCATATAGATGGTGCAATCGAGAATACGTACACCGGAAAAAGTAGCAAAAGACTACGAAACGCTCAAGCTGCATGCCGCGAGGTGGTGTTGGAAGCGAAA
>VTLG01001970.1_pt1 | contig 14637 bp, 22 predicted proteins | sample 4694571 | NCBI WGS metagenome assembly VTLG01 (sample SAMN12604809, study PRJNA352737) | marine metagenome | biome: ENVO:00000447; feature: ENVO:00000209|ENVO:00000569|ENVO:01000036; material: ENVO:00002151; isolation source: viral sequences binned using virsorter ...
TCCCTACCAGGAATATTCTTCTCAATAATTGCTGAAGAAGTTGCTGTTAATAATTCATGATAATATGCTTGAGGTACAGACTGTTGAAATCTTTCTCCAACAAATCTCACCTCAAAATCCATATCTTCAGGATGAACATCCTCATTAAAGAACTCATCCTTCAAAGAAACTATAGACTTGCCTCTAGCATTAACTGCTGCTTCTTTAGTTACCCTAATATAATCCTCAATGGTTTCAAATCTTTCAAAGTAACCAATAAATTCATCAGCAGCCCATGCTGCATCATGCTCAGATATAATCATTGAAGATTGTCATCAAATTCAGGATCCACATCTTCATCATAAAATATGGTATCCCCATATCCTATCATTAATTTCTTCCATTTACCAGACTCTAATGGTTGAAAGATTTCTCTAATAGATTCCTTCCCTTCATTAGTTGTCCAAGTACGTTCCCACCAATCATTATCTCTGTCAAAGAAATACCCATCATCTTTTAATTTTTCAGTATTCATTTTACCAAATCCTCCAACGTAAATAAAGACTTCAATTCCAACCCTGCTTCTTTTATAGCATCAGCACCGCCTTCCTGCCGATCTACAATAGTAACAACACGATCCACAACATAACCGGCCTCACGTACCTTCTCTACTGCTTTAAGAGCCGATCCTGCAGTTGTTATTACATCTTCCAAAACAGTGACCTTAGTCCCTTCAGGAGGTAAAGGACCCTCTATCCACACTTTAGTACCATGACCTTTGGCTTCTTTACGCACAACCAAAGCATTAATTAACCTACCATCCAAAGCAGAAAGAACAGAAACTCCACTGACCAAAGGATCACCTCCAAGAGTAAGACCTGCTACCATGGGAGTCTCAATCTGCTTCAACATCAGAAGACTGATAAGAGTAAGACCTCTTCCACTTAAAGTAACGGGTTTACAATTGACATAATGTTCACTGGTTTTACCAGAAGAAAGAGTAAACTCACCTTTCTTGTAAGCATACTCCTTCAATAATACTAATAACTCATCAGCAAAATCATTTTTTGTCATTGTTCTCTTTCCAGTATTTAATTAGAAGTTGTAGCTCTTTAATGCGCTTCTCCGCTGCATCTATTTTTTCTTGAAGTGGAGTCATTTCTTCTTACGTCTGGGTACTTGAATAGTCCAACATGGTCCTTCTAAATCAACTAACTCAAACTGTGCCGCATTCTTTTTTTGTTGCTCAAATGTTTTAGCAGGTTCATCACCAGCAGTCTGTCCATACTGAGGAATCTGGAATCCAAATGCTTGACATTCTTCATCATCAGATAAATCAATGTTACATTCCTCTGCATACTCCCAGATAGCAGTATCAACCTGCCCAAAAAGAGTATCAAAGGTCATTCTTTTGCGTAGATCATTAGCAATGTTATCTACGTGTTCATCAGCCAGATCCCTTCCACAAGGTCTGTCTTTGACTAGTTGGTTAAGATTGATGACAATCTTACAATCATTGTAAATACTCATTTGAATTCACACTCGCACATAATTTCGGTTAATGCTGCTAATAGATTTATCTCCTGGTCTGCTACAAAAGCAATTTGGTACTGATACCTAGCAATAATAAGCACAGCAGCAGCAATGCTAGGGCCTTCAAGGGATACAAGAAGACCATCGTAAAGACGCCTAAGAAGTACAGAAGGATCATTGTCCAAATTAGAAACGACCCACTTACGAACCTCCGGGAAGCTTTTCGCTTTGAGTTTTTTAATGAGATCATTGACATTTACATCAGAAAATTCAGCAAGAATAGCAGAATCAATTGCTCCACCGGCACTATAACGTTGACACTCATTTAAAACCCTCCTCCAATCTGGAAAATGCTTGTTAATGAGCTCAGCGAGTACCTTCTTATCGCTTTCGCACCGTTCGGTGTCCAGGATAAAGTTAAGTCGTTTAAAGAACTCAGCCGCAATCTCCTGCTTTTCTTTACCTTTGATTGAAAATTCAACGACCGCACAACGGGAATGGAGTGGTTCGATGATTTTATTTTTATAGTTGCAGGTAAAGATGAATCTACAGTTAGAGTAGAATGCCTCAATATTGGCTCTAAGTAAGAGTTGTACGTCATGGGTTGTGTTGTCTGCTTCATCTATAATTATAACCTTATGAGTACCAGTAGCAGTGAGTGAGACAGTAGAAGCAAAATTCTTTGCCTGATTTCTCACCGTATCTAAAAACCTTCCCTCATCCGATCCATTAATGATAATGTAGTCAGCACCTAATTGCTCACACAGAGCACGAGCAATGGTAGTCTTACCACATCCCGCAGGACCAGAAAGAAGAAGATTCGGAATCTCTCCCTTCTCTACAAACTGCTGAAAAGTATCCTTAATACTTTCAGGAAGTATACACTCCTGAACAGTTTTAGGTCGATACTTTTCTACCCATAAGAAATCACTTCGTGTCATAACGTAGTTTCCAATAATATGGTGCTAAAACCTGGGTGTTCCAAGCCCCTGCTTTAGGTTCAATGCCACGTTCCAAGTTTAACTCTTGCAACAAGCCCCAAGAATCATGCTTCTCGCTCCATATAAGAACTTCCACATCTTCTTGACCCTCATTCAATAGACGAACAGCCTCATCTTGTGCTTCTGTCCAACAATCGAATGTTTTATCCTCTACTTTATACTGTTTAGGATCTGGGAATTTCATTCTTCATACTTCACGTCAGGTTCAAGAGCAATGAAGTAAGATAGGTCTCTATCTTTACTGGTAAATTTAGATAAACCAGACTTGGAAACCACTACTTCATATGATCCAGGAATCAATTTAATATTCTCTACCTTGAAGTTGAATTCAAAAGACTTATCGGTTTCTCCTACAACCATACTAAAATTATTAGCAGTATCATTCTTCTTATCACGAATAACAAGCTTAACAACTCCATTAGCACCAATGGCAGATAGATCAGGCACCTGATACACTGCTGCTGCCTTCAGAAGGCGATCTAAGTTCTGTGTAGTAAGAACGAACGAAACATCCTCTGTAGGCAGTGTGAGGGTCTTCTCAGGAGGTGTTATGATAACACTAGGATCAGCAAAATAATACTTAGATTGATTCGATCTACCTTCACGAATGACAACATAATTCTCATTCTCAAAATCAAGCTCTGGATCATGATGGAGAGACATTCCATTTAAGAACTGATTAAGATCATAGATCCCAAAATCCTTAGGGAGTTCCTCATCAATGACAGCTTCTGCAAGGATATTCTTCATTACACTCATGGTGCGTAAAGAATTGCCTTGCTTAAACAAAAGTGACTGATTAATATTACTGAAATTCTTCAGCAAGTTCACAGTCGAATCAGAAAGTTTCATAAGTTTCGGTCGGAGTTTCATCGTTTGCGTGACCACTGAAATAGTAAAGTAGTAAGCAATAGTGCATTGCCTTTAGTATATCACGTTTTGCTGATCCTTTCTTGTCATAACGAGCAAGATACTTAATAGCATTGCTCCTACAGAAAGACTCAGCATCACCTACAGATTGGATAAGATCCAATGTCTGTGTGCTATTTTGGTTAGAAGTATAATGCCCACTGTAAGTTGAAGAAATATAATCTTTAAGGTCTGCAAGGCCTTTTTCTTCTTCATACTTATGGATTTTATAACCTAAATCTGGTTCGGGTTTTTTTATTGGTTTATTCCATAACTCTGGTGGTACATCATCTCTAATAGGATAGGTTTCATCCATAGTTCCATTCAATTCCTCATAAAGTAGACTCCAAGCATTTACCATTGTACCTTTACCCTCCCTTTTAGTCAAGTGTAAGATTCATAAAGTTTAAATCTATCATAAACCTCTACAAATTGCTCTCGACTTTCAATGGATTCAACCTGAGCTGGTTGACCGGGTGTGCCATTAAAAATCATAACACCCAATGATCCTTCATCATCTTCCATCGAAAGATAATCAATGAGTTCTGAAATACGAACACCTTTCATAATGTAACTGCGTGAATGTACATATTATAAGACCCCCGGTTTTTGCCGGAGGTCTTAAGTAGACGCTTTATCAACTGTCTACGCCTTTCTCTTGCTTGACGTAAAGCCTGTGGTCTAAGAGTCCTCTTCTGACTCTTCTTGCTGTGGTGTTGCCAATTTGGAACGTTCATGGATCTGCCTTAGATAGCGATCACTTCTTGGATCTGTAATAAGAGTCATTCCCGATTTGTGGAACTCATCTGCATAATCGACTGGCCTGCGAACAGTATTCATTCGTAGTGTGGTGCGATTTTCTCTGTTGTCATAATACGGGAGAACCCCTTGACCTTCTCGAAACGTATGACACTATCAAATTTGTCATACATACCCTCCTTATGGGAGATCACAAAGATGTTAGCATCCTTGATGACGTAACGAATAATCTTAAGGAATTCCTCTGTCCCCATACCATCCAAGGAACTATCAAATACCTCATCCATAATAAGGAGATTGGTATTTGTGGAATTTTTAAACTTAGCTACTTCTCTCCATGTAAACAAAAGTGCTAAGTCAATTCTCATCTTCTCTCCCTCGCTGAAAGAAGCATAAGAGAAGTCTGCATGTATTGGAGACTGGACTGTCTCATTAAACTCTTCATCCAACTGAAAGTTGATGAAGAAATCCATCAAATGAAGGTAACGATTGACCTGCTGATTAATGAAGGGTAAATACTGTTTGATAATTTTAGTCTTTACCCCTCCATCCCTGAGTAGGGAGTAAACGAAATCGTGATTTCGGATTGATTCAGTTTGTGTAGCTAGGTCTTCATAGGTTCCCTGTAAACTGTCATTAAATGTTTTGAGTTTCTCGTGTTCAGAATTTCTGTTTGCAAGTTGGTCGGTAATCTTTTGAATTTCCGATTCCAAATCTCTACATTGTCGTTGAAGACCTGAGACTCGAACACTGTTTTGAGAAATTTCATGTGTTAGGGAAGTTACCTCCTTACTTAATGTGGTTAAGCGGAACTCTCTCTCCTCCTCTTTTTGTATCTTGGTCTCAAGTTCTTGGAGACCTAATTGGAGTTTATTTACAGATTTAGTGAGCTCCGCAATTCTATTTAATCTAAACTCTTCTTCTATAGATTGTGTACATGTAGGACATGATACATTTTCTTCAAAAAAGTTATATTCACTACTGACTCTTTCTGCTTTTGTTTGTATTTTAGCATGTAAACTCCCCATTTGACGCAGGGATTCACTAACATCACTATATTGTAATAAATCTTGATCTTTTGCCGCCAATTTCTCATTCAATTCATCATTTCTATTGATATATTCATTCGCTTCCAGAGCAATACTTTTAATAGTCTCTTGCTTATCTGTAATATCTTTCTTTCCAAGTTTCTCAATCTGATTAATAAACTCCTCCTGCATTTTAATCTTATCTTTCAAAGATTCTCTCTTCAATTCAACTGTACGAATGTCATCTTTAATCTCCCGGATCTTTTCCCTAATAAGAACATTCATTGAAGAGAAGATCTTAATGTCTAACAAGTCCTCAATAACTTCCCTTCTATGAGCTATAGGGAGTTGCATAAATGGCACAAAATTACTGCTACCAAGTATTACAATCTGAGTAAATGACTTGAAATTAAGTTTTAAAATGATCTGTTCTAACTTCTTCTGTTGCTCTACAGCAGAAGAATCCTGATTCTGTAAAGACCCATCTATATAAATCTCAAACTTAGCCGGTCTAAGTCCTCGTATAATCTTATAGTTTCTTCCTCTAATATCAAATTCTATCTCAACCACACAATCCTTCTCATTGGTAGTGTTTACCAACTGTGGTTTATTAATCTTACGATAAGGTTTACTGAACAAAGCAAAAGTCAGAGCATCAAGGATAGTAGACTTCCCTGCTCCATTGGTTCCAACTATAATAGTATTATCAAATTCGTTAAGTTTAACTTCTGTCCAATGATTACCAGTAGATAAGAAATTCTTCCAACGAATAGTCTTAAACTTGATCATCTATAGCATATTGATCAAAATAATGAGGATCCATCCAATCATTAAAGTAAGCAAAACTGCTACTACTTTCAATAGCAACATCCCTATCATCAGGAAGAAAGGAACCATCAGAATGGCGGCTGCAACTGCTGCAGGAATCAAGATAATCCAACGGACCCATGGGTTCCGCCACCATCTTCTCCAAGAGCGTTTCATTGTAAAGTGGGACTTTTGGGTGGAACTACAATATCGTTCGGGGTTATTATAGCATATTTGGTCGAAGAAAACTCACATGCCTTAATCATGGGATCCTCTTCTACCTCAATCACATGCATAGAGGGGTTGTCCTCTTCCTCCAACATCATAGCATAGCGTAAAGCATCGTCCTCCTCCAAGAACAAGTATAACACATGGACACCATCAGCATTAACTACCGAGTATGCTCCCTCGTCTTCCTTGCCTTCTACCGTGAGAACGTACATTAAACTACCTCACATGCTTCCTTGTAAATATGACTAATAATTCGTTTGGCTGCATCTTTATCTATATCAACCTCAACTTCATCAAGATATCTACCCAATCATCGGTATCAGTCAGAGAAAAATTCTCAATAATTTGTAAATCCGAGACACCACCATCAATAAGTTTGTCTACAAACTTTTCAAACTGTTTTGGTTTACTCTTCTGTTCAACTACAAGTTTTACAATTTTATTCTCATACTCACTTGCATTTAAAGTCTGCCATGGAGTATCATTATAATTTAACACCTCAAACATCGTATAAGGATTGTTGATAGGTGTCATCTCCAGAGTATCTGTTTCAAAAAGATGAAACCCTCTCTCATCCCCATAATCATTCCAATAGATCTCATAAGGATTACCCAAATATTCAACATTACCTATACTATTTCTATGGTGGAAATGTCCTGAATATACCTTTTCAAATTTCTCATATGCTTTCTTATCTGCTCCATGCTCCATCTTATAGTTTTTATTAGCATAGAACCCAGATAATTCCAGGTGTCCCATCACTACAGGACATTTACTATTAGCAATACATTTATAAGTATTCTCTGCATTCTCTGAATTAATCCAGGGAATCATTGCAATATTTAAACCATCAAACTCCAGTTCTTTATACTCAGATATAACATGTACGTTATCATATTCTCGCAATAATAAATCGACAGCATTGAGATCATTTGTGTTCTTATAATAGGCCGTGTGATTTCCCACAAGAGAATAAAGATTGATCTTGAGATCTCGTATACGGTCGAAATAGTTATCCTTGGCCCAGCCGAGAGAAGAGTAATTGATACCTGTACGGTTATCAAAAGTGTCACCCATATCAATGACAGTATCGATATTATTACGTACCAGATACGGGAAAAAAATATCATCATAAAACTTCAAAAAGAAGTCATGAAATAATTTAGAATTTTTACGAACACCAAAATGCTGATCGGTAATTACTACGATTTTCACGAACGCAACTTAATATGAACGTTATCTTTGATCGAATTATAGTCGGAATAATTACTCCCGTCAAGTGTGTTATTATCGACAAACACTTCTTCATAACCAGATCTCTCCAGAATCTTATTCTTAATCTCCATTTGCTTCTTCTCTCTTTGGATCCGTCTTAAGAAAGCATAATGGATTATTTGTGTAAAATATGAAAAAGGATTTTGTGATTTTTCAGGATTAAAGTTGTTAATATACTGAACACAATTTTCCACCCCATCGCAAACCATATCATCCTTGAACATATAGTTCACAAAGTTTGGTTTATATGACAGGTGAGTGGCTATCTTTAAAAAACACTCTCCGATATAATTCGGAATACGTGGTTTCGGTTCTCCCTTCTCTGCAGCTGAAACAATTTGCCCTTTGTACTCAATAATCGCCGCAAGGAACTCCTTGTTGTTAACATAATGTTCCGATCTCTTGCGGGTTCGAGGCATATTAGTTATAAGCATGTGTTCATCTCATAATCTATAGGTATTATACCATATATCAAAAGCTTGACAAACTCCTGAGATCTGATTAGAATTACCTTTGTGGAGGTTAAAGGGATACTATGATTTAAGATTATAAATCTTTTCTAGTACTTCTTTTGCTTGGGCCACACTAGATATGTATCCCATTTCTCTATTTAAGGCTGACTTACTACTATATGGGTTAATATCACACTCCTCATCCCGTAAGAATTGATTGTAGATATTAATGATTTCAATGTTATCACTTTCGCTTAAAGTAACTACTCGATCCATATTCAAAATGAACATATCATCAGAAGCAGTTTTTAACCAAGGTTCAACTTTGTAACCAATAATTTTTCTAGCGCCTCCAGGTTGCTTGACTTTTACTTCATCCAACATAACTGGATTGGATAAGAGTAATAAAGTGCGCCCTTCTTCTTCACACACAGAAACTTTTGCAAAGACTTCTTCGCCGGTTACTATTTTTATTGATGCATAAAAGTCTTCTTCCATCATTTTAGATTTACCGTAATGATCTCATAATTAAAGTTTTCGTCATTGTAAGTTTTAATACGTTCAATGAGGTGATTCAAAGTGTAGTTCTTGCGTGAATTGTGGGTACAATCATCAGCAATGTCATAGAGAGTAGCCTTTACTTTTCCTGCTCCTTTTCTAAGGACTCTACCGATGGACTGGAGATTTCTGATTCTAGACTTGGAGGGGCTGGCGAAAATAATGTTGTGCAGCCGCTTAATGTTAATCCCAGTACTAAAAGTGCCGTAGCTAGCGATGATAATTGCATTGTTCTCATTCTCTGTAATTGATCTAACGTCTTCACGGTCATTGGCATTAACACCTCCGTGAATAAAGAAAACCTTTCTATTAAGATTTTCCTTATATTTATTTATCATATCATAAAGCACCTCACCATGAGTTTCTACTCTGGCATAAAGTACTAGTGTGTTTCCCTTTAAATCTAATGTGAGATTTTTTATAAACTTATTTCTTTTTTCATGACCAATAATATACTGAACTTCATCTTCATAAGTTTCAAACTTCTGTGGAGGATGTTTAAGAAGAATACAATTAATATCTAATTTAGATAAGAACCCCTTTTCTATTAATTCATCTGTTCTAATGATCTTGTATGAAGGTCCAAACAGTCCCTCTAAGACCCACTTGTGCGTCTGTGTGCCGTCTAAAGTTCCTGTGAACCCAAATCTATACTTGGCAGTATGTAACTTGGTCATTATCTGAACTAAAGATTTTGATTTAAAGAGATGAGCTTCGTCTCCAATCACAACCTCATACTTCTCAAACCACTTCCGAGAAAGTTTATAGATAGATTGCCACGTGGTTATAGTAATTGGACGATCATCTTCCTTCTCGCGGCCTGAATAGATCCGATGACAGTACTTTTCTGAATCCCACCCATAATCTGCAAAGTCCTTGGTCATCTGCTCTACAAGAGATGTCGTGGGAACAACTATTAAGATTCTTTTCCCTTGCGCTTCATAATACCTGGAAAGAGAATAAATCATCAAAGATTTGCCAGAAGCAGTGGGAGATATCAATAGTCTTCTATTGTGCCTTAGAGCGTCGTATACTCCCTCGATTTGGTATTCCCTTGGAGTATGACTCGCAATAGATCTCATATAATCTTTAACACCTTCTTTTGAAATACCTTGATTGACTTCAAAAGGAGTTCCAAAATATTTGTTATCTACGAACTGATATTCATATTCATAACGTTTGCAAAAAGATATTATCTTATCTAAAAGACCAACGTATATTTCTCCTGTAGCAGTAGAGAAAAGACGAATCTTTCCATCCCAGTACTTATTACGGTACTGTGGCATGAATTTAGCACCTGGAACCTCAAACGTAAACTCCTCAGAGAGTTCCTGGTAGACATGCGGCTCCGCATCAATGCGGAGATATACTTCATTCTTCTTCTCAATGAGAATGGTCACTCACATGGTCCATGAATCTATAGTTATTTAGGTTCAAATAATAGATTCAAAACGATCCTTTTATCATATTTGTGTGGATAACTTCCACTATGTAATTGATTAGCTGGAAATCTTATTATCCTTCCTTGCTTGGGTTGTACCTTTTTACCCTTAAAAAGAGTGGGTCCATCAGAATCTATGAAATAATAAATGTATGAAATACCTTTATCAGAATCTTCATGAAACAATGGTTTTATTTTCTTCTTATATGGAGTACGGAGATTTAATTTTGCTCTAACTAATCTATGAGTTCTAAACTCTGGCAATATAGTAAAACAGTGTATTATAGATTCATACCACTCAGAAGTATGATCTCCCTTCATAAGAAGATGAATAAATTGAAAAGCATCGTAACCACCTCCTCCCAAAGTTGTTTCACTAAAATACCAAGGAAAATGGATACTATTAATCAACTCTTTTAAACGTTCTTGATGATAAGGTATTATAATATCGTCTTTAACTTCAACCATAACCAGCAATGAATTTCTGCCATTCAATGGCGTTTTTTATTTGATATTTTCTATTATTAATCTGCTTAAGAATACTTTCTAGGTATGATAACATGGTCTCATAATAATCAATCTTTAATGTAGATGCAGAAAGTTTTTCATCGGCATCCATATACTTAGTCATAGTATCTTTATCCCTTATCTTTTTTGGAAAGGGATTTTCTATATAAACATCTGGATCTGCTTTTCCAGAAAAGTATTCATATCTTTCATGTCTAATATTCTTTCTTTGCTGCTCTGCTTTCTTCCTCAGCAAAAGAATATTATTAAACATGTCATGATACTTAGCATGTAATGCTGGTATCTTTAATGATTCGTCATGTAGATTATCTTTATCAATCTGTGAGTCTTTCTCCCACATACTTTGTATAGTTTCAAGGTTCATATCATAAAGGGTTACCCGCCAAATCGGTAATATTGTACATAGTATACTTGAAAGTAGCCTCTGCTGTAAAGTACTCTATGTCAGTAGGTGTAGCATCAAAATCTAAAGTTGATAAACTTGTAGGGAACATCCCACTAAATTTTACAAGGAATTGTGGATTGCTTGTAGAGTTTAATACTTGAAGTGTTCCATCAGAATACAAAAGTTGTTCTCCTTCCATTTCACCTTCATAAACTTCTTGCGCTTTCGCCAATTCTCTATAAATTTCAGCTAAATTCTCAGGGAAACCTAATCCTCTCATCCAGTTCTGAAGTTGCATATAATTTTTTAGATCTTCATCAATAAGGAATCTTAAAGTAAAATCTGAAAAATCAATCTTATCCCCTGGTCGTGGAATATTATTCAAATAGTTTGGTTGAATAGCAACTCCCAAATCTATACCAGGAATCTGTGCGGTATTAGAAAAGAAACTAACTTTGGGACAACGTTGCAATGTAAAATTAAACCCTGTGGGTGACAGGTAATTTCTATTCTTTATTTGCTTACTGTATATTGAACGAGCCATCAGTTATCTCTACAATTTAATATTTTATCACCAACTTTGACATTGTTCTCAGCAAACCATCCTTTATTTACTTCCAATGCATAGAGAACATCCGCTTCAGAGTAAACATATCCTGTTCTCAATGGTACTAATTCTTTAATACTTTCAATTATACCATCTTTGTTTATAAAAGCAATATCCAAAGGAATAGTAGTATTCTTCATATGGAAAGATTTCTCTCCCTCTTCATTAAAAACAAAAAGCATTCCACTATTTTTGTCCAGACTTTCTCTGAACATCAAACCTAATTGAAATTCCTGAATAGTTTTTGGGATTTCAACTCGAAGGGGTATATTTATAAATGATTCACCCAGTCCTCCACCAGCACCTACTCCATTACCATTGCCACCATTACCGTTACCATTGGAATGGTCACCACCATTACCATTGCCATTCCCATTGTCGTTTCCATTGCGGTATCCTCCACCAAAACCATAGCGGTAATTGAATGACTTCCATCGTGAAGAGGTAGTCACTCCAACATTTTTAGCAGCTCTTTCAATGAAATTGTAGTAAGACTTCATTCTATCTTGCAGCTCATGTAGATATTTATTCTGTGACAACGGAAGCACCACTAAAGCCACCATTTTTGCCATCAGTATTGACAATTACGGCGTCAGCAGTAGACTTTGAAGAGTACTGTTTTCTGTCAGCATATGTTACTGACCAGGTGGCATTTCCTTCATAGTATACATCACCAATTCCAGCATTAGCTGGGATACCTGGTTTTTTGATGTGATAAGGCATTTAATCAGTTTACTAGGATATATGTATTTAGACAAAAAAAGAGACCCCTCGAAAGGAGTCTCTTGAAAACGTATGTAAATGAATTACATAAGATTTGTAACTTTAACGCGACGATAGTAGCGGTTTGTGGAAGGATACAGACGACCAACTCCTTGAGTAAGTCCTTCAGCGAATGGGTTTGCAACCATACCATAACGAGTCTTAAACCCGATTTTTGGTTGGAAGGTGTTCTCGCCGACTGCACGTACCATTTGTAGCGGAACGTATGGGCAGTAGAACACACCAGCATCATAAGGTGAAGTACCCTTATAACCTACAACGTAGTACTGGTTAGCAGCAACGTTTGCAGCGTAAGGATCGATATATACGCGATACTTACCATTGATTGTTCCAGCAAATGTGTTGCCAGTGTCATCAACGTTGAGGTTAGCGTTTAGAGCAGGTGTATAATCGAGTACACCAGCCATTGTCAGGGCAGAAGCAACATCAGCAGATGTCATGATGATGTTACCCTTTCCGCGACGAGTTCTTTGTGCGATTGCGTTTGCATCACGCTCGATTTGGAATAGTAGACCCTTGAACTTCTCAACAGACCAACGACCGTTACTGTCAACGTCTAAGTTGAATTCGCCGGAAGTGGCAGTGTTGACTGTAGCGCCTTGCTCAGCAACCTTGTAGATAGTTCTGATAACTTCGCGGTTAATTTCTGCGAGGATCTCAGTAGAAAGGATGTTAGCAAGTTCTGCTTCAGCGTTAAGACCATGAATTGCTTTAAGGTCTTGAGCGAGTTCTAATGAATACTCAGCTTTGAGAGCACGTGACTTAGCGGTCACTGTTACTTTCTCAATACTGAATGCCATCTGGTTGAACGCACTAGTTGTAGTGCCAGATAGAGATTCAGCGTCAGCTGTACCCATACCTTCACCAACGTTATAATTGGTTGAAGTACCTGAACCAACAGGGTTAAGGGCAGATGGGTTAGTACCAGACTGTGACGTAGTACCGAAACCAGCAGCGGAATCAGAGAAGTAATCTGTGTTGTCGAAGCCATAATCCATACCGGAATAAGCAGTATCTACTTCATTGTAGAATGTCTCGTTTCCGGTCATGCCATTCGATCCAGGACCGACATAGCGTGAGCGCATAGCAAAGATAAGTCCAGTAGGACCATTCATTGGTTGAACGCCAGCAAGGTCATATGCGACCAAGTTAGGCATTGCACGTCTGATCAAAGAGATCAGTACGGGGTCGAAACCAGCAACAGGTCCAGTCGCCGTAGCGTCGGAACTGTAACCTGCGGCACTAGTTGTGCTGCCGGTATTCATGTTTGGTTGCTCAGTTAGAGTCGATCCTGAATTAAAGGATTGCTCGTCTCTGAGGAATTTTTCTTGGTTCTCTAGTAGAACAGCGGTTACAGCCCTACGATGGGAATCTTCGATTCCTCCATCGTGGTCTAGAAGGGGCTTCCACTTCTCTACCAGATGTTCTGATTGGAACATCGGTTGTTACCTAATAAGTGTTTAGTTTGATAATATTAAATTCACTTGTTCATCCGACCGAGCATATCTAGGTAGTTAGACATTCCTGTAGCAGGTGCTTCAGTGTGATCTACGCCCTCAGATAGTGTTTCTGATTTGGATGATTGAGTAACAGGCTTACCTTTGGAGAAGTATGACTCCTTAAGGGTTTCCAGTTTCTCTTTATAAGATTCCTCACTTTCAAACTCTACACCTTCAGCAAGTGAAGCGAGTTTTTCCTTCTCGGTCTCTGCAAGACCTTCAGATACATCGGAAACAATATGGTCAGCAACTGACTTTCCTAGTCTGTTGGTGAGTCCAATATTCTTTTCGATTTGCTCGTTGAGTTTAGTCTCCATGTCATCTAACTTATCTGTCATAGCAGATAAGACATCATATTTTTCTTCAGGGATTGATACATAATGCTCTTCAAAGAGTGACTTCATTCCTTCTAGGAAGGATTCGGTCATGTCTGATTTAAGTCCTCTTTCTACAGCAAGTTGATTTTCCTGTAACCACTCATCTGCAACGTATTCCAGATAAGAATCAACACGCTCAGTCAGTTGGACTTTATGCTCCTCAATTTTCTCTGAGAGAGTAGCATCGTATTCCTTCTGAAGGGACTCTTTAATTTCTGCAACCTTGGACTTGATAGCAGCCTCAAAGATTGTCTTTGCTTTTTCTTTGAACTCTTCACTGAGTTCTTCGCCGCCGAGTAAAGCGTTAACGTCTTCTTCGACATCATACTCTGCAATAGTTTCTTCAACTTCGGCAACCACTTCTTCCTTAGCAGGTTCTTCGGCAACAACCTCTTGATCGTCTTTGACTTCAACTTCGTCACCTGACTTAAGAGCTTGTCCTGCGGTTAGTCCTTTCATGGCATCTGCTTTTCCAGCACCTTTAT
>VTLG01011747.1_pt1 | contig 14635 bp, 14 predicted proteins | sample 4694571 | NCBI WGS metagenome assembly VTLG01 (sample SAMN12604809, study PRJNA352737) | marine metagenome | biome: ENVO:00000447; feature: ENVO:00000209|ENVO:00000569|ENVO:01000036; material: ENVO:00002151; isolation source: viral sequences binned using virsorter ...
TAGCATCAAGAAAAGAAAAGAAACTTTACCAAAGTTGCCATATCTTGCACAAACAAGGAAGATATTATATAGTACATTTTAAAGAGCTATTTGCACTGGACGGTAAACATGCTAATCTCACTTCTAATGACGTACAGCGTCGAAATCGCATTACTCGCTTACTTGCTGATTGGGGACTTATCTCTGTAGTTAAATCAGAATCTATTGCTGATATTGCACCTTTAAATCAAATTAAAGTTTTATCTTATAAAGATAAGGGTGATTGGGAGTTAGAGCAAAAGTATAATATAGGCAAGAAAGGAAAGAAAGAGGAAACCGAATAAAAATGTAGGGGATTCAACATCCCCTTTTTTAGTGTTTCGTGGTTAAATAGTAGTGTACGCCGTAAGGGTACACATTACACACTCGCTTATTAAGGAGTAAAACCATGAACACACTAGCAAGATACCACGCTGCTAATCTTCCAGATCTTTTTGAGAAGATCACTAAGAACAGCATAGGAATGGATGATTATTTGAATAGTTTCTTTAATTCAGACCATCCGCAAACAAATTACCCACCATATAATCTAATACAATTAAACAATCATGAGTCTAAACTCGAAATCGCACTTGCGGGCTTCAAGAAAAATGAACTCAAAGTCTATACGGAGTTTGGAAAGTTACATGTACAAGGCAAGAAAGAAGAATCAGAAGTTGATGGAACGTTTGTCCATCAAGGATTGGCCCAACGGTCCTTTGAACGGATCTGGACGGTCACAGATGATACGAAGGTTGGATCCGTCAAGTTTGAAGATGGACTCCTCACCGTGGAACTAAACAAGATTGTTCCAGAACATCATAGTAGAAAAGATTATATCTAAATAAATCTATCTCAGGGGGGGTCTTGACGATCCCCTTTTTTATTGTTAGAATAGTAAAAGGAATTAATTAAACTATGGCTATAAAATTAGTTGTTTTAAAAAATGGGGATGAAGTAATCTGCGATTTAACCAATATGGAAATTGGTGAAGATGATAGTAAAAAAGTTATTGGTTATTATTTGGGTAGAGCTTGTGTTATTGATGCACAACCAACAGGAGAACCAAATGAATATAATCTTAAATTACTACCTTGGAAACCTTTAGCTGTAAATCCATTGATCCCAGTAGCTGCTGGATGGGTTGTTACCGTTCTTGATCCTGTAAAACAATTATATAAAGTATATAAAGAACAGATAATGGAACCAAAAGGTGCTATGGAATGGTTGGGGAAAGGTGAAGAAGGTTCTACTGATTACTTAGACGCAGATGAGGATGATCCTTTTGAAGGTATGAACCCTGAAGAATACGCTATTAAACAAGCACAAATATTGACCAGTGGACAATTGACCACTGACCAAATTAATGAACTGGGGGAAAAATATGGTCATGGATTAGGCTCACAAAATACTGAGGACAATGAAAATGGACAAGATAATCAAGATTCTAGCACTGACGAATCAACAGATTCTGATTAGTGAGATTGAAGAAGTTGGGACAGTCGATATAGGACAACCCGACTGTAAACTTATTAATCCTTTTACAGTTACTTCAGATCAAACCCTTGAGCCTTTTTTAAATGGTTATACAAAAGACTCGACACTTATGATGGGATCTGATAAGATACTTACGTTGGTTGAACCAACGCCCACCCTACTTGAAAAATATCAAGACATTACAGAATGAAATTCTACACCAATGTTCAACTAATCGGAAACCAATTCTTGGTCCGTGGGGTTGAAAATGGTAGAAGGTATGAACATCGTGATGAGTTCTTTCCGACTCTATTTGTTAAATCTAAAAAAAATCTTAAGACTAAATATAAAACGTTAAGTGGAGAATCAGTTGAAGAAATTCATCCAGGTACGGTACGGGACTGTCGTGACTTCTATAAGAAGTATGAAGATGTTGAGGGATTTGAGATATATGGGAATGACAGGTATATTTACCAATATATTTCAGAGAAATACCCAGATGATGAAATCAAGTTTGACATATCTCAGATTAAACTTGTTACTTTGGATATTGAAACTACGTCTGAGCAGGGCTTCCCTGATGTTCAATCGTGTGTGGAAGAGATCCTGGCAATCACAATACAGGATTATACAACTAAGCAGATCATTACTTGGGGAAGTAGACCTTTTGAGAATAAACAGAAGAATGTAACATATAATTATTGCCCTAATGAGTATGAACTACTTACATCATTCATAAACTATTGGATGCAAGATGTTCCTGATGTAATTACTGGTTGGAACATACAATTATTTGATATACCTTATATTTGTAAACGTCTTCAAAGAGTTCTTGGTGAGAAGTTGATGAAGAGGTTCTCTCCTTGGGGACTTGTTAGTGAAGGTGAAGTTCATATTATGGGTCGTACTCATATTACGTTTGATGTGGGTGGTGTAACTCAACTTGATTATATGGATCTTTATAAGAAGTTTACTTATAAAGCACAGGAATCATATAGACTTGATTATATTGCACAGGTTGAATTGGGCCAAAAGAAGTTAGACCATAGTGAGTTTGAAACTTTTAAGGATTTTTATACAAATGGTTGGCAGAAGTTCATTGAGTATAATATAATTGACGTTGAACTAGTTGACCGACTTGAAGGTAAGATGAAGCTTATTGAGCTTGCTCTTACTATGGCATATGAAGCAAAAGTCAATTATAATGATGTGTTCTATCAGGTAAGGATGTGGGACACTATCATTTATAACTATTTAAAGAAGAGGAACATAGTTATTCCTCCCAAGAATAGATCACAAAAGAACGAAAAATATGCAGGTGCTTATGTCAAGGAACCGAAACCAGGAAAGTATGATTGGGTGGTCTCTTTTGACCTTAACAGTCTGTATCCTCATCTTATTATGCAGTACAACATCTCCCCAGAAACCTTACGGGAGACTAGACATCCCAGCTCGAGCGTTGAGAGGATTCTAAATCAAGAGGTAGAAGACTTTAATCCAGAGTATGCTACATGTGCTAATGGAGCACAGTATAGGAAAGATGTGCGTGGATTCCTCCCAGAGTTGATGGATAAGATGTATGGTGATAGAGTGGTCTTCAAGAAGAAGATGCTTCAAGCAAAACAAGAGTATGAAAACAATCCGTCCAATGCACTTACCAAAGAGATTGCTAGGTGTAACAATATCCAGATGGCAAAAAAGATTGCCCTTAATAGTGCTTATGGTGCTATCGGCAATCAGTACTTTCGGTATTACAAACTTGCTAATGCAGAAGCCATTACTCTGTCTGGCCAAGTATCCATACGTTGGATAGAAAACAAGATGAACCAAAAGGTCAATAAGATCTTAAAAACTGAGGATGTTGATTATGTTATTGCTTCAGATACTGATTCCATTTATCTTAATTTGGGCCCTTTGGTTGAGGCTGTATACGAGGGAAGAGAGAAAACTAATCAAGGCATTGTCTCGTTCCTTAACAAGGTGTGTGAAAATGAATTTGAGCCTTTTATTGAGAGTTCTTACCAAGCGTTGGCCGACTACGTAAGTGCCTATGATCAAAAGATGCAGATGAAGCGAGAGAACATCGCTGAGAGGGGTATATGGACTGCTAAGAAGCGTTATATCCTTAATGTATGGGATAGTGAGGGTGTCCGTTATGAGGAACCCAAACTCAAGATGATGGGTATTGAGGCAGTTAAATCTTCTACACCTGCACCTTGTAGAGAGATGATTAAGTCTGCACTCAAACTTATGATGAATGGTACAGAGGATGAAGTTATTGACTTTATTGCTGCTAGTCGTAAGAAATTTAAGACCCTTCCTCCAGAGGATATTGCATTTCCAAGATCGGCATCTAATGTAACAAAATATCAGGCACATTCCACAATTTATGCCAAAGGAACTCCTATACATATACGTGGTGCATTATTATACAACCATTATGTCAAGAAACATAAGTTGGATAATAAGTACTCTCTCATTCAAAACGGTGAAAAAATCAAATTCTGCTACCTGAAAAAACCTAATATTATTCATGAGAATATTATTTCGTTTATTCAGGATTTTCCATGCGAAATTGGTCTTGACAAGTATATAGATTATGACCTACAATTTGAGAAAGCTTTCTTGGAACCCTTGAAAATTATTCTTGATGTAATTGGTTGGAATGTAGAGAAAACTGTAAACTTGGATTCTTTTTTCTCCTAATGGAATTACCTATCGATCACAAAGATTTAAAAACCATAGTTAATGCACTTTCTTTAGGGGGAGATACTAGACTTTATTTCTTACTTAAGAACGTGGTTGACAATGAAAGATTGCAGCAGGAGAAAAAACTAGAAATCTCAGATACTAATGTTCAGATATACTCTGAATCTGATGAGTATCAATGTAAACATAATGATTGTGACATTTAATCATGGATTTTTTAAAAGATATTGTAAAGGAGATTGGTGATGACTTCACCCAACTCGCATCCGATATTGATGAAACTGAAAGATATGTAGATACAGGATCCTATATTTTTAATGGATTAGTTTCAGGATCTATATTTGGTGGTGTATCTGGAAATAAGATTACTGCCATCGCTGGTGAGTCTTCTACGGGAAAAACTTTTTTTTCTCTTGCTGTTGTCAAGAATTTTCTTGATAGCAATCCTGATGGTTATTGTCTTTATTTTGATACTGAGGCTGCTGTTAATAAACCTTTATTAGAGTCTCGTGGGATTGATTTAAGTAGAGTGGTAGTTATTAATGTGGTAACTATTGAAGAGTTTAGGAGCAAGGCACTTAAGGCAATTGATATATATTTAAAGACCAACACAGAAGATCGCAAACCCTGTATGTTTGTGTTAGACTCGTTGGGAATGCTTTCCACCGAGAAAGAGATTAGGGACGCACTTGATGATAAGCAAGTACGTGATATGACCAAATCTCAACTTGTGAAGGGTGCATTCAGAATGTTAACCCTGAAACTTGGCCAAGCGAATGTTCCACTCATTGTCACGAATCACACGTATGATGTCATCGGAGCTTATGTTCCAACAAAAGAAATGGGAGGAGGTAGTGGACTCAAATATGCAGCGAGTACAATCATATATCTCAGCAAGAAGAAAGAGAAAGATGGAAAAGAAATTATCGGAAACATTATCAAAGCAAAGACTCACAAATCACGTTTAAGTAAGGAGAATAAAACTGTTGAGATACGTCTTTATTACGATGATCGTGGTCTTGACAAGTATTACGGTCTTCTGGAACTCGGTGAGATCGGAGGACTATGGAAGAATGTCGCAGGAAGATACGAAATTGCTGGTAAAAAGTTATATGCAAAACAGATTCTTGCCTCACCAGAGGTTTACTTTACCGATGAGGTAATGCAAGCTCTTGATGAAATAGCACAAAAGGAATTTAGTTATGGAGAAGGTTGAGTTTCTCATACTCAAAAATCTTTTGCACAATGAAGAATATGTGCGTAAAGTTGTTCCCTTTATCAAAGCGGAATATTTTGAAGATACCAATCAGAAGATAGTATATGAAGAGATCATCAACTTTGTAGAAAAATATAACAAACCATTATCAAAAGAGATTCTTTGTATTGAGACTGAAAAACGTCAAGATATAAATGATTCTTCCTTTCAGGAAATTACAAAGTTAATTACTTCTCTTGATGAATCTCCTACAGAATTTCAGTGGTTAGTTGATACTACTGAGAAGTGGTGTAGAGATCGTGCTATCTACATAGCATTAATGGATTCAATCCAAATTGCTGATGGCAGGGATGAGAAGAAAGGAAGGGATGCTATACCTGCAATATTATCAGATGCTTTAGCAGTTTCTTTTGATTCTAATGTTGGACATGATTACTTAACCGATTATGAAGAAAGATATGAATCGTACCACAGGAAGGAGGACAAGATTCCGTTCGACCTTGAGTACTTTGACAAAATTACAAAAGGAGGGTTACCGAATAAAACTCTCAATGTTGCTCTTGCTGGCACAGGGGTTGGAAAGTCTCTTTTCATGTGTCATGTGGCTAGCAGTGTCCTCCTCCAAGGAAAGAACGTCCTCTACATCACTCTCGAAATGGCAGAGGAAAAGATTGCGGAGAGGATCGATGCTAATTTACTTAATGTCAATATACAAGACATAACAGATCTTCCTAAAGTAATGTTTGAGGATAAGGTAACTAACCTTGCTCAGAAGACACAAGGTACTCTTATTATTAAAGAGTATCCTACTGCGTCTGCACATAGTGGTCATTTCAAAGCATTACTTCAAGAATTGGCATTGAAAAAGTCATTTAAACCTGATATAATATTCATAGATTATTTGAATATCTGTGCCTCATCAAGATACAGAGCAGGAAGTAATGTCAACTCATACTCCTACATCAAAGCCATCGCAGAAGAATTACGGGGTCTCGCAGTTGAGGCGAACCTTCCGATTGTATCTGCCACTCAAACTACTCGTAGCGGCTATGGCAGTAGCGATGTGGACCTTACTGACACCTCTGAGTCTTTTGGACTCCCTGCTACTGCTGACCTTATGTTTGCCCTTATTTCTACAGAAGAGTTGGAAGGGTTAAATCAAATAATGGTTAAGCAGTTAAAGAATAGGTACAATGACCCTACTGTTAATAAAAGATTTATTGTTGGTATTGATCGTGCCAAGATGAGATTATATGATTGTGAACAGTCAGCACAGGATGATGTTGTTGATAATGGAAAAGAAGATACTTCCACTGAGGAAACTAAATTTAAAGATAAATTTGGAGGTTTTAAATTTAATCAATGACAATTTGGCAAAACTACATCAGTACTTACAGGTCAATGTTACCATGTAAGATTGAAAACTTATGGGCATCTTGGCAAGCAAAAGGAACTTCCTTAAATGCAATAGATCATTCTCATCAACATTTACTTAAGTCAAGACAGGTTGATATACATGATGGTAAGAATGTTGATATATTTAATTGTATAGCCTACCCTAAGACAGGTAGTAACCTTCCTTGTTTTGGTATGGACTTGATGAAGTTTTCTCCAAAGAAAATTATTATAGTATTTGACTTTCAACATCCTGTAGAGAATTATTTGTTTGAAGTTGAGGGATTGCCAATAGGAAGAGGGGATTATAGATTCTTTGAACCAGGTAATCATTTTTCAAAGAACATTTATATACAATATGTTAATGAATATGAGGTAGATGCTCATTTGCCGATGTTTGAAAAATACTTGACTAAGTTTATAGATATGTTAGAATTAGAGAAACCAACTGGTACTGATACCAGTTTTTATAAAGACTTTGATTCTTATATGACCAAACTTGATCCTGTGGGAGGATTTCTTGCTGGTAAGTTTGGAAAGGATAAAGCAGATAGTCTTGTAAATGATTTCCTATTTTCTTATAAATGACTAAACAAGTTGATACCGAAAAGTACCTTGAGTTTGTAGAGGGTGTTACAAGTAATGAGAGTTTGAATTATGCGGCTCTTTTGAGTAGATTGAATAAGTTAGAACTAGAAGATGATTGTAATGTTCCTCAGTTATTAACTGCTGCACTTGGATTGACTGCTGAGTCTGGTGAGTTTACTGAGGTAGTGAAGAAGATTATACTACAAGGTAAGCCATATAATGAAGATAATGTCTTTCATATGAAGAGAGAGTTGGGTGACATCTGTTGGTATATTGCACAGGCATGTATGGCACTTGATACTTCTTTTGATGAAATCATTGAGATGAATGTAGATAAGTTAAAGGCAAGATATCCTGGTGGAGAGTTTGATGTTCATCACTCAGAAAACCGTGCAGAAGGTGATCTATAATGCATGATTCATCTAAATTACTAACTGGGTTAAAGTTCAAGCAGACTTTAAGGTATGGTGAGAACCCACAACAACAAGCAACATGGTGTGTTTATCCAGATCATGGATTATCATCTGCAAATCAATTACAGGGTAAAGAGTTAAGTTATAACAATTTAATAGATTTAGATGCAGCAGTATCAACAGTGAAGGAATTTCCTGATGAGCCTGCTGCTGTTGTAATTAAGCATACTAATCCTTGTGGTGTTGCTATAGGAAAAACAATAGATTCTGCATTAACCAGAGCATTAGATTCTGATAGAGTTAGTGCTTTTGGTGGAATCATTGCTCTCAATAGAGAGGTAAATACTGAGTGTGCTAATGAATTAATAGGTGCTTTCTATGAATGTATCGTTGCTCCATCATTTAGTGATGAAGCGAAGGAAATACTTGCTGCTAAAAAGAACTTAAGATTGCTTGAGTTGGATATAGATAATATGCAACTAAAACCATACAATGTCAGAAGTATTCTTGGTGGAGTATTGGTACAAGAAAAGGATAATGAACCAGTCAATATTGATGATTGGAAAGTAGTTAGTGAAAGACAACCAACAGATCAAGAAAGAATTGATCTTACATTTGCATGGAAGGTATGTCGTCATGTACGTTCTAATGCTATTCTAGTTGCAAGTGATGGTGCTACATTAGGTGTAGGTGCAGGTCAAATGAATCGTGTTGGTTCAGCAAAGATTGCACTAACATCATATACACAAGTTAGTGGAGCTGCATTAGCAAGTGATGGATTCTTTCCATTCGGTGATACTGTAAGACTCGCATATGATTATGGTATCAAAGCACTCATTCAACCAGGTGGAAGTATTAAAGATCAAGAGTCTATTGATGCTTGCAATGAGTTAAATATGACTATGATATTCACAGGTAAAAGACATTTCTTACACTAAACAATTATGAACTACTACGCATTACTAAGTGTTTCAGATAAAACAGGTATCGTTGATTTCGCAGAAGGATTAATCCGTTCTGGATATACTCTTATATCAAGTGGTGGAACTCATAAGGTAATTAGTGATGAAGGATTACCTGTAATGAAGGTATCTGAATATACTGGTTCACCAGAGATTCTGAACGGAAGAGTAAAGACATTACATCCAAAGATTCATGGTGGCATTCTTGCTCAACGTGGTAATCCATTACATGACTTAGATCGTCAAGCAAATGGTATTGGACTTATTGATATTGTTGCAGTAAACCTATATCCATTTAAGGAGACAGTTGCTAAACCAGATGTAACTCTTTCAGATGCAATAGAGAACATTGATATTGGTGGTCCTAGTATGGTAAGATCAGCAGCAAAGAATTATAAGGATGTTGCTGTATTAACTAATCCAAATCAGTATGGAATTTACCTTGATGCAATGAATGGTAATATAACTTCTGTTACTGCTGAAGAATTAAGAAGGCAATTTATGCTAGAAGCATTTAAGCATACTGCTGAGTATGATGCTGCCATTAGTGCATGGATGTCAGAGAATGTATAAATACATTGAGAAGAACTAATGGCTTGCAATGGATTCTGCTAAACAGTTAAGAGATTTAAGTAAAGTTTATATGGAAGCCGTCTATGGCGGTGGAAAGAAAGAGGAGAAAAAAGATACTCGTCTTGTAGTTACTGCTGCTGATAAGAAAGCAAATACTAAAGCATATCAGAATTACAAAGCAGGTCATTCAGGATATAAAGCAGCAGATCATTTAGGTGAAGGTATTAAGGGTGAAGATAATGAAACTAGAAAGGCAGCAGCTGCAGAAAGAAAAGCAGGTGTAAAAACAAGATTATCTCCTTCTGAAGGTAGAAAAAATGTTGCTAATATGCTATACAAGATAAGAAATGCTAAATCAAATCCTCAAAACGAATCTGTTAATGAAGGTAAGAAAGCAGAGAAGGATTTTGATGGTGATGGTAAATTAGAATCTCCAGAAGCAGAATATAAGGGTTCTAAAGATAAGGCAATCAAGAAAGAACTTAAAGATCTTCAAAAGGCTGCTGAGACTGGAGAAGATAAGTATGTTGCTAAAGCAGACAAAGTAAAAGGTGTTGGTGAATCTGTTGAATCAGATGAGTATATTGAAATTGTTAGAGAGATAAAATCAGCAGAAACCCAAGCAGATATCAAGCGTTGGAAATCATTAGAAGAGAGTGGTAAGTTTACTGCAGAAGAAATTGATACAATTATGGAGGCAGATATTGCTGACATTCTTGCTCGTTTAGAAAAGAAGAGAATTAGTAAAGGTGGAGATCCTGATGAGTCACCTTTAGGTAAGAAGGTTGGTCAGGCAATGAAGTCTCAGCAAGATAAAGCAAGAAAGAAAGCAGGTCTTAAAACCGAAGAAATTGAACTAGATGAAGCAGAAAGAAGTATTGCTAGTAGACTAGAGAGAAAGAGAAAACTCTATGATAAAACAGTCAAGAAGGCAATGGATTTTGCTAGAAGAGAGGGTGAGGCATCTGGTCATGCTAGATGGAATATGAGTAGACTTGGTGATGAGATGGATAAATTGAAAGCAAAACAGAAGTAATTTGAATGTTGAATTAAATTATGGCTTTTAATTTACCTAGAGAACCAGGTACTACGGAAACTCTCCAATGTATTGCCTGTGCTGCTCGTCAAGAAATTGGTCCTCGTTTTGATGCTAATGATCTTGTAGATTTGATGAAGCAAGATGGAACGCATCCAAAAGAACATGCCGTTTATAATCATGCTGGAATTGAAAATAAGTATGCAACAATGGTTAAGCAATGGGTAACTGATCCTGCTAAACCAGAATTATTGCAGGAGTGGTTGAATTCTTCAATTTGGATTGCTAATTCTTTAGTTGATGAAGGTATTCATGGTGGTAGTTATACTTTTTATCGTCAAAATCAATTTCCTGCTCCTGGTAAAAGTTTTAAAGATTTATTCGTCTATTTGCGTGATAAGATAAAATCTGATGGTCGGCAGGATCCTCGGTGGTTAAAAACCACTGCAGGAAAAATTTATAGTGAAATTGAAATAAATGATGATAAATGGAATCCTGCTGATATCATTGCTGTAAAAGATAGTAAAAAAAGGACTTGGCAAACTTTACTTACTCAAAGGGGATTTTTAAGATGGGTGGAGAAGCAAGACACAGGATCTAAATCCACTTTAAGAAAGGATATGAAAGAGTTCTCTAAGATGAGAGGTAAAGATGCTACTACTGCTATTAATAAATTAAAAATAGTTGACTCAATGAGTCATTTGTATGATTATAATAAATTAATTTATCGTGGAATGAAGGATAAAACTTTTGTTCCTATTTCATTAAAAAAAGCAGATAGTTCAAATCCTCAATGTCAGCAGATATTTGTTAGTGAACCTAAAGATCTTGAAAAATATTTCAACATGAAGGTAAATGTATATAAAACGGAATTGTTACCAGGTAATAAAAAAGCTAAAGTATATTTTAAACTTGAAGGATTGGGCCCAGAAAAAAAATTATATTTTGATATGAGAGGATTTGAATCAACAGCTTCTATAGCAGATATTCAAATTCAATTAATGGAAGCTGCTGGAGGATCTGCTGCTCATGGAAAAATAACTCTTCCTGTTACTACTCAACAGATTAGGTTGAGTGGAGGAAAGAAAGCTTTGGATGATTTGAAAAGAATGAGAAATACTATTTTTAAAAAAACTTTTCAAGGTAGAACAGATGTAGCAAAGAGAAGAAGAGAGAAGATGACTTCTGGTATTCATGGGTTCACTGACTATAGAATATTTCAGCAGTTGCAACGAGATGTGCATAATGCTTTTAAAAATCCAAGAGATAATACGTTAACTGCAGAAGTTGAAGAGGTTAAATTATGGGGTGAGTATGTAGATAAGTTATCAAAAGGTCAAACTAAGAAAAGGGATTTTATAAAAAATGCAACGGGAGATAAGTTTTATGGTAGTTCAGGAGAAAAATTAAATTTTGAAATTGGTTCGGATGGTAATGTTCTAGTTGGAAAACTTAAAAAAAATAAAAAAGGTGAGATTCCTGGATTAGGAACAGTTTCAATTGGCCCTAAACGATTGGGATTAGATATGAGTCATAGTCAAGTAAAATATATGAAAGATAAAGTTCAGTCATATGAAATGGCATGGGTTATTACAAAATCTGGTATAGCTGATCAAGCTAAAGAGAATATTATGAAGTCTATGTACATGTATGCTGCCTCTAAAGGATTTGCACTTTTTAGAACTCCTACTGCATCATTCTTTATGTTACATGGTCCTTATTGGAAGTGTGCTGCATAAAAAACGCTAAATATAGTTATGAAGAATTTTCTACAATTTTTAACAGAGGCAGGTGCGTCCCAAGCATCAGCACAAGCATCCAAATTAAACCTTACCAGTGATGGACATGGTAGTTGGTTGGATTCTCGTGGAAATCTTGTTGCGACTACGGAAAAAGGTAAGTTAAAATTTATTCAGAAGAAGGTTAAGGCTGCTGATATTGAAAAACCCAAGCAACGTAAAGCTGCTGAAGGTCCAGTCAAGCAGATGAAAACTGCTCGTGCTGATGATAAACTTGCTGGTTCTCCAAAAGCAAAAGAACCTGAAGGTGGCGAAACTGGTGCAGGAGAAGCATTAACAGTTGCATTTGGTAGGTTTAATCCACCAACTGTAGGTCATGGAAAACTTTTAAGTGCAGCAAAGAAGGCATCTGCAGGTGGAGATTTAAAAATATACCCATCAAGAACACAGGATCCAAAGAAAAATCCTCTTGATCCTGACATGAAGATTTCATATATGAAGAAGATGTTCCCAGACTATGAGGAGCAGATTATAAATGACCCTGATATGAAATCTATATTTAATGTATTAATAACTGCAAATGAAGCAGGTGTTAAAGACATTAATATTATCGTAGGATCAGACAGACAATCAGAATTTGAGAATTTAGCAACAAAATATAACGGAGATCTTTATAATTTTAATAATATAAGAGTTATTTCTGCTGGTGTAAGAGATGCAGATGCAGAAGGTGTAGAAGGAATGTCTGCATCTAAGATGAGAAAGGCAGTTGTTGATGATGATTTTGATGCATTCCGTAGAGGAACACCAAAGGATCTTAATGATGGTGAAACAAGATCATTATTTGATGCTGTTCGCACTGGAATGAAGGTTAAGAAGAAAAAAGTTAAAGAATCTATTGATTTATGGGAGATTGCACCAAGATATGATCAAAAAGGCCTAAGAGAACAGTATGTAAGGAAGAAAATCTTTAGAATTGGTGATATGGTAGAGAGTTTGAACACAGGATTGGTAGGTAGAATCATCCGTAGAGGTGCAAATTATCTTATTTGCTTGACTAAAGAAGAGTATATGTTCAAATCATGGATAAAAGATCTATCAGAATATACTGAGAAGCATATGGAACGTAGGATGAGAGATAAAATTCATCCAAATATGTTAGTTGGTACTGGTGGTGCTCGTAAAAATACTCAATCTATGGTTTCTGGACAGGAAAAGATAAGAAATTTCATAAATAAGTACAGGAAAAATAAGTAACCATACAATGGCAACATATTCTAATTGGAGAGAAGATCTTATTGAGGTTATTGATACTCCCACAACCGAAAAGAAAGCCGAAAAGAAGATTAAGGAAACTAAAGTTAATAATAAAGTAGTAATTAACCCTACTTTTAAGGAATCTGTTGCTGCAATGGGTGGTGAAATATTAGAAGTTGCAGAAGTTGATGATAAAAAGGGTACAGAAGAAGATCCTCAGATCAAATCTAAGCAAAAAAGGGCAGGAATGCTTAAGAGGCAAGTTCTTCTTAAGAAATTACAGGCAGTAAGAGCAGGTGGTGGTACAGATATTACAGCAGGATATGAACCAGAAGGTGATCAACTTGATGAAAGATTAGGTGGTAAAGGTTACAAACCATACACATCTCTAACGGGAAAGAAGGTCTCTGGTGACTGGGAAGATTCTGATAGAGGTGCTGGTAACAAGGCAAAGAAAAGAGCAGGTGGAAAGGTAGAGAAGAAATCTCCAACTTATCGTGCTCATGTTCTTAATAAAGAAGATTATGAAACTAAAAAAACTGGTGAAGTATTAGCAGCATTTAAGAGAGATCCTAAAGTTAGAAAGAGATTTGAGAAGGCTGCTAAGAAGGAAGGTGGACCTGGTTCTGCAAAGAATAGAGCAGCAGATGATATGCTTCAGACTGCCAAAGATACTGCAAAGAGAAAAGGTGATACCAGTAAGTCTGATGACAGGTATGCTTATGAATCTCTAGAAGTAAAGGAAGCAACAGTTTCAATTGCAAAAAAGGCTAATACAGCGATTAAAGATGTAGAACGAAAAGAGAAATTGGAAAGAATTAATAAAACGATTCAAGCAATGAGGAAGCATAGAGATTTTCATCCTTTGTTGCATAACCCCAAAGGAGGAGCAACTGCTGCAGATTTAAGAGGAGAAGAAGTAGAAGTTGAGGAAGGATATGGTAAAATAAAAACTCCTGAAAAAGTTGTAGGTAAAGTTCGTCAACCAAAAAAAGTTGCTGCACCTAAAGGTAGTAAGGTGAAGGTTGATGAAGGTATTATGAAGATGGTGAAGAAAGTAATCAGAAGTCAGAAACCAGAAAAGAAAGCTGAAAAGGCACAGGACGCTGGTGCAAGAGCAAAGAGACAGTTAGCAAGAAAGGTACATGCTAAGTATGTTTCTGGTAGTGAGGATAATGTTCCAGATGATATTAGAGATCATTATGAAGTAAATGAAAGAACTTTATCTAGTTACATTCCTTCAGATAGACAAG
>VTLG01013498.1_pt1 | contig 14635 bp, 28 predicted proteins | sample 4694571 | NCBI WGS metagenome assembly VTLG01 (sample SAMN12604809, study PRJNA352737) | marine metagenome | biome: ENVO:00000447; feature: ENVO:00000209|ENVO:00000569|ENVO:01000036; material: ENVO:00002151; isolation source: viral sequences binned using virsorter ...
CTACAAACAAGACTGGATCTTTTCTTAGCTTTAATAATGTTTTTTCTAATTCCATAATATTAAAAGGGGTATATATCTCTAGACCTACCCCCATCGCTTTGTCAGAGGGGGGGGGTATGACCAAATAATATATGTTTAGCTATGGTTTTATAGCTAACTTTCCTCTATCCCATTGATATTGTTACAAATATGTCAGGCTCTTATCCTGACTTTACTAATGGATTGCCTTTTTTAGCTCTTTTTTGCCCTCACGCGCGTGTAGTTGTTGAGGTAGCTTGTCTATCTCCTCATGCTCTATTACCTTAGCCTGCACCCCCTTTAAAGCATCAACAAAGCTATCCTCAGCTTTATGATTAAGTTCCATCCTATCTCCAAAGTTTTTTGGTGACATCCTAGCAGCAGTCCACTTAAACAGATCTCCTGCTACTCTTGCTTTATTAAAATCTATTTTACCTGCCAACACAGCCATAGCTAACTCTGCAACCTTTTCACCATAATAATTGCCTCGTTCTTCTCTAGCCTCATCATACTTAGCTGCAAATATAGGATCTCTTTTAATCCAATTATGTATTGTTGTTCGATCAGGCATATCTTTATCTCTGCAAATCGTATGCAAAGATTTACCCTCTGTAATACCAGTTAGTATTTTTTGCTCTAATTCAGGTGTTTGTTTACTATTTGTTTTATAAGGTCTTGCCATTTATTTTCTCTGCTTTTTTACCAGTAAAGTTTTCCCATCTTTGAATTATGACATCCACATATTTTGGATCTAATTCAAATCCAAGGCATTTTCTTTTTGTTTTTTCACAAGCAATTAATGTACTGCCAGATCCTAAAAATAAGTCTAATACTGTTTGTTCTTGCAAACTTGAATTAATAATTGCTCTTTCAATTAACTCAACTGGCTTTTGTGTTGGGTGTTCATATGTATTTCTATTATCTCGTTTTAAAGACCACATATCTGTATTTTTTCTGTCACCATAAAAATTATGTTTTTTTGTTTTTTCAAAACCATATAATATGAACTCAAATTGATATCTGTAATCGTTCCAACCCATTCCTGCACTTTCTTTATTCCATACAATACAATTTGATACATTAATTTTATTTTTTTCAGCAATAAAATAAAATCTTGGATATGAGTCCTTCCAGTTACAGCAAATATACATTGAGCTGCCTTTATAAGTATTTTCCTTTATTGCTTTAAAAATATTTTCAGCAAAAATTTGAAAATCATCGTTTGACATATTATCGTTTTTTATACCCTTCCTTAATAATACATTTTTACCTCGTGATTTATAATCTGCATTATAGGGAGGATCAGTAAACACTAAATCTGCTTTTTTGTTACTTAACAAATTTTTTAAATTTTTCTCATTTATGGAGTCTCCACACATAAGCCTATGCTCTCCTAACTGATAAATATCACCAAGTTTTGCATTAGGCTCTTCAGGAGGTTGTGGAACTTCATCCTCATCGGTAAGTCCTTCGTAATCTGTTCCATTTGCAGAGAGAATATCATTTAATTCTTTTTCTGAAAAACCAGTTAAAGATAAATCATAACCTTCACCTAAAAGCTCTTCAACTTCTACAGCCAACATTTCTTCATCCCAACCTGCATTCAAAGCCAATTTGTTATCAGCTATAACATAAGCCTTTTTCTGCGCCTCTGTTAAGCCTGATAACCTAATTGTTGGCACATTAGCTTCATTAAGCCTTTGCGCTGCCATAAGCCTACCATGACCTGCTATTATCCCATCTTTTTCATCAATTAAAATAGGATTAGTCCAACCAAATTCTTTAATACTTGCTGCAATTTGAGATACTTGTTCATCAGAATGTGTACGACTATTCCTTGCATAAGGAGTAAGTTTAGCAACTTCCTGATACTCAATATTTAAATTATTCATCTAAAATTTTATCTTGAAATTGTTTCAATGGGCAATTCCCCATTCTGATAAAAAAGTACCAAACAGAGTTCCTCTTGTCAACTATATTACTTTATGACTTGCATTATTACCTAATATGCATATTATAAGTAATATATATTACTTGAGGAGCATATCATGTTACACAAAAATATTATAAGACACATCCAAGAAGCTACACCACAAAAAGAAGAATCCATAGCTTTAACTTTAGCAAAAGAAAGTTTAGGAGCTATAGCTTTTCTAGTTTGTTGTATGGGAATGTTATTTCTTTGGATTGTTTTCTAACTTTTAAAATTCTTAAAAACATCTTCTAATTCATCAAGAGCAATCCTAAACAACTCAGGTGCTGCTTTCTTTGCCCTTTTGTTTCTCCTTGCCCAGTCTGAAGCTGACCAGTTATCAATAATGACTGCTCTAAGTATATCAAAGGTTATCTTTCCCATACTACGAGCAATCTTGTTATAATCAGCTACACAAGCTGCTTGTCTTTGTGTCATCTCAGCTTTGCTATTACCTGACATAACTGGTTTAAGTGTCGTTGTAACAGAACCTCTAAACTGAGCGCCTTCCCAAATAGAATGAAACCTTTGAGCATGGATAAAATGTGCATAGGTAATAACTTCTTTCTTCAGGTAGATATCAAGCCATGTTTGGTTTGTAACCCTCATCCTTGTTTGACCTGCTCTTTCAGTTTTCTGTTCAACAACATCAAACTTTTGCAGGAACTCAGGAGTAGGTAAAACCCTCTCAGTTTTAATATTATATTTCTGCTTTTTCTTTTTCACTAATCCAACTTATAAACTTTTAATAACTCTTCAAAAGAACCATCTTTTTTTAGCATTCCATTCTTCATTTTCTCTCGTAAAGCCTCATAATTTTCATAAGCATATTGAGGATCATGTTTTGCTTTTTCTGCAATCTTATCTATCAAAACATCAATGTATCTTTTTTGCTTAAAACTTAATTCTTTTTTCAAATGTCCACCAAACTTATTTGTGTTGTTAATTGTGTTGTATTGTGTTTGTTGGACACCCATGTCCACTCCTGACTGGACACCCATGTCCAATCCATGTTGGACAACCGTGTCCTGAATGGACTGGACAGCCTTGTCCTGAATGGAGTGGTCAAATTGACCTGAATGGAGCATCTCTTGCTTCTTTTTATACACCTGATACATGGGCAGATAATACACATTTGGCTTACTGAAACCTCTCTGCACTTTATTGATAAAACCTGCTGCTACAAGTTCATTGATCTTTCTTTGTACTGTTTTCTCAGAACAACAACCTATCTTGGCAATTCTTTGATAAGAACTCCATTCCGAGTATCCTAGATCCTCGTTAAAATGATCAGCTATAGCAACCAAAACTAGCTTCGCAGTTGCATCTTTGGTTTCCTGATCAAATGCCCATTTCATAGCATCAAGTGACATCAGCCTCTCCTTTTTTCTTCTGTGTCGATAAAATATTAAAAAAATCGTTCATATCTAAGACTGCAAGTGCCTTCTTGTTATCAGCTTTGATAATCAAAGCATCATTGTTTTCAATCCACTTGTATATTTCCTTAAACCCATTTGCCCTGCACTTAACCTCTAAAACCCATTCTTCAATGTCATTGTTGATGATGACATCGCCTTTGATAGATCCACCACCTGACAATGGCACTCGATAGGCTTTTAGATTATTAATAAGTGCAGCTTTCCTTACAGAGTTTTCGGTTCTGTAACCTTTGTCCCTGCTAGGCTTTCCCATTGAAAAAGTCCCTTGCGCCTACCTCTCCATCGGTCAATCTCTCTATTTGAACAAGTTTTTTTCCTGAGGGAACAGCTTTATTATTTAACCATTTATGAACTGTTGGCTGCGATACCTGCAACAATTCTGCTAATTTTTTCTGACTTATTTCGTTTTGAATTAAATATTGAATTAATTTCATAATATTACCTTATAGTAATATTTATAACTTTAAAATATATATTGTCAATTTAAGATTTTTTTTACAAAAAAAATGCCATGCTAAATAGGTTAGTCCACTAATACAAATACTGAGATAAGTAACAGTCCTCAACGAATTAACATGGCATCTTTATCTTTACAATATATAACCTAAAATCTTGATTAGGTTGTTTGTATTATACATAAAATACAAATTAATTAAATTAATTTTTATATTTAAAATAAATAAGTTGTGAAATCTATTACTATTGGTTATAAATAATTATGTCTAATTCATTTTTTGAAAACTTTAGTTTTGATGAAAAAGAACTAAAAGAGAGAAAAAAATACATTGGTGGTTCTGAAATTAATATCCTTGCTACTGGAGATCAGGCTTCAATAAATCAGCTATGGGAAACCAAAACTGGCAAGGTTGAGGATAAGGATCTTACCACTATTTTTCCAGTAATGATGGGAAATGTTACTGAGGGATTGAACCTTGCTTGGATATCAAGAAAGTATGGTTATAACATCTCAATGCACCAAGAGGTTTTAACTTCAAAAAAACATAGTTTTATGAGGTGTACTTTAGATGGTGTTATTAATAATTATGATAATCAAATAGCTGTTGTAGATGCTAAATTTACTCTTGGCAGACCTATGATGGATGAAAGCTATGCTGATGTCATACCAAGATTACTGAAATATTATACACCTCAGCTAAATTGGAATGCTTACTTGTTATCTGAAAAGCTAGGCAAACCAGTTGAAAAAGGTGTATTAAGTATCATTAGGGCAGGTTCTGAGCCTATTGTTGAGGAAGTTACGATAAATGCCAAGTATCAGGAAGAATTAATAGGACTAGCTTCTTATTTTCATGGATGTTGTCAGCTTAATACAATACCTGAAGATATAATCACAACAGAGCCACCAATACCACCTGAGAAAAGAAAACCTTACGATATGTCAGGAAATGATGATTGGAAGTTTTTTGCACAAGGTTTTATTCAGACCAAAGGTGCTGCCCTAGATAATAAATCATATGAGAATAAATTAAAAGGTCTTGTGCCAAAAGATGCCCTTAATTGTCATGGGCATGGGATCAACATCAAAGTTTCAAAAAATTTTAGAAAATCAATCGAAATCATTTAAGGAGAGGAAATGACAGATTTAAAACCAGTAATGAATAGTATAGCGCAACTTTATAAAACTCATGGAGTGCAACAAAAAGGTGGCAAATTTTATACACAAGTTGTGCATCGAATGGAAGCCTTTAGATCACATATTGGAACTGAAATAGGTATAGACACAAATATTATTGTCGATGATGGCAAAAGAGTTGTTATGAAAGCAACTGCTACTACAAAAGATGGAAGAATAATTGGATCAGGCTTTGCTGAAGAGATTAGAGGCAAAGGTCATGTTAACACTACATCAGCTTTAGAAAATGCTGAAACAAGCGCCATAGGTCGTTGTCTAGCGAGTTTAGGCTTGTCAGGGGGTGAATATGCCTCAGCAAACGAAATGGATGCAGTAGCTAGGAAAAAAGAGGTTGTAGGGGTTGCCTCTCCAAATGCCACCTCTACACCTCAACCCAAGCCAAAGAGTGAGGCACAATGGCTTGATGAAATAGATAAAATCAATGATGTTAAGGATCTTAATAAATTTTACACTTCTAATAGAATTTATTTGATTAAAGACCCTGCGCTTAACAAAAAAATTATAGATTATTGTGCAAGTAAAAAAGCACACATAGAGGAATCAATGACACATCATTATCAAGAGGAGAGCATCAATGGATGAGAAACAATACACGAAACATGGGGTGGATAATATGACCATCTCTTTGAACAGAGAAAAGGAAAAGCAATTAGATTGGCATGATGATTGGAAAGGAACACTTATTTTTAACAATGAACCATATTATGTAAATTTAAAAAATAGAAACAATGATTGGATTGTAGGAACTATTACAAAAAAACCACCAAAAAAAGAAGAAGTAAATCAACAACCTATGGAAGAGACAAATGAAGAAACATCCGATACAGATGGAGATGAAATCCCCTTTTAGTTTGCTTGATGAATCAGCTAGTCTTATTCGTGAAAGAGGCAAACAATATGGGAACTTTGAAGATAGTTTTACCACTAATGCTAAGGGACTAGAGTTGGTTCTAAAGCAAAAGGTTAAGCCTTTTCAAGCGCCTTTAATATTAGCGATTACAAAACTAACAAGGCTTTTATTTGATCCAACAAATAGGGATAGTTGGGTTGATTTGATTGCTTATTTAGCTATGGCAGCTTCTATGGCTCTTAGGGAAAAAGATGAAACTTTGCCTAAGATGTAAAATAGCTTTAGACAAAAAGGGTGTTTGCCCTATGTGTGGGCATAAAAATGACTTATAGTCTTAATGGGTATCAAAATCAAATATCCTTTAGTGGTGGCAGGACAAGTGCATATTTGCTTTATCAACTAAAAAAAAACAATCCAAAATTTTTAGATAATTCAAAAGTAATATTTACTAATACTGGTAAAGAAATGGAGCAGACACTTGATTTTGTTCAGGAGTGTTCTGAAAGATGGAATATTAATGTTGTTTGGTTAGAGTATGATATAATCAATAACAAAAATTTATTTAAAGAAGTATCTCACAACTCTGCATCAAGAAATGGTGAGCCTTTTGAAAAAATTATAAAAAAATATGGCAGACTACCTAATGCTTTGCAGAGGTTTTGTACTGGAATTTTAAAAGTACAAACTGCTGCTAAATATTTAAAATCTTTAGGTTGGAAAAAATGGTCTAACTATTTAGGTATTCGTTTTGATGAAAAGCATAGAGAAAAAAAAGATTTAATAAATGGTTGGTATTATGGAAAATATCCTTTGATTGAAAATAAGGTTACTCTTGACCAAATAAATTTATTTTGGAAAAAACAAAATTTTAATCTAAATTTACCTACTGTAAAAGGCAAAAGTGTCAAAGGTAATTGTGATTGTTGTTTTTTAAAATCAGAACATTTATTAGCTATGATGGCTAGAGAACATCCTGATAAAATGGAATGGTGGATTAAAATGGAAGAAATGACTAAAAAGCAATTTAACAGAGATCGAAACCTAAAAAAATTTCAAAACTTTGTAGATGTTCAACAAGATTGGGTTTTTGATCAACAAGGATATTTTTGTCAAGCTGATGGGGGAGAGTGTACTGATTAACTCTCCTCAATCATATCTGCCATTCTTTCATAGTCATCAGGCGATTGCGCCCTATCCATATCAGCAAAAGTATAATGATGCTTGGCAGTATTTGACCTTTTAGAGTGTCCCATACGATATTTATTAGTGGTCGGTGGTACTTGTAATCTTTCATCCATAGTTGTTGAAAAGGCTTTTCTAAAAGCACCAAGACCTCTTCCATCCCTATCTTTTGGATCTGCCTTATATGATACTCCACTTACCTTGCAATAATGCTTTATTTGCTTTCTCCAAGCATCTTGATCACCATGTAAGCCTCTAGCAGAAGGGAAAACAAAAACATTAGAGTTACAGACCAATTTCCAATCTTGCAGCACTCCTGATAGCTTGGAGCAAAGTGGAATAGTTCTTTCTCTAAATTTAGTCTTTGTAGGTAGTAACTCACCTCTATGAGCAGTTCTCAGGACTTTCAAAGTTCTTTTATAAAAGTCTATATCTTTCCATTGTAGACCTGCTAATTCATTAGCTGCCATACCAGTCAATGCAGAAGTCCAAAACAAACTAAAATATAAGGGACTATCTTTCTTAGCTGATTGTATTAGCTTATTGATTTCCTCTAAAGTAAAATCAACTCTTTCCTGAGATGATCCTCTAATAATATCTCTTTCTGATCTGCTACAAGGATTGTGATCAATCCAATTCATTGAGATAGCATATTTAAATAAAAGATTAAGGGTGCTTAAGACTGCCCTTCTCGTTTTACCTGATAGATTTTGCTTTTTCATGTAATCATTAAAGAAGTTTATGCGCCCTGCATTTATGGTTGCAAGGTTTGTATCTTCATCAAAAAACTTTGCTATATGAAGCCTTAGATGTCTTTCATCATTCTGATAATGCCTTCTGCTAATACCATCCATAACTCCAATCATGGTTGATCTGTAAATCAAAAACATTTTATGGCAACTAGCAAAAGAGGTTGCTTTTGATGCTCCACCATTTTGAGCAATCATATCTCTTACTTGTTTAACTTTTTGTTCAACCTTTTCTTTTTCAACTGATGTAAAACGACATTCTTTGCCATCTAATTTGTAATAGATAAGCCATGTTTTAAATGGCTTACCTCTTCTTATTGTTGTTATTTTTTTTGGTTTTGAGGGTTCTCTGTTATTCATGATTAGCACATTGATGTGTAGAAAAATAAAGATCATCTTGATACTCTTGTAAAATTTCATTAGTTTCATTTTCCTTAACTAATTTAACCATTTCATCAAATGTATTTACTTGTCCAATATCATCTAAATATTCACCATGTTCGTCTAATTTTAGAATAGAATATTTATATTCAATGCCCTCATTTTTTATTGACTCATCCTCAAGATCAAAAAAGTACACTTGAATATTACCTTTTGAATTAGTGTAAGATGGTGCTAAATCGTTATGATATGATGTGTTTTGAAAACCTAATTTTTTCAATTCATCAATATCACAGTTCATATTATAGTTGTCATTAAATGCAAATTTTACTCTTGATTGTTTCATTTTGCCTCTCCTTTGTTTAGCTATAAAATATAACTATTAGTTATATATATTATCTAATATAACCATTATTACCTAATATGCAAGTAATATTACAAAATAATCCTGACGAAATGTCATTCCTGACGAACTTTTTGATTTATTTTAGGCTAATAACCCTTTTTGATAGCCAGTATCTCTGTGGTAGGTAAGTGTTTCTTTTCTTGGTTCATGCACATAACTACAATGAATCCAACCTGAGTTTTTGTTTGGTGGCTTGTAACACTCTAAAATTAATTGATCAAAAGGCAAATTACTCTCTATCCATCTAGCTAGATCATAATTATCTATGCCTGAAACCTCAAAATCAGCAGCTTGACCTTTAGCATGTTGGCTTTTTACTGTAGAGCCTACAGCTACACAAAGCTCAGGTGATCTAAAACCTGATGATACTATAAAAGCACCAAATTTATCTCTTATTGGCTGTAGTATGTTTTGTGCTAATAGTTTTAAGTTTTCTATTTGATCTTTGTCAGGATAATTATCTATCCCTTTTCTTTCTGCTGTTTGACTTTTTATCATTTCATCTAATGTGAAATTTTCTGTTAAATTCATTTTTTAGTGTCCGTTTTCTTCATTTTGTCATAAGACCTCATGCCTGATATTCCAAGCATACCAAACATAAGTGGCATCATAACTGACATATCTGCCTGAGGAATAATAATTCCAAAACCTGCACATATAGGAGAAATCATGTAATTTATCATTAGGGACAGACCACAGACCCATCCAATCAAGGGTCTCCAAGAACTTTGAAACCAGTTGCCTTTTGCTTCCTCCTGATTAACTTTTATCTGTTGAAGAGCTATTTCTTGGGCATGTTTCTCAGCCATTGTAGCTATCTCATGGGCAAGTTTATTTTTGGTGTCTTTGTCCTCTATAAACTTTCCTAACAACTTTGAAGCTACTGGTAATAAACTGGCGATCATCTGCCTACCTTTTTCATTGTAGCTTTGTGCGCTTGAGTAAACGTCATTGGATTTCTTGTTCTAGTCATTAGCTTAGTCATTTCATCCATATGTTTTTTTGTGTGATGCTTAGAGTGTTTTTTCATAGCATCTGATTGTCTTTTAGTTAGTTTTTTCATTTATCACCTTTGTGTTCATGTCCCATCCATATTCCAAATATTCCAGTCATTACACCCATAACAACCGAAACAAAGGCAGATTGTGGCGCTGTTGGATCTTCTAAATTCATAAACCAAGAGGCAGTATTCCAACTCATAATGGTACTTACAAGCATCATTATTCTTGGCAAAACTTTATATTTACCTTTTAAAAAATCTTCTTTAGTAATCAATGCACCCTCACTTTTTCAGGATCGACATTTACCAATTTGCAATAACATTCATACATTTTAGCCTCAGGTGGCTGACCAATATTAACAGTTTGTTTATGTAAAAAGTTTTTAAAATAGGCACAAGTTTGAACTGACTTGAAATGAGTGCTTCCATTTGGCACACCATTTAAATAACAAGCCAACAAAAAACAGCTTACAAGTTTCATATCATACCTTTTTTTCTTAATATAAAAACCACGACAAAGATAAGACCTGATCCGAATATTGCCAACAAAACATAAAGAAATATTTTTAATAATAAATCTTCTAACTCTCTTTTTTTCTTAGCTCTTTTTTGCGCTGCTTCTTTTCTTTTTTTACGAGCCTCTGCAACAAACTTTATATAATCTTGGTAAAGACCTGCCCTACCATAAAGTTGCATATATTCTCGCAATTGTTCTTTTTTGACCCTTATTTGCTCAAGAGCCATGAACTCTTCAAGATCAGTATCTTGTTTGCCTAGAAAATTTGTCCACAGACTATTCTTTTTTTTGTGTAAATCTGATTGTAGTTGATCCTCAGAATGAGTAAATTTAGCGATAGCTGAACCACATGAAGCTATATCTCTGCCATTCTCAATCGTTTTTTTGATCACAGCAAAAGCAGCATTAGCAGCAGCTAACATCTCTAACATTTTTGTATTTCCTTATTTGGAGAGGACTTTATCTAACTTATCTTCAAGTCTGTGTATGGCATCCATTAATTTTGTGATATCATCTTTGACATCATCTTTTTTTGCATAGTTACTTGCGATTTCCTCTCTTGTTTTTGATAACAATATTTGCTGTCTTTTGACCTCTGCAAACATCTTGTTAAATGCCCAACCAAAGGGCATCAGCACCATTGTGATAATAGCAGACCATATGATTTGTATGTCCACCTCGCCCATTATGCTAAGTCTCCGTGAATAACGTGCATACCATAACCACCAGAGCTTTGAAAATCTTGAAAGTCACTAGAATATTTAGCTTGGATGTGGTCTGTTGTACTTTCAACTGCTCCAGTATCAAATCCTGTAGCAAATGCACTTATTGTTTTACCACTAGCAACAACCACCATGTAATCTGTTGAACCCATTGCATTACTTTTTACAAATCTCCATTGACCTGTGCCAACATCAGTTGTTGATGAAATATTTAAGCTATCATCTGCAACTGCATCAACTCCAAATTTACAAAAAGATTTAGCCAACCCTTGTTGCAGACTAGTCGTAGCAGTACCCTCACCTCTAACAGTTATAGCATTAGCAGAAGTGTTGCCAACTAATGCATCGACATTTAATGTACTCATTTATTATCTCCTATACTAGCCATTATGCTAAATCTCCGTGTAATGTGGCACAAAGAAGCTCTGCATCAATTCGTGTGTCATTTGAGCCTTGCATTGCGTTTACAGTTACTGTTGATGTTGTTGGAGGTGCGTCATGGTCAATAGCCAAATAACAAGTGTTTGTACCTTGGTCATGCGTTCCTGACCCAGTAGTAGAATAATTAGCATTATTCATGTCATTATTAATAGCAATAGTGTAATCACCAGTTGTATTATCTGTTATTCCACTAACATTAAAACTATCTGAAGTTGCAATAGTTCCATCTCCCTCAAAATTAATCCAACATTTTGCTAACCCTTGTTGCAGATTAGTTGTTGTACTATTGCCTTCACCTGTAACAAGTATAGAACCTGCTGTGGTGACACCTGTAAATTTATCTACTTTAAGTTCACTAGCCATTATGCTAAATCTCCATGTATTGTGCCACTATGCCAAGAATCTTGAACTGACCCAGATGAGTTTACTGTTTTTATAGTGTTAGAACCTGCTGCTCTACCCGGACTATACACATAATTCGCTTGGTCTTGGGCCCCTGTAAAAGGAGAAGAAAACTCATCACTTCTCATGGCATTAGTAAATACATATGAAAAGTTACCAGTGCCTACATCAGTTGAGCTAGATACGTTTAAACTATCTTGAACTGTAGCAGATGTGTTTCCTATAACCCAAAACTTTGCCAAAGACTGTACAGTATTTTGTGTGGTAGTGCTATTTTCTGATACATAAGTAGATGTGTTAGCAACCTTTACATTCGTGCCACCACTACCTGCTTTATCTACAATGGTATCTACATTTATTTGTGAACTCAATTTGATCTCCTATGAATAAGGATTTTCACCTAGAACACTAACATCCCAAGCTGATTTTAATTCAGATATAGTTGAGGCATTTGTAATTGCACTTGAAGCAGGAGCATCTCTTAATGCCTTTTTCTTTGCAACACTTGCTGACTTTGCACTTGCATCGTCTGCCTCTAATGCCTTCATATAAATAACATCTTCTTCTTCTAATAAAGGCTTCCTGACTTCTCTAACTTTTTCTTGAAATATTTTTTTAGCTTCAGTCATGTCCTCTGAAATAACTTTCTTGTCAGAGTCAACGACCCAAGCACCCCTAAAATGTCTATCAGAGGGTTTGGTAACTGTAGAAGCATCTACAGTAACACCATTTTTATCTACTATATTTGTTGTCGGCATTTTTTACTCCTTATGCTACTTCATCTTTGGTGTTGATTGATTTATCAATTTTCCAAGCATTTCTCCATATTCGTGTACTTGGTAGCTGATCCTTTTTACAAATAACTAATCTAGGTTTATTAGCTTTCTGATATTCTCTCCAAACTCTTTGTGGTATGTCTTTCATAATTAAATATTCGATAGCTTGCTCTTCAGTCATCGCCTCTACTGGTTTAGTCTTATGTAATAAATAACCTCTCGTATGCTTCTTGAAGTCAGGCTTAGCTTCATCTTCTTGTAATGCCCAATAAACTTCTACTGGTGGTAATATGCCACCTTGTAAGGCACAAGCCATCCAGTTTGGATCTGGCACAGTAACTTTTGCACACTCCTCAAGATTGTCAGGATCTTGCCATACAATCCTATAATCAGATTGTTTAGCTTCTAAATTTTCTTTTGCCCAACACAATCTATCCCAAAGATGTGTTCCCTGAAACTCTGGTGTTTTTGTCATGTAATACCCTATACAATAACTAATGTTCCATTGATGGTAAGTGTTGCACCAGTTGCTACTGTTAAAACCCCTGCACATAAACCATTCGTATTTGTTGCAACTGTAACTGAGGTGTTTAACTCATTCTCATGTACTCTTATGATGTCACCAAGTCCACCACCACTTTCACCTAAAAATGAACCACCACCTGCATTGCTGAAACTCAATGTGCCTGAACCATTTGTCACAATCGCTTGACCATTTGATCCATCGCCATCAGGTAAAGTAAATGTTGTTGTTGTTGTAACTGAGGATGGTGCTTGAAACTTTAGTTGATGGCTGTTGTCATCATCCTGAAATGACAAAACATCTAAGCCTGATGTACCTGCTGAAAAATCTTTTAAATGTGACATGACCTCTCGGATGGCATTATTTACATCCGATGGTAGCATGGAAGATTCTTGAAGATTTACCCCACCAACATCGGTGTTATTTGTTGCTGTAGCATCATATTCTGTTAATTTATCTTTTGACATTATTCTGCATCCTTTATTGTTAATGTTCCTGCTTCTACTTGTCTTAATATTTCTGCATAGTGTCTGTTGTCAGGGTCTGTAGGTACAAACATCTCTGAACCATCAATGACACACTTAATTATACTTGTATCATTCCCATCTCTTGTTGAATTTATTCCATACTGTGCATTAGTTATTGTCATAATATTCATTTTTATAACTCCGAGTCTGCTTTAAATGTGTAGCCAGAAAATACTGCATTTTGCAAACTTCCTGATCCACCTTTCCAAAAATGAAAGCCAGTTGTTTCTGAGGTGACAGCAGATGTTCCTAGTAGTACACCATTAGAGGCTGACCCTCCAGTTAATGTAGATGTAGGAGCAGACCTCATTGAAACTTTATGAGGAAAGGGAAGTAGTGTGTTCCTTGTTCCTTCAACTCCCAATTGCCAAGTTACTGTTTCTTGTTGATAATATCTTTGACACAATCTTTTTTCCTCCCCAAATGACCTATGCTCAAATGGTGTGGCTACAGAGCCTACTTCAATTTGAAAACCAGTAACAAACCATGTAGCACTATTTGTTCCTATTAATTGAACACTACTTGGTGCTGTATGATAATTAGCTGATGCCCAAGCATTTGCTGTGCCTTGAAAAGTTGCACCACTACCAAAATCCCATTGTAATCGTAATCCAATAGTATTATCAGTTGCCCAAGTTCCACTTGTATCAAGTGTTATTGTTTTTGTAATTTTTTCCCAAGTATTAGCAGAATTTATTGTATATTGAAAAGGATAAGCTCTATTACTAGCATTATTATTTAATGCACCACCAAAATTTCCAGTTAAACTACTTTTAACATAAAATGAAATTGTGATTGTTTCTGCGTTTGCTGTTCCTTGCATAAGGTGTGAACAAGCATTGCCCTCTATATTTTGTTGAAGAACATAATAATCTCCAGTTGCAATACTACTATCTGCTGTATTTACAGTAACTTTCATGCTGTTTATAAATCCCTCACCTGATGGAACATCAGTTTCTTGTGACAAAGTTAATGCACCCCCACCATTAGAAAATGTTTTAAATCTATCTAAAGATACATAACCACCACCTGAACCTGCGAATGAAGCTGTAGTTCCTCTTTGTGCCACCATCATT
>VTLG01013499.1_pt1 | contig 14631 bp, 12 predicted proteins | sample 4694571 | NCBI WGS metagenome assembly VTLG01 (sample SAMN12604809, study PRJNA352737) | marine metagenome | biome: ENVO:00000447; feature: ENVO:00000209|ENVO:00000569|ENVO:01000036; material: ENVO:00002151; isolation source: viral sequences binned using virsorter ...
ATTGATAATGCCATCTTTGCGAGTCCAAAGAGCGCAATCGCGATTACTATGCAATTTAATGCGATTAAATTGACACTATTTCGTAAGTACGCATTGATGATATGGAGCGTTGAACCAACTATCTGAATCAAGAATATATTCAAGATTGAAACGGACTCTCCGTACCATGCCATTAATACATAAATTGCAATAAAACAGATTGATCCGATTGTTTCACAGAAAAGCCTGAATCGGTTGTTTTTCCAATCGTCTTTTAACCAGTTTAAAAATTTCTTCATTTTACTAAATATTTTTGAATGTTTCGTGGTAGAAAGATTTGCGTAATCCAGTATAAATGATTTTTCTGTTTTACTGCGTGTTTCGCAAAAGCTTTCCGTTGTTTTTCAGATACAGTAAAAATGACTGTATCTTTATTTGCATCATATCCATTGACATAATGATCTTCAAGTTCAAACGCATCTCCGATGCGATCAAATTGACTTCTTGGAATTTCAAGTTTATAATTATCCATTTTAGTACCTCACTAAATCACAAGTTCGCATTTCAGAAACTTCAGTACCATCTTCAAACGCATCTTTACGAGAACACACCAAAACATCAAAAGTATATGGTGCGAAACGAATGTCCATTGGTACATAACCATTTCCAGTATAAAGACGATAAAGCCCAGCCAACATTTTCTTTCGCTCTCTACCATATCGCTCAAAAACGATATGAGCAACAAACGATATTGGTGAGTTTGGCTCTTTAGAAAGCTCTCTGTAGAGCTCATTTAATTTCATATGAAATGAATTTTTCTTCATAAGAATAGTCCTAAAAAAGTTAATAATCCAATTAGTAATAAAACGAATAAATCTGTTAAAATCTCTTTAAAAGTCATTATCCGATTTGTCCCCAACGAGCGTTTTTAGAGCCCTTCGCTTTTCGCGTTTTAGGATCTTTATAAAAGTTGCCTTCTTTTTTGAGTCTTTTCAACTCTTTTTCTGTTACCATATTACTGGTAATTACTGCTCCGAAATGTTGTGGTTTAATTTCCATTTGTTAATCCTCATTTAATTAATTATGGTACTAGTATAGCAAAATCAAGCACATAAGTCAAATATATCTGCATCTGTAAGTCATTGATTTATAAGTAGTTATGGACAATCGACCGAGCCCTTTAGAATTGGGGACTTAGGGCGTCTTGTAAGTCCTTGTATTATGGGGAGTTACAGACAAACGACCTGGCCCTTTAGAATTGGGGACTTACAGCTCCGCCGAAGTTCCCTGGGAAAAAAGACCCTTGTTTTATAAGGAGTTATAAGTTTAGATTTGTAAGTCTTTGTTTTATAAGGAGTTAGCGCGGCCCTGAGTGAGGAAACGGCGTGTAAGCCCTTTGTTTACAAGGAGTTAACTTTTAAAATTTCTTATATAAATAACTAAAAACGCTATGTTCTTATCTAAGGCCATTGAGAAATGGCAAGACAATCCAACATATAAAGAGCAGTCCAAAATCCATTGGTTCGTTTGGCTGCTAGAAAATCCAAAATCTCCTATAAGTTTAACAGGAGCAATAGACCTCTACAACCATGACATTATCCATATCTTGTTAGAACGCGGAATGGAGGTTCGTGATGAAGCTTCTGTAATTGGATTTACTATGGGCAATAGTGAAACTACCAGTTCTTGTGTCCGATGGTTATTTGAGTTTTGTGCAAGATACCTATATCCAGAGGGGTATCGTTTTGATGAAGATGATCTGGTGGAATTTGAAATGGGCTATGCATATGGATATACCAGACCAGTACGAAATATACATCTTGCAGAATTTGATGTCAAACGAGATATAGAAGAAATAAGAAAAGAATGGGGAATAGAACTTATAAATATTAAATAGAGGAGAATTATGCCAAAAATATATTGCGACATGGATGGGGTACTGGTAGATTTAATGAGTAGTATCAAGAAGCATCTTGGTACGACTAAATTGAATCAGGGTGTTCTTGACGATTTTTTCAATAGTGATGCTGGAAAGAGTACAGAGTTCTGGGCCAATTGTGACCGAGAATCTGGTAGTAAACAGCTCTGGAAATACATCAAACAATATGATCCCCATATACTATCTGCCTGTCCATCTGTCTGTAACAAAGATATAAAAGTCATTAAAGGTAAAACAAAGTGGTGTCAGAAGAATCTGAAAATTGACCCCAGTAAAGTCCATATTGTCCAACGCAGAGAGAAGAAGGATTTTGCAAAGAAGGATGTAATACTGATTGATGACCATAGTAAGAATATTAGAGAATGGGAGGGTGCTGGTGGTACAGGAATTGTTCATACAAATGTTAACAATACAATCAAACAACTGAAAGGATTACTTTAATGGAAACAACATATACAGAATTTATGGAAGCAAAAGTAAAGAGCTGGAAAGACATGAAGGATCGTAATGTTCTTAAGGCTGCAGAGAAGTTCAAAAAGAAAATGAGAACTGGTAATATTCTTGGATATACTTTGGCTCATCAAGAGTTCACTATTTTCCGTAACGAGAAAGAGTGGAACGATTCAGTCAAGCATGGTAAAGACATGAAGTGGATTCGTGTGGAGTAATTAGATGGCAGACGAAACTACCAAGTTTGAAAGTGCCCAAGCATTATTTTGTGCTTTTGTCGATTTAGTGGGTAGTGCAAAATCAATAATACTATTTTTTGGTAAAGGTAAAGGCAAATCACAATGGAATGAACGAACACTTGTATATGATACTTATGAGGACTTTATTAGTGATGGTAATAATAAAAAAAATATTGCTAAAGCATTTAAATCTGTTGTTACGCCTGGCATGAATCTTACTGCTATGGAAACTTTTTTAAAGAAGAAGCCAGCTTGGTTTCATTCTTCTTGTATAATTGCTATTAAATTAATAACTGGTTTGCATACATCTATACCCGGAAAGGGAGCTCCGACTGATTTAAAAAAGTTTAAAAGGCTTAAGGACCCAGGTATAGATATGGATTATGTTCGTGGTGATCCAAAGGTAATGAAAATGATTGAAAATCTTTTTAAGATTGCAAACAAAAATGAATCACTTCGGGAAAAAAAATTACCGGGAATGAAAGGTGTAACATTTGGTGATGTTAATAAATGGAATCCGGGTGATATTTATTATGCAACTGATACAGCAGTAAAAGAACTGGCAAAAGAATATAAAATTGCACAAACAGGAAAAGCTTATGATTTTGATGCTTTAAATAAAATAACAAGTGGTCTTTTAATGAAGGGTCAGTTATTACCATTATCATTGAAAAAGCAGACAAATCCTGCAAATGTTAAAATTGAAATGGTAAATTGGGGTGACTCATTTAAAAAACAAAAATTGAAAGAAGTTCAGTTTCAAGGTATAAGGTATGAAAAATATAAAATACCAGCTCGAGGAAAAAAAGGTGCTGCTAAAGAATTACCCTCTAGTGTTCCTACTACAAGAGATTTAGTTATTCAAGTAAAAGATGGAAATAATAAGAATGTTGGTAATATTCAAATGAGGCATGATCCTTCTGGAACTGGTTCTTGGAAAGTTGATTTCAAATATACTGGTGCAGAAGCAAGAGGTGGATCGGTTGTTTCTTATAATCTATTTGCTGATTTATGGAGTCTAGTTGATTCTACTGTAGCAGAAGATTTTCGTAAAACTTATTTTGAAGGATCTACAGAGTTTTGTGCTCAGGTTTATTCAAATGGTAAAAGAGGTAAAGATGCAAAGGGCCCACCGAGAGATCGGAAAGGTGGTATTCCTGTTAATAAACCAATAAAGAATAAAGAATTAAATAACAATTTTAAGTATTATGGTGAAGGTGGTCTTGCACATCATATTTCAGGGAAAGCAAAAGCAAAAGATTGGAGCAATCAAAAACGACTTTGGCAAATACCATTTAAAGGTCCCTCATATGATGATAAAAAAGGTCGATATACATCTTCAGCTTATGATTTTCAAAAGGGAGAAATTAGTGCTTTAACGATTGTGAATAAGGTTGGTCCTATAATAGCAAAATGGTTTAAAGGTGCCACTCCTCGTCAAAAAAATAGCTTTGTTAGAATATTATATCAATATGTAAGTTCACGACATCCTTTAGCTGGTAAATTCGTTATTGCTAAGTAAATTACTAAAAGTTTTATAAATATGAGGGAATATTATGCAACAAGTTAGAGATAATAAGAAAGATCGAATTAAGCATGTGACTTCCATTGGTAATTCCTCACGGAGTACGCCAAAGAACAAGCATAAAAGAAGAAGTTGGAAACGATATAGAGGACAAGGGAAAAGACGATAATGGCAATTTACACAAAGGGACTTTCTACACATACCAGAGGCTGGGCTGATCTGGACTTGGATTTTACTAAACATCCTGTGACAAAAGATGTTGTTAAAAAAACAAATGTTGAAGCTGTCAAACGATCTGTTAGAAATCTCATAAGAACTAATAGATACGAAAAACATTTTCATCCAGAGATTGATGGAGGAGTGACTCGTCATTTATTTGGATTGTCTACAGCTCATATGAAACATGATATTGAATTGGCAATTAGAACTTGTTTGAAAAATTTTGAATCCCGGGCTATAGTAACTGATGTTCGTGTTTCAGGAGATTTGGATAGAAATGGATTTAATGTTTCTATATATTTCACAGTAGTTAATTCACCAGAACCAGTTGAAGTTGCTTTATTCTTAGAGAGGATAAGATAAATGGCAAGTAATAAAATAACAATTACAGATTTAGAATTTGATGCAATTAAATCGAATTTAAAAAGTTATCTATCTGCACAAACAACATTTCAAGATTATGATTTTGAAGGAAGTGGTCTGGATGTCTTAATGGATATTCTTGCATATAATACACACTACATGGGATATTATGCAAACATGATAGGAAATGAAATGTTTATGGATTCAGCATCATTACGAGAGTCTGTTGTTTCTCATGCAAAACATTTAAATGTTATTCCATCATCTGTTACTGCACCAGTAGCTTATTTGAATATGACATTCACGCCAGCTGGTTCTCCTCTTTCTCTTACGATTGCAAAAGATACAAAGTTCACAACGAGTATTAGTGCTACTAGTTATATTTTTACAACAACTGCTGCTACAACAATTACTCCTGTGTCTGGTGTTTATTCAGTTACTAACCTTGCAATTAAAGAAGGTAAAATTCTTAATAAATCATATACAGTTGATTTAGCAGACACAACTCAACGATTTATTATTCCAAATGTAAATGTTGATACATCTACAATATCAGTTACAGTTCAAAATTCTTCAACTGATACAACAGTAGTTACTTGGGCCGATGGTAATTCTCTGGATGTAACAACAATTACTTCTACACAAAAAGTTTATTTTCTTCAAGAAGTTGAGGAAGGAAAATATGAACTTATTTTTGGAGATGGAGCAGTTGGTCAACAATTATCAGATGGTAATATTATTTTTATTGAATATCTGGTTACTGGTGGTGTTACTGCAAATAAAGCAAATGCATTTACAGCTGTTGGTTCTGTTGCTGGATTGACTTCTGCAAATTATACTTTGACTGTTGCTTCTGTAGCTTCTGGTGGATCAGCTGCAGAGTCTATTAATTCTCTAAAAAATAATGCACCTAAGTTATATCAAGCACAGAAACGAGCAACAACTAAAGATGATTATAAAGCAATCTTATTGGCAGAAAGAAGTGATATAAATTCTATTACTGTTTATGGTGGTGAAGATGCAAGTCCACCTGTTTATGGTAAAGTATATATAGCTGTTAAACCATCGGGAAATACAACATATAGTAATACAACAAAAGATGATATAAAAACTTCTATACTTAAAAAATCAAATGTTGTTACAGTTATACCAGAGATTGTGGATCCTATTTTTTATTATCTTCTTATTACCACGACAGTTAATTATGATCCTGTTACTTTATTGACAAGTGAAAATGTTTTAAAATCAGCAATTGATACTTCTATTACAGATTATTTTACTTCTAATTTACAGAAATTTGACCAAAAATTTAGATATTCAGTTTTGACAAAAATAATAGATAATACAGATAGTGCAATTAGAAATAGTAAGACATCTATTAAATATCAAATGAGAATAACTCCTGCAACATTAGCAACAACTGCTACTTATACAATGGAGTTTAATGACCCTGTAATAAAAGGAACATTGACTACTACTTCTTTTACAGCTAGTGATGGTGCTACATATTCATTGGTTGATGATAGTGCAGGAATAGTTAAAGTAGCTAAAACAACAAGTGGTGTAGTTGATAGTCCAGCAGTATATTTTACTTTACCAGATGGATCACAGAATCAAGGAACAGTTGATTATACTACAGGTAAAGTGCTATTAAATAATTTTACTCCTTATACAATTTCAGATGGAACAACAAATATTAAATTAACTATAACACCTTCAGTTAATAATCAAGATATTACTCCATTACGAGAACAAATATTAACGACTGATACAACTGATACAGCAGCTATTAATATTACTATGGTTGCAGAAACAATAATCTAAGATGGCAACAGTATCTCCTAATCATCCTATACATCCTTCATTTGATGAAGTCATATCTGTTAAGGTAGAAGGACAGTTACCAGATTTTGTAAAACAAGATCATGCTACATTCGTAGCTTTCTTGGAAGCTTATTATGAGTACATGGAACAAATTGGTAAACCATATGAAATTGTTGGTAATTTAAAAAATTATTTTAATGTTGATAAAACAGTTGATGATTTTTTAAAATATTTTAAAAAGCAATTTGGTAAAGATATTCCAGAGGCAGTATTTGCTAATGCTAATAAACCACAAGTATTAAAACATTTAAGAGATTTTTATCGTTCTAAAGGTAGTGAGAAATCTTTTCAATTTCTTTTTCGTTTATTATATAAAGAGGAGATTGAATTTTATTATCCATCTGTTGATATGCTTCGTGTATCAGATGGTCGATATACTAAAGACAAGATTTTAAGATGTGTTGATACAAGTGGAACTGGTGCGGTTTTTGAGTTGGCTGGTAAAACAATTACTGGTGGAACATCTGGTACTACTGGTGTTGTAGAATTGGTTATTAAAGAACAAATGGGAACATTTGAAGTTTCTACTATTTATCTTTCTAAAGTTGCTGGAATATTTCAACGAGCTGAAACTATTACAGATGGAACTCTTACATTTACTCTGGATGGAATGGTAACTGGTTATAATATAACCAATGTAGGTAGTGGATATGCTGTTGAAACAAATATTCCAATTTCAGGTGGTGGTGCAGGTGCTACTGGAGCACAATTTCTTATTGATAGTTTAACAACTGGAAGTATTACAACAGCAACAATTGTATCTGGTGGAACTGGATATGTTGTTGGTGATAAACTTACAATCAACAATACTGATAAACTGGAAATTGATGGAAGAACTTGTAGTGTACTTGTAAAGACAGTAAATTCTGGAGTGATTACAGCAGTAGAGTTTGAACACAATGGTTATGGTTATAAAGTAGTTCCAACTATTTCAGGAGGTGGTACTGGAACGGGTGCGAATATTACATTAGGTGGTGCAGGTATCGGGGGAATTAAAACTTTAAAAATAGTAAATGGTGGATTTCATTATCAATCAATACCAACATTAGATTTTTCTGGTATTGGTGGTGGAAATGCAACTGGTACAGCGATTATTGGTGGTTATGAAAATGAAGCTAATACAAGATGGGTTGGTGATGATGGTTTTATTTCATCTGCAAATTATATTCAAGATAGTTTATATTACCAAGCCTTTTCTTATGTAATTAAATCTGGAAATACGATTGACAAGTGGAGAGATTATGTTAAACGATTAGTACATCCGGCAGGTCTTTCATTATGGGGTAGAACATTAATTACTGGATTATTAGATACATCTTTAAGGGTGAAACCTGGTGAATCAGATTTTCGTGCTCCGTATGTTCACTATTGGCCATATAAAGTTATTTTCCATGATGGTGATATTGCTCCGCCAGTAAAATTAAATAATACGTTATATCAAAATTTACCTGAGTGGCCTTCTGGTGCTGCTTGGCCACATAGTGGTTATCAGAATGGAGATGGTGGACATTCAGATTGGCATATTTATGAAATAGATTTACCTATTATTGTATTAATATCAGCAGACTTTGATGATTGGTTTTTTGTTCAGCAATCTTTTGATCTTCCTCCTGCAAATGAAGATTGGGGTTTAATTACCGATGGTACTATTTCTGCATCAGAAGATTGGGGATCAATTGTTGGTGGGCTTCTAGGTTCATTACAATTAGGACCTATGCGTAGACAAGTAGAACAAAATAAATTTAAGAGAGAAGGTGGTTATTCAAACTCTATATATAGAGCAGGTGGTTCTGGATATACTTCTGGAACAATTTCTGTTACTCTTTCTGGTGGCGGGGGAACGGGTGCAGTTCTCACACCTATTATTGGTTCAAATTTAACATCTGGCTCTGGTCTTGGTGGTAGTTATCTTGAAACGATTCCTGATGCTGTGATTGGATTTACAGTTACGGCTGGTGGGTCAGGATATACTTCTCCTCCAACGATTACGATCACAGATTCAGGTTCTGGAACTGGTGCAAAAGCTAAAGCTATAACTGCTGGTTCTACAGGAAATGGACAACCAGTTACAGGTGGGTATATGCTTTATGAAACTCATACTTCAAAAACACGATATGGTACGACAATTTATTCTGTAGAACGAGAGAATATGGGTGGCGGTTGGTCTATTAATGAGTTTAAAGATGAGAAGATTTCAACGTATAGTATTAACTTTAACGAAAAGCAAAGAAGAACTATGAATAGTGAAATTAGTATTGTATAAATACTTAAAAGGAAATTTTAATGTATAAATATTATAAATATTATAAATAAAACAGAATTTAAATAAGGATTTTAGTTATGCCAGCTATTATAACAAACGCATTTAGAACCTATAACGCAGATAATTTTATTAGTTCTTTTTCGACTAATAAGGTATATCTGATGATAGGAAAGGCTACAGCTTGGTCTGGTGCTGATTTAAGACAATATGCAGGAACACCGACTGATACTTCGCTTCCTACTCCCATAGATACGACATCAGCACCATATGTTCATCATAATGATATGATAGCTGCTAAACTGATTAATTCCACGGATATATCTCATGTTGTTAAGAGAGTAGATTGGACAACGAGTACGGTATATGCAGAATATAGTCATCTTCAAGATGACCAGATTGACCAAACATTTTTTGTAATGACAGATCAGTATAATGTCTATAAGTGTATCAGTAATTATGGGGGTGCAGCATCCACAGTTAAACCTACTGGACAGCTTGCTACTATTATTGAAACATCAGATAATTATCGTTGGAAATTCATGTATGAAGTTCAGCAAGCAGATGTTTTAAAATATGTAACGACAGATTGGATTCCTGTGAAATATCTTACATCAGATGATGGTAATGCACAATGGGATGTTCAGCAAGCAGCAGTAGATGGTGCTATAGATCATATAGATGTTACAGCAGGTGGAACAGGATATGTAAATACTCATACAGGTACTGCACAGGCTGGTGCGGCAACAACTATTACATTGGCTGCTACAGCTTCTGCTACAAATGACATTTATAATGGTATGACAGTTTATATTTCTTCTGGTACTGGAAGTGGACAAATAAAAGTTATTACAGATTATGTTGGTGCAACAAAAGTTGCAACAGTTTCTACATGGACAACAAATCCAGCTAACGATAGTGTTTATGAAGTAATGCCCCTTGTTACAATTTCTCATGGATCAGAAACACCAGCACCAACTACAACTGCAACAGCAAGATGTTCAAGTGTTGTTGGTGGTGTTATAAAGAAAATTGCTATGACAGCAGTTGGTGCAGGGTATCGTTATGCAACAGCAACTCTTACACTTGGTGGTGGGTCGGGTGCTACTCTTGAACCACGAATCTCTCCTAAGAATGGACATGGTAAAAATGCAAAGACAGAACTTGGTGGTGCTTATGTAATGTTGAATATTCGTTTAGTTGGAACTGAAGGTGGTGATTTTACAGTAGGAGATGATTTTAGAAAAGTAATTCTAATTGCAAATCCACTTATAAGTGGTGCGGCACCTACAGCAGCTACATATTCTGGTGCAGAAATGGATGATGATTCTGGAGAAATGATTTATGTAGAATATCGAGCTCCAATCAATCGTGCATCTGACCAAACAGAAGATGTTAAGTTAGTCGTTGAATTTTAAGAAGGGTATAATACATGACAACCAATATAAATTTAAATCTTAATCAAAGTCCTTACTTTGATGATTATGATGAAAATAAAGACTTTCATCAAGTTTTATATAAACCTGCTGTTGCTGTTCAAGCAAGAGAACTTACTCAAGAACAAACAATATTAAGAAATCAGTTCAAACGATTTGGTAATCATATATTTGCAAATGGTAGTCGAGTATCTGGTGGTGCATTACATATTGATACAGATTATGAATATGTGAAATTACAAGCACAATATAATAGTACAAATATTACAGTAGCTGACTTAGCTGGTAAAACTATTGTTGGAAGTCAATCTGGAACAATAGCAAGAGTTGTTAATACTGCTGCTGTCAATGCAACTACTGGTGATCCTAATACTATATGGGTTAAGTATCTTACAGGTGGTGCTGTCACAGCAAATGTTCAGGGTATTAGAGTAACAAATGCTGGTACTGGATATACTTCAACTCCAACTGTTGCCATTACAGGTGGTGGTGGAACTGGAGCTACTGCTGTAGCTGTGGTTGGTACTGCTGGTGCTTCTGCACAGACTGTTGTTGGTGTTAATGTAACAGCTAAGGGTTCTGGATATACTTCAACTCCAACTGTTACAATTACAAGTGGTGGTGGATCGTCTGCGGTAGCAGTTGCTACTCTTAATACATCTGCTGCATTTCTTGGTGGTGAAAGAATTTCTGCAACAGATTTATCTTCTTCTGTTTATGCAGCTGCATCTTCTCCTACTGGAACAGGTTGTGCTGTTTCTAATGATGCTGGTTATTATTACTTTAATGGTAATTTTATACGAGTATCTTCTGGAACCGTAATATTAGATAATTATACAAATACTCCAACATACAGAATTGGATTTCAAGTCACAGCAGAAGTTGTTGACTCTGGAGAAGATACAACTTTGTTGGATAATGCACAAGGAGCATATAACTATGCAGCTCCGGGTGCTGATCGTTTGAAGTATGTTCTTACACTTACGAAGAAAACAACATCATCTACAGATGATATAGATTTTATAGAAATTACTAGATTGGTAGGTGGTGTTAAGCATGCTGATAATCCATATCCAATTTATTCAGTATTAGAAGAAACATTTGCTCGTAGAACATTTGATGAATCTGGAAGTTATACAGTAAGACATTTTCCACTTCAAAAGAAAAATCATGCGTCTGTTGCAACTAAGTGGACTGCAAGATTAGACCCAGGTAAAGCATATATTTATGGACATGAATTTGAAACATTAATTTCAACTGACGTTGATGTTGATCGAGCTAGAGATTATAAGAATGTAAATAATTTTGATCGTTTGATGCAATATGGTAATTATGCAATTGTTAGTAGTTTAACCGGATTATATAATGTAACAACTCTTGCTACTGTTGATTTACATAATGTGGCTCATGCAAGTATTAGTTTACTAAGTCCTACTAATTATACAAGTAGTAAAGTTGGTACGGCAAGAGTTCGTCAGCTAACACAGACTACATATAGTGGTCCTCATAATATGTATCTTTATGATGTTACTATGACTTCAGGAGATTTTGGTGCTGTTGAAAGTATTACTATTCCTAGTGCTACAAATTTAACAACATCTACTGTAGCTTCTGCTACTATTACAGCTGGTGGTTCAAGTTATTCTTCTGTACCTACTGTTGCGTTTAGTGGTGGTGGAGGAACTGGAGCTGCAGGTACAGCAGTTCTTTCAAGTAATGCTGTAGCTTCTATTACTATTACTGCTGCTGGTTCGGGTTATACTTCAGTACCTACTATTGCTTTTTCTGGTGGTGGAGGTTCAGGTGCCGCGGCAACTGCTGTGTTGGCTCCTGCTTCTATTACATCAAAATGTAATATTGATAATACGGGTAAAGTAGGTGGAGTATCTGGTGGTGATGCAAAATTATTTGAAACAGATTTTAATTCATTAGTATTTAAATTACCTCAAGATACGATTAAAACAATTCGTGATGCTTCAAATGCTGTTGATACTAGTTATACAATACAAAGAACATTTGCTAGTGTTTCAATTAGTTCTGGTACTTGTACTCTAACTTCTGGTGGAAGTAGTGAAACATTTTATGGAACTGGTTTATTGAGTGGTTCAGTAGTTGGTCAACATTACCACGCACAAGATGCCGCTGGTACTATTGTAAATCTTAATACAAGTTCTCCTGCACAAGCAACTGTTACTGTAGCTGGTAATGGACAATCAGTAACGATTTTTACTGGTGACAATTCCTTGAGTGCAACATTTAATTTCATTGTTACTATGAATGTTGATGCAAAACAAGAGAGAGTTAAAACTCTTGTTAAAAATGCAACCAAAGCAATTACGTCACCTACTGGAACAGCCCTTGCATATACTTCTCTTGATACATCTGATATAAATTCTATTAAAGCTATTTACGATTCTGGTAATGCCGGTACAGATGCAGTAGCACCAACATTAACTGTATCTGGTGCAACAGGAACTTTTATTGCCGGTGAAACAATTACGGGTGGAACAAGTGGTGCAAAGGGAACAGTTATTGCACATAGTCCTGCAACATCTATTACATTTGTTGTTACTTCAGGAACTTTTGCAGGAACAGAAGCTATTGCTGGTACAACATATAGTGCAACTATGGTTAGTCTTGCAGCTGGTAGTACAGTAGCAACAACTAACTGGACATTGGATAATGGACAACGAGATAATTTTTACGATCATGGTAGAATCCAATTAACAGGTACTGCTGCAACAGGTAGAATCTTGGTTATTCTTGATTACTTTACACATGCTGGTACTGGTTATCTTTCAGTTGATTCTTATACTGCGGCAACTGGTTATGATGATGTTCCAGCATATATAAGTCCCACTTCAGGTTCAAGAGTAGAATTAAGAGATTGTATTGATTTCAGACCACGCCGAGATAATGGTGCTGTTACTTTATCAGGTGCAGAACTTCCATATCCAAATCTTAACTGGCAGGCAGATTATAGTTATTATATGCCACGAATAGATGTTTTATATTTAAGTAAAGAAAAAAAGTTTGGAGTACATCAAGGAGTATCAGCCGATAATCCAGTACCTCCATTTCGTTTAGATAATACAATGAGTATGTATCAACTGAAAATTCCTGCATATACATTTTCTCCAACTGATGTTATTGCAACATATATCGAAAACAAACGATATACAATGAAAGATATTGGTAAGTTAGAAAGACGATTAAATAATGTAGAATATTATACAGCTCTTTCATTATTAGAAAAAGATGCAGAGGCGTTGGTTATTAAAGATGCAGCTGGTCTTGATAGATTCAAAAATGGTATTTTGGTAGATGATTTTGCAGGTCATAGTGTTGGTGATGTTAAAAATGCAGATTATAAGTGTTCAATTGATTTTAGAGATCGAGAATTAAGACCTCCATTTAATTCTAATATTGCAGACCTTACATATATATCTGGTTCATCTACTGGTGTTTCTAAGATGAATGATTTGATTACTTTACCATTTACAACAACTGCGTTTGTTACACAAACACAAGCTAGTACATTTCTTAATGTAAATCCATTTAATGTTGTTGCTTGGGTTGGTACTCTTAATTTGGATCCTCCAAATGATAATTGGGTTGATACAACTAATAGACCAGAAGTAATTGTTAACGCAACTGGTGAAAATGATGCATGGGAACAACTTGCAGGATTGGGATTTGGTAGTCAATGGAATGATTGGCAAGATATGGGTGCTGGAAGAAATGAAAGAGAAGTTGCTAGACAAGCTGGCAGCCGTGGTATTGGTCGAATGTGGGATAATGTAACATTTGCTACAGATCAAACACAAACACGAACAGGAATACGAACAGAGATTGTTGGTTCTGAAACTGTTGAAGCATCATTAGGAGAACGAGTAGTTAATGTTTCTGTACTTCCATTTATTCGTGCAAGAAATATTACTGTATCAGTTAAAGGTATGAAACCAAATACTAGAGTTTATCCTTTCTTTGATAAAACAGCTGTTGCATCTTATTGTACTCCTAGTGGTGGTAGTGCGAATGATCCAATTTATACAGACGATAGTGGTTCTGTTAGTGGTCTTGTGTTTGCAATACCATGTCCTGCATTAGCTTTGGAACAAGATCCTCAGTTGTTAGTATTCCGAACAGGCGAACGACAATTTCTTTTAACAGATGATGTGAATGGTAATTTGGTAACAGCTAGCACTTATGCAGAACGGATGTATCAAGCACAAGGAATGTTACAAACAAAAGAAAATGTTATTCTTTCTTCAAGAGTTCCTAGGATTCATGTTGGAGCAATGGGAAGTGCAACCGATATTCGTACAGAAACTAGA
>VTLG01015213.1_pt1 | contig 14631 bp, 20 predicted proteins | sample 4694571 | NCBI WGS metagenome assembly VTLG01 (sample SAMN12604809, study PRJNA352737) | marine metagenome | biome: ENVO:00000447; feature: ENVO:00000209|ENVO:00000569|ENVO:01000036; material: ENVO:00002151; isolation source: viral sequences binned using virsorter ...
GAAAAACAGGCACAGCAAGCAGAAAAAATAAAACAACAATTTTCATCATTAGGTCAATCACTTGCAACAGATGTTGCTGATGGCTTACAAGGTCTTATCCGTGGAACGTCAACACTCAACGATATGCTAAACAATGTACTTAACAAATTAATTGATGCTGCATTTAACATGGCATTATTTGGCAATCCAGGGGGAACACTAGGTGGTGGAGGTTTATTTGGTTCAATATTTAGTGGTATAGGTTCAATTTTTGGAGGAGGAGGAGGTTTACCAAGTTCGCAAGTTCTGGGTCAACGAGCATCGGCAATGACAGGTATTCCTATGAACTTACCAGCAGGATCTTTTGCAAATGGAGGAAATCCACCTGTAGGTAGAGCTTCATTAGTAGGAGAAAGAGGCCCAGAACTTTTTGTTCCTAATCGTGCAGGAACTATAATTCCAAATCATGCTCTTGGCGGTTCAACAAATGTTGTTGTAAATGTAGATGCTTCGGGATCTAATGTAGAAGGAGATGAAGAAGAAGGAAGGCAGTTAGGTTTTGCATTGTCAGCAGCGATAGAATCAGAATTAATTAAGCAAAAAAGACCTGGAGGTTTACTTGCATAATGGCTACATTTCCATCAATTACACCCACTTACGGGCAACAAAAGAAATCACGACCAAATACTAGAACAGTTCGTTTTGCTGATGGCTACGAACATAGACTATTGTTTGGACTTGCTGCTCATCAAAATCCAAAAGTCTATAATTTTACTTTTGAGGTATCGGAAACAGACGCAGACACGATAGAAGGATTTTTAGATAGCAGAGCAAATGACAGTGCCAGCTTTACTTTTACTCCACCAGGAGAAGGTTTTACAAAAACAGGAACTTACTCTCAATCAGGAACTACAGTAACAATCACTATTTCAAGTCATGGTGTAGCTGTAGGAGATGAACTTACTATTGACTACACTTCTGGATCTGCAGCTGATGGTACATTCCTTGTCGCTTCGGTTACGGATTCAAACGTTTTTACTGTCACTGCTGCTGCCAGTGCTACCAATAGTGGCAATGTTTCGATCACTTTATCGGGTGCTGGACAGTATGTTTGCGAAAATTGGTCAAAATCTATACCATATAACAATAGAGCCACAATCCAAACAACATTTAGAGAGGTGTTTGAACCATGAGTAGTGCTGCTATCGTTAGCAATCTCCAGAATATAAACCCATCATCAGTAATAGAATTATTTACACTAGCCTTAGATAATAGTTTGCATGGAGCAACCACAGTTTACAGATTTCATGCTGGTTCTTCTTTGAAAGATAATGGAGAGATAGTTTGGGCTGGTAATAGTTATCAAAGATTTCCCGTAAAAGCAGAGGGTTTTGCATTTCAAAAGGGTCAATTACCAAGGCCCACATTAACTATCAGTAATGCTCTTGGAACTATTACCGCAATACTGGCTGCTGTAAATACTGTAACTACTGGAAATGACCTTACTGGTGCGACTGTAACAAGGATAAGAACTCTTGCCAGGTTCATAGATGCGGTAAACTTTCCTGGAGATATAAATCCTTATGGCACACCAGATTCTACAGCAGAATTTCCGCAAGAAATTTATAAAATAGATAGAAAGTCAGCAGAAAATAGAGAGGCAGTACAGTTTGAACTAGCTGCTGTATTTGATCTTGCTGGTATTCGTGCCCCACAAAGACAATGCACTAGAGCCGAGTTTCCCTCCATTGGCACTATTCAGACATGAATTGGAAAGAAGCTGCACTTAATCACGCTGAAGTTGAAGATCCCAAAGAATCTGTTGGTCTTTTGTTAAATATTCGAGGTAAGGAAAGATATTATCCTTGTCGTAATCTTTCAATGACAGCCCATCAATGTTTTATTCTTGATCCAGAAGATTATGTAAAAGCAGACAATTTAGGAGATATTGTTGCTGTTATTCATAGCCATCCCACAACACCTCCAGAAGCTAGTCAGGCAGATAAAGTTGCTTGTGAACAAAGTAAATTACCTTGGCATATTGTCAATCCAAAAACAAAACAATGGGGATATTACGAGCCACAGGGATATGAAGCACCTTTATTGGGCCGTCAATGGGTGTGGGGGATTACAGACTGTTGGAGTTTAGTAAGAGATTACTACAAACAGGAAAGAGGTATAGAGTTGAAAGATTATGAAAGACCAATTACTCCAGAGGAGTTCATGAAAGATCCCTTGTTTGAAAGTTATGCTTGGAGAACAGGATTTAGAGAACTTAGACCAGATGAAAAGCTAGAACCTGGAGATGTTTTACTAATGAGTATTTTAGATTCAACTTTAAATCATGTAGCTATTTTTCTTGGAGATGAGGTATTACATCATTTAACCGATAGACTATCTTGTAGAGAGCCATATTCTCCTTGGTTACTAAAATGCACAGGAAAGAGGTATCGTTATGCTTCGTAAAATAAAACTATATGGAGAACTTGCAGAATTTGTAGGGCACAAAGAATTTGAGGTAAAAGCTGATACCTTAAAAAGTGCTGTTAGTTTTCTTATAAATAACTTTGAGGGAATAGAAAAGTACATGAGTCCTAAATATTACCAAGTGAAAGTTGGTAATTACGCAATAGGAGAAGATGAACTGACATACCCTATAGGAACTAAAGAAGATATACATTTTATTCCTGTTATCACTGGTGCTGGTAGAGGCCTTGGAAAGATTTTATTAGGTGCAGCATTGATAGGTGTTGCAATATTATCTCCAGGAGCAGGATTTATGGCAGGAGGAGGTTTCGGTTTTGGCTCAACAGTTGCAGGGAAATTTAGTTTTGCTGCGATGTTAGGAAATATTGGTATAGGTTTAGTACTTACAGGTGTATCCGAAATGCTAACTCCACTACCTAAAAGACAAGAATTTAATTCTGAAGAAGATCCTAGATTATCATTTAGTTTTGGTGGAACGCAGCAGACGGGGAGGGCTGGAACTCCCGTACCTCTGGTATTCGGGGAAATTTTTACGGGATCAGTGGTAATCAGTGGTTCTGTAGATACGGAGCAGGTACAAGCATGATTGAAGAAAAATATCCAATCAAAGGTTCTGGCGGTGGCGGTGGCGGTGGAAGTAACCCACCTCCTCCACCTCCGCAACCTACTAGAGAACCTGATACTTTACACAGTAGACAGTTTGCCACTTTTCTTGATCTTGTCTCAGAAGGAGAAATAGAAGGTTTTGCAACAGCGTCAAAAGAAGGAAGAACAAAAGGTACAACTGCATACAATAATGCAGCATTGAAAGATGTATTTCTTAATGATACTCCAGTATTAAGATCAACAGCAGATTCTACAGATCCACAAACTACAGACTTTAATTTTCAAGATGTAAAATTTACTCCTCGTTTTGGTACTGGCAGTCAAACTAAAATACCTGGAATTGAAAGCAGTGTATCAACAACAAGTGTTGGAGTAGAAGTTACTGCAAGCACTCCTGTTACTCGTCAGATAACAAATACAAATGTTGATGCAGTAAAGGTATCAGTTACATTTCCGCAATTACAAAAGGCTACTGATGCTGGAGACTTATTAGGTTCTTCTGTTCAGCTAAAAATAGCTGTTCAATATAATTCTGGTGGTTTTACTGACGTTATCACTGACACTATTAGAGGTAGAAGTGGAGATGCGTACCAAAAAGATTATCGTGTAAATATCACTGGGTCGTTTCCTGTTGATATAAGAGTCAGTAGAGTTACGGCAGATAGCACAGATACTAATTTAAGAGATAGTTTTCAGTGGACAAGTTTTGGCGAGATTATTGACGATGCTTCAACTTATCTAAATAGTGCATATAGTTCAATAAGACTAGATTCAATGCAGTTTAGTCGTATTCCCAGACGTAAATTTAGAATTAGAGGAATAAAAGTAAGGATTCCAGGAGCAGGAGCATCTAGTTCTGGCACTCCAACTGTTGATAGTACAAATGGCAGAATAGTCTATCCAGATGGTTACATATTTAATGGAGTAATGGGTGCTGCTACATGGACTTCATGCCCTGCGATGATATTACTCGATGTCCTTACAAATGATAGATATGGATTTGGAGCACACATAACAGATAGTTCTTTAGATTTATTTAGTTTTGTAAATGCTAGTAAGTTTGCTAATACTCTTGTTGACGATGGTGCTGGAGGACAGGAAGCAAGATTTAGTTGCAACGTAAATATACAAAGTCCTTCAGAAGCTTTTGATCTTATTAATGAGTTGGCTGGTGTAATGAGATGTATGCCAATCTGGTCTGCTGGTTCTATAACAATTACGCAGGACAAACCAACTGATGCAAGTTATTTATTTAATTTATCTAACGTAGGAGAGGGTGGATTCAGCTATGCGGGAAGTAGTTTAAAAACCAGACATAGTGTTGTATCTGTTTCCTATTACAACATGGATAGCCAAGAAGTTGACTTTGAAGTTGTGGAAGATGCCACGATAAAATCAAAAATAGGCACTGTGGTCAAAAAAGTAAAAGCATTTGCGTGTACTTCTCGTGGACAGGCCCGAAGATTGGGTAAGTCAATATTGTTCGCTGAAAATAATGAATCTGAAGTTTGTACTTTTACAACATCTATAGATTCTGGAGTAATTGTTCGCCCTGGTGCTGTTATAGAAATACAAGATCCAGTAAGAGCAGGTGTAAGAAGAGGGGGAAGATTAAAAAGCGTTACTTCGACAACTGTTGTTACTGTTGATGATACTTCTGCAACAGATTTTGCGGTAAATTCGAGTGGGAACCCTGTAGGAGATGCAACTTTAAGCGTACTTTTACCCGATGGAACGGCTGAAAGTAGGTCAATCTCATCTGTATCAAATGGGATTATAACTGTAAGTTCTGCTTTTTCACAAACACCTAACGTAAACACTATCTGGCTTATATCAAACGTAACTGTTAAGTCTCAACTATTTAGAGTGATAGCTGTTGAAGAACAAGATGGTATAAATTATGCGATTACAGCTTTATCTTATGTAGAGGATAAGTATGCCTTTATTGAAGATGGCGAAGCATTAACAGCAAGAACTGTATCTAAATTAAATTCACTTACTGAACCTCCCTCTGGTTTAAATGCTGTTGAAAGAATATTTCCTATAAATAATCAGGCTGTATCAAAGATTGTTATTAGTTGGCAACCTATTGTCGGTGTTGTGCAGTATCAAGTTAATTACAGATTTGAAGATGAGAATTTTATAAGTGAAAAGGTATCAAGACCTGATTTTGAAATAATTAACAGTAGAAAGGGAACTTATACAATCCAGGTGTTTTCATACAATGTTTTAGATCAATTATCAGCAACTTCTACCAATATCACTTTTGAAGCTGTTGGTAAGACAGCAGTTCCACAGGATGTTACAGGATTATTGGTCGAACCAGTTTCAGATCAATTTATACGACTACGTTTTGATAAAGCAACAGATATTGATGTTACGCATGGTGGAAACGTGGTTGTTCGCCATAGTAATCTTACAGATGGAACGGGAACATTTACTAATTCTGTTGATATTATTCCTGCCTTACCAGGAAACGTATCTGAGACATTAGTACCAGCAGTAGATGGAGAGTATATTCTTAAATTTAGAGACGATGGTGGCAGATTAAGCTCTGGCGAGACTTCTGTTGTTGTAACAACTCCTGATCCTATACCTAAATTACTTGTATTAGCAGATAGAGAAGATACTGATGCGACACCTTTTGCTGGAGATAAAGTTGATTGTTTCTTTTCTGATGATGTAAACGGACTTGTTCTTGGGTCGTTAGAAACATTAGATGATGTAACTGATTTTGATACTATTCCTGACTTTGACTTCCTGGGTGCTGTTGATATTACTGGTGGTCATTATGACTTTGCTTCAAAATTAGATTTAGGTGGTAAACAGCCACTCAGATTAAAACGTCATTTTGTCACGCAGGGTTTTTATCCTAATGATCTGATTGATAAAAGATCAGCAAATATTGATACTTGGACAGACTTTGATGGTGCTACTGCATTTGATGTAAACGCAAAACTACTGGTGGCAACAACTGATAGCGATCCAGCTACATCTGATTCAGCTACTTATACCCAATCTGGAACGACAATAACAGTAACAAAGTCTAGTCATGGATTCAGTATTGGTACTTTTGTCGATATTGATTTTACAAGTGGTGGTGCAACTGATGGATACTTTGAAGTTCAATCCGTGCCAAGCAGTAGTACTTTCACTGTTACCGCATCATCCAGTGCAACAATATCAAGTAGTAACTGTAATATCGGAGCAGGATTTACTAAGTTCAACACACTTGCTAACGGAACATTTATCGGTCGAGGATTTAGATTTAGATGTCAAATGGATTCAGATGACCCTGCACAATCTATCGAAATAGATCAACTTGGTTATACAGCAGAGCTTGACAGCAGAACTGAAACTGTAAATACTGCGATAGCATCTGGTACATCTAGTAAGGCGGTTACGTTCCAACACGCTTTCTTTACAGGAACTTCTGAACTTGGAGGATCTACTTCCGCTTTCTTGCCTAACATTGGAATTACAATAGAAAATGCAGAATCAGGAGATTTCTTTGCCTTGTCCAGTATTTCTGGAACGGGGTTTACTATTGATATTAAGAATGGTTCTAGTTTTGTTAATAGAAATTTCAAATATGCTGCAACGGGATTTGGGCGTGGTAGTTAGTATTGAATTAAGATATACTTAGATAAAAAATTGGATTAGGTAATGGCTACACACGATTATGTTATAGATAACTCCACTGGAGCTAATGTCCGAACTGATTTAAATAATGTACTCCAGGCAATATTAACAAATAACAGTTCTGGTTCTGCTCCCAGTACCACTGCTGCCTATATGTTGTGGGCTGATACAAGTAATAATTTATTAAAAATGCGTAATTCAGCAAACGATGGCTGGATTGATTTGAGAACATTAACTGGTGGTGTAACTTCAACTGCTGATGCAACAATAAATTCTATAACTGTAGGTAAAGGTGCAAACTCTGTTGCTGGTAACACTGTTCTTGGAGAAAGTGCATTAAATGCTTCTGTTAGTGGTGGAAATAATACTGCTATCGGTAAAAATGCTCTTGGAACCCTTACTTCAGGTCAGAATAATATAGCTATTGGTAAAGGTTGCGGTGAAGATTTAACTTCAGGACAAAATAATGTTCTAGTTGGTTCTGATACTGGAAGGGATATAACTACAGGTTTGAAAAATACTTATTTAGGCTTTTCAGCAGGTTTTTCTCATACAACAGCAAATGATAATGTTGGAATTGGATCTAATGCACTCGAACAAAACACAACTGGTGCTCAGAACACAGCTGTGGGAGCTAATGCTTTAGATGCTAATACAACAGCAGATAATAATACAGCTTTAGGTTATGCTGCTTTAGGGGCAAACACAACTGGAACAGGTAATACAGCCGTAGGTTCTGCTGCCTTAGATGCAAACACTACAGGAGGAGAAAATACTGCTGTTGGATTGACTTGTTTAAGTGGTAATACTACAGGAGACGCGAATACTGCTGTTGGTAGAACTTGTATGTTTTCTAATAGTACAGGAGGTAATAATACTGCTATCGGTAGACAAGCGTTGGGAGCAAATACAACAGCTGATAACAACACTGCAGTTGGATATCATGCTTTGCTTTCAAACACAACTGGTACTGAAAACGTAGCTGTTGGTCGCAATGCCTTAGATGCAAATACAACAGCATCTAACAACATTGGTATTGGTAGTAATTCATTAGGATCAAACACAACTGGTGATAGTAATAGCTCTTTAGGAACTTTTGCATTACAAAGCAGTACAACTGGTAATTCTAATTGTGCTTTTGGAAGAAGTGCTTTACAAAATAACACTACAGCAGGTAATAACTCAGCTTTTGGTAAAGATGCCTTAAAAGCGAACACAACTGGATCAAATAATACAGCCGTTGGTTTAAACTCAGGTCATACTAACACAACTGGTAATAATAATATATCAATGGGTGTTAATAGTTTTAGATTGAATACTACTGGTAGTGAAAATACTGCATTAGGTAGAGACTGTTTAGAGTCAAATACAACCGCAGATAATAATACAGGTGTTGGATTTGCAGCCTTACAAAACAACACAACTGGAGAAAATAATGTAGCTGTAGGATCTAATTCGTTAGATGCTAATACTACTGGAACTGGTAACGTAGCTCTTGGTGTTAATTCTTTAACGGCAAATACTACAGCGAACGATAACGTAGCCATTGGAAGAGCATCTATGGAAGCAAACACAACTGGTACTGATAATGTAGCTGTTGGAAGATCAGCTTTAGCTAACAATACAACAGCAGATAATAATGTCGCAGTCGGACATAATGCTTTGGTAGTTAACACAACTGGAACGCAAAATAATGCTATTGGTTCGTTAGCTTTAGATGCAAACACTACTGGTAGTTATAATCAAGCAGTAGGAGTACACGCTTTAGGTGCAAACACTACAGGTACAAGTAATACTGCAATGGGTCATGGTGCTTTATTTGAAAATACAACTGCAAATAATAATACTGCTTATGGTTTTAACGCTTTACTATCAAACACAACTGCTAGTAATAATACTGCGGTTGGTTCTCGAGCTTTAAATGCAAACACAACTGGAGCCACAAATACAGCTATTGGTGATGATTGTCTAAAAAATAATACTACTGCAAGTAATAATACTGCTGGTGGTTATAGAGCTTTAGAGGAAAATACGACAGGAGCTTCTAATACTGCTTTTGGAAGTGAAGCATTAAGAGAAAATACTACTGCTAGCAATAACACTGGATTTGGAAAATCAGCTTTATTTGCAAACACAACTGGAGCATTTAACACAGCCGTTGGGTCAGCAAGTTTAGATGCTAATACTACTGGTGGATTTTGTACTGGTATTGGATATAAGGCTTTGACAGCAAACACAAATGGAGATTCTAATACTGCAATCGGCTATGAAGCTTTGCTAGTATGTACCAGTGGAACAAGAAATACAGCTATTGGTGTAAATACTGGAAATGGAATTACAACTGGTACTGATAATGTATTATTAGGAAGAGATGCTGGTACTTCTGGCTCACCTTCTGGTGTTGTATCAACAGCAACTGGTATAGTTTGTTTAGGAGATGATACTGTATCAGATTTATTCTGTGCTGACACATCAATAAGTGCATCTGACTCTAGAGATAAAACAGATATAGCTGATTTTACAAAAGGTTTAGATTGGATCAAAGCATTAAGACCAGTTACTTATAGATGGGATAGAAGAACATGGTATGGAACAGATGCAGAACCTTATGGAATACCTGACGGATCTAAAAAAAGAGATAAATTACATATTGGATTCTTGGCACAAGAAGCATTAGAAGTAGAGAAAGCAAACGGATATGGTGACAGTAATGACAATATGTTAATTTGTAATCTTACTGAAGATGGTATGAAATATGGGATCAAATATGAAAGACTTGTTCCAATTCTTGTTAATGCAATAAAAGAGTTATCCGTAAAAGTCACAGCCCTCGAAGCAGGGTAAACTAAAAGTAACCTAATTTTTATTATGGAAGAAAAAACCGCAGATGAAATTGCAACAATCTTCTCTGCTGCTGGCGATAGCGTAACTGTTATTGGCACTGCTCAAGCATCAGATGAAACTGATGAAGAATTTAAGGTAAAAATTCAACGTAATGTAGAGCATCTTGAGATTATCAAAGCCTACAAAAAACTAGATGAAACAACATCTATTTGGACATCAGAAGATTTTACAGCTATAGATGCTGCTATCACTGCTGGAAAAAAACTCTACTAAATTATGAACCTCCAGGAAAGATTACAGCAACTAGCTGTTGAAAGACAAAATCTTATTATTGCCTTGCATGAAATTAATGGAGCGATGAAGATTTTGGAACAGCAGATTCTTGAGATTCAAGAGACAACCGAAGCAAACCAGCCATCAAGTACAGAGGCATCAACCCCACAAGAAGTAACAGCACCATCAGAGTAAGTGGTGCTACCATTTTATTAAGAACTTCTTTGACCATGTTTCAAAAAATAGCAAACATTTTGAGTATTATCTCATTTGTAATGGTAGCTTCCATGAGTGGTGGAGCATACCTTGGCTACAAATATGTAACATCTGAAAATTTCAAGTCTCAAGTTATGAACGAAATTCTTGGAAATGTACAGGGTGCTATGCCTAAAGTTTTAGATAACGTAGTGCCTGATGTAACGGGTCCATCAATACCTATACCTAAAAAATGAACTGTTATTGGTGCGATTCTAAATTGATTTGGGGAAGCGATCAGGATATTGAAGATAATCCTGAGTTTTCTGTAGAAACTAATTTAAGTTGCCCCAGGTGTTACTCAGAGATAACAGTGCTTAAAAAGAGAGATGCTTTTGATTGATGATTTTTACGTTTATAAAGAAATTAATAAAATATTATGTTGATAAGTTAGTTCATTGGCTGCGTATGCAAAAATTTAATTTAGAATTAGATAATGAAATAAAAAAATATCACGAAAAATTAGATAAAAAGGTAAAAAAACCAAAAATTGTAGAAAAAGGTACTTTTGGAGAAGATGGTTGGTCTATTTCTATTGGAGATGTAAATGACAGAGATACCAAAATTTAAAATAAATCAGATTCAAATACATGAAATACCGATATGGAAGTTTAATAATCCAGTAGTCAACTACATAAATAAACCTGTTGTAGATATTCCAGGTTGTGTAAGAGTTCATCGAAATAATCTAACTAGCCTTATTGATAACCCTAAAGATGAATATGGAACATATACAGAATGTGGTAACTTCAGTATTCCTAGCTTTGAACCTTTGGAGTATAACCCCAACGAATTTAAATATACACAAGCCGAAACCGCCAATCAGACAGAGGAGTTTCTACCGCCAACAGTAGAACCACCAAAATACGAACCAAAAAAGAAAGAAGAAAAATCGTTATTTGTTGAGTGCCCTGGACCAAATGACCAAAGAGTAGGCCAATATGCTTCAGAGTTTAAACTAGAACGAGTATCTGGGCATAAAAGAAGCGAAGATGGTAGTAAATGTATAACGCTTTATGAAGACGTTAAATTCATCGAGCAATACATACCGAATCCTCCACAGCTTGTTAGCACTGCTGTTATTGCTACTGTTGCTGCCTCTACTCCACTATTGCTTAATGTCATAAAACCTCTAGTAAAAAATTTATTTAAAAAACTTACAAAGAAGAAAAAAGATGTAAAATAATATTAGTAAAGGAATTTGTTCCCCTTGAGAGGTTCTAGGCACTCTCTTAATGCCCACAGCAAACACTCACTAGGCAAGGCCGTTTCATTTTCTTTTACTATCTTAGACAAGTGTATACCCGTAGCTTGTCTATTCACCTATTTTCAATTCGTGAGTATGCGGTATAACTTGATTAGGTTTTGGAGCGATACGAACTCCCTCACATAATTTTGCATACTCACTTTTTGGATCGAAGTATATACCAGCCAGCATAAGTTCACCGCAGTTTTTCAGCCTAGCTATTTCATAATTAAGCATCTTTGCGTTTAGTTCTTGTTTTTGTAGTTTTATTTGTGTGTTAGCTGCATCGAGGCAAGAGTCTTGAAATCTTTTATCTAACGGAATATTGAATGTAAATGCAAATCCAAAGTTAAGTCCTAAAGAATCTTTGTTACCACTATAGTTTTCTTGATAGTAAAGTATATTACCTGGATTATCTGGTACACCATTATTATCATCATCTGTTGAATCGTACACGGGTGTACTATAAATGTAATCTTGTGGCCGTCTTTGGTTAAATGTGGTAGTTACAAATGGGCTAAATCCCATTTGTGGGCCAGAACAAACTATACCATTTCCATACTGATTTTCTACCATCGGACCCCCGAGCACTTGAGTGGCGAAATTGGATACACTGGATGAACTTTGGGCTACTGGAGCACTTGTGTTTGACACATTAGCAAACACTGGATTACCTACTAAAGTTATTGCGAGAAGATAGTTGTGGTATCTGTTACGCTTGTGCTTTCTATGGTTCGGGTTATATCGGTTACGGATTCCATTCCAGGTGCTTGATAAACTTCTGTAAATTGAAAAGCATCTCCAGGATTTGATTGAGTCCAGTTTGGTCTTTGATCTAGATTTAATCCCTGCCATGTATGAGTAGTTCCGTTTATAGTTTCGCTAACAGTGGTAGCTGCTGGAGATATAGAAGATCCGTCATGCTGTATTCCTGATCCTGTAACCGAGTACAAAAACCCAGAATTATATTCTGTTGTTCGTATAGATTCTGTAATAATTGTGGAAGTTTCTGTTCGACTTGTGGAACTTCCCTGTGTGAAATTTGGAATAACTGGAACAGCGTAGCAAGGAGCAGATATAACAAAACCAAGAAGAAGTAGCCTCCTCATTCGATAGTAAGATCAACTACAAACTGACCTGTTATTACGATACCCGTTCCTGTTCCTGGTGTCATTGTAATATTGTGATTATCTAGTGCTACTGCTGCTGTACCCACAGATCCCGCAGAAGTTGAAGTCAAATCACTGAAGTTTGGAACTGTACCAACTGTAACTGCACTACCTGGTGTGGCATCTCCTTCTAAATAGCTAGTGGAAAAACTAAACGCTTCGCCACTGGTCGCTTGCGTAGCAGAAGGAAAAGTTACTGCTGGTACACCATTAGTCACAGATCCAAAGCCACCTATCGTAGCTGCTGAGTTTGAGTCCACAGTTGTTACATTATTACCTGAGATACTGTATGAACTACCAATCTTATCAGCTGTACTAGCTGCTGAAAGAGATTCAAACTTTACACTAGATGATATGTTGTGGGTCATGTCCGCATAAGCTGGTGCAGAAACAAGAAATATAAAAGGTAGTAGTCTTTTCATTTGATACCTACTTTGTTTTTACTATTATCTATTATTTTAGGACCATTGCTGTTACCTGTGCCACTTTTCTTGTTTCCCACTGAGATTCCGTAGCTTCCGAGGACTCCACTGACGAGTCCAGCCGTGAACGCTCCATCAATCCTTACCTTACCCATATATCCAAGAGTCATCATTGATAAACTCCAGGTCAAAATCAGAAATCTGATCGCGTGACCAAAGAGTTCTCCCCATTCGATACCTTCTTTTTCTTCTTTCTCTTCAGCCATAAAACTTAAGACTCTTGTCTAATACTAGCAAAGTAGCTATGTTTGGAAAGTAACACATAAAAACGATGGTAAAAATTTTAAAACCTATCCTTCTTGTATTTATAAAATCAAAAGCAATGAAGAGATTAATAGTGGATCTGTTAAAGGCTATAGCTAAACAAACAGACAATACAATAGACGATCAGGCAGTTGCTTTTATTGAGGCCAGAATGTTTCCAGGCTCCACCACCTCTCTTCAATGATATGGAAGATGACGGGTTTATGAAAATGATCCATACGGAACTACCTCCCGAAGCAGAACTAATGATAGAACTTCGATGTAGGGAAATAATGGCCTGTGATGATGTAGATAGAATAAAAGCCTTTTGTATAGACATGATGAAAAATCATGCCAGGGCTGAAGCGGTACTATCTAAAGCAATGATGAAAGTAATAGAACTAGAAGCAACATTAGCTGTATTACAAACCAGGACAAAAAGAAGTACAGGAATATATAAACTTAGATGGTGGTTAGAGCAGTTTTATATGCACTTGAAGTACAGACATATAACAAAGCGTTATTCGCATCGAGCGTAAGCTGCCTGTTGTCTGGAAACAGTCATCTCAGGATATTGGATCGTTTCCCATCTATGCCCACATTCATAACATTCTCTTCTACGAATGATTATGTATTTTGAATTTCTCTCAGATCGGACCACCTTTTGATTGCCTAACTTTTTACAGTTAGGGCACTCAACCCATGTTATTCTTTTCATTTATAAGCCTTTCTATATGAATTTATAAAGTTTAAATAAGCCTTACCAAAAAGATCATCTAAATCAAATCTATCTGAATCAATAGCTTTCATTCTACCTAGACTTATTGCAAAGGCAATAGTTTCACATTGCTCATAAGTCATAGGTAGATTAAAAACTTTTGTTTTGTCTATCGGTTTTTTTATTCTACCCATTTGCTCCACTCTTTAAATCTTCAAAAATATCGTTCATTGATATTTCTCTTTGATCTAGTTTTTCATTTAGTCTCTCCATCTCGCTTAACATTCTGTCCATCTTCTCATCTTCATGAGCCTGTTCATAAATAGGTTCTAAATAAGTATCAATAGCAGTTCTAACCAAGTGGGATATAGATTTACCTGGTCCGCTAAGACTTTCCAATGCTTTATGCTGAGAGGTTCTAAGCTGAACTGTAGTTCGTATCAGCTTATCTTTTTCAAATAGTGATGAGGGTTTAGTAGCCATGTTTTTTAATGTAGTATAGTAGACTGAGGACTTACAGATCAGGTTAGCTTATTTAGTAGTCTATGATTCGGGGAAGTCATTAGAACCCCTTTGACCCCTACTAAATCTTCGATGAGAACTTGTAATATCATTTGTAAAATTGTGCATTTAGAGTATGAGGGTCATGGCTCCCAAGATTACAAAAAAGCAGCGTAACCACCTGGG